>QMCD01001242.1_pt1 | contig 19937 bp, 30 predicted proteins | sample 1821841 | NCBI WGS metagenome assembly QMCD01 (sample SAMN01991225, study PRJNA193472) | Termite gut metagenome, whole genome shotgun sequencing project. | isolation source: worker | host: Macrotermes natalensis
CCATGTCGAACGATTTTTCCTTCGACAATAGACACACCAGTTTAGTATACAATTACTTGATATAATAATGACTACACTGTCGGTGTAGAATATAAATAAAGGCAGGTGAAAACCCAAAGGTCCTTTCAAGTACACTACTTGTCTTTATGTATATCTAAACGAAGTTATCAGCTAAACATACTTAATCATCAACAACAAATAAAAGTAAAGGAGAAGTGGAATTATGTCAGTGAACTCAAACCGAGAAAAGGTTATAAAGCATATTGAATTTATGCAAGCACAACAAAATCCACTGTATGACAAATCACTTCTCCTAAATCATATCTTCGATGAAAATATCCTCCATCTTGTTGACATTTCAAACCGTAGGTCAGGAAAATCCTACGGTTATTTTTCTAAAATGATTGACATAGCTCATAAATTTGACCTTAAATTCATGGCAATAGTTCGTCATGATGACCTTAAAAAGTCCATCATAGAACTAATAGATGAAATATTTGGAGACATTGAGCACTTAGACCAAAGTAAACTTATACCATTCAAAACACCCAACTACGTAAAAATGCAATATAAGGGGAAAGACATTTGTCTTATTACAGACCTTAACTCATGCTCGGATTTTAAGTTTGATAGCCAGGTAGCTAAGCACTATCCAATACTTATATATGACGAATTTTTAGCCCTAGAAGGTGATTACAACCCTAATGAGTATGAACAGCTTAAGACCATATATAAAACCGTTGACAGGGCAGATAATAAGTTCGGTATAAAACCTAAAATTTTATACCTGGGTAACGCTGTTAACTTTTCTTCTCCACTCCTTCCAGCATTAAAACTTTTTGGCGCTCTGGCATCTCATGAACTTAATACCATTCAAAGATACAATGATAGTATTCTTCTATACCTTCATAAGAATGAAGAGGTTAACAAACTAGTAACAAAACAGCTATTCCCAATAGATGACCCAGAAAACGACCCAATGATGACAGCTAAATTCGATTTTAATGCTTTCTTAGTTGCTCCATATAACAAACAGGATGCAATTATATCAACATGTGAAGAATTTGCCATTAAACTCACAGAGGGTTATTATTGTGTTGTATACTACAATCAACACGCTCAATTATATATGCTTGATATAACAACTCAACCTCAGAATTATCTCTATAACGTAGAGATACAAGACACAACAGAACAAAGCTATTATCTATTTGAAGAGAGTTATTATTCAGCTACTATGCAAAAGAGATACTTATCTGGATGGGCATGTTTTACAAATCCGTTCTCAAAAGAGTATTTTTTAACAAACTATTCAACACTTCGTATTAATAAACTAATAGGCATTCACATATCAGAGAGGAGGAAGTTTGTACCAAGAACTGAAGAAGAAAGACAAATATATAACGACAATTTATTAAAACGTAAGCTAAATGCATTACTGGAAGAGATATCTACCAAAAACTAAAATTATTTCAAAAGTTTACTCCTCACTAACGTGAGTAGCTCACTTTATGAAACAATTTCTTTACGTTTTTAGCTTTACAAGGAGGTAAACACAAAATAATGGCTGACGAAAAAGAAAAAGACAGTGGGGAGAAAGATTTAGACACTCCTGAAATAACAGACGACAAAGACGATGTTGTCGAAGAAGGTGAACTTGTTGCTCACGAGGAAGCTGACCAACAAGAAGACATAGACAAAGAGAAACAAGAAGAGGGAGCTATGGAGAGCATTCAGGCTACTATGAAAGAGATGCTACAAAGACTGGATGAAGTCCTATCACTTATAACTCCAGAAGTAAAAGGAGAAGAAAGTGAAGATGAAGCTACAGAACCTCAAGAAGAAAAGACAGAAGAAAAAGAGAAGTATGAATTCGAGAAGTATCCAGGAAGTGATGACTAATGAATTTCCAGGAAGGAAATCAACCTAAAGAGCTTAAAGTGTATCAAGAGATAGGCACTAATCGCGTCTATACAATAGATGAAAATGGTAACCGCATTATCCTTCAGGCAGAAGGTGGAGGAAGTAGATTTGTAGAAGAACCTTTGGACACACCAGTAACATTGGCAAAAAGCTCTGGTGCACAGTTTTATACTATACCTGTTGAGAAGGCATTTTCATTAACAGATTTTCACTTAAAATTAAATATAGAAAGTTCTCCAAATATTTTTAGAAGCTTTACTAATACTGTCAATTTTGAGCCGTTTTTAATAAACGGCGTTACGAATGTAATTCAATGTTTTGTTACTTCGAGGTCAGGTTCTACTCCAGATGTAGAATTAGGTAACGGCATTTATTATATTGAATTACTTATACAATATAATGTAGATAAAACAGCATTTATTTTTTCTATTTCAAGTGCTAGAAGTACAGGAGTGGCATCCGTATTAGCTATTGACGGTGATAATACTGTTAAATATACACAAAGTAGTTTTGCCGTTACTTTCAGAGGAGTAGACTACTGGACAAAGGAGTGAGCCACGTTTCGTGGTGAATGACGAATGCAAGGAACGTGAACAAAATTCACGTTCTCGTAAAGGAGTGATATAATGGCAAAATCAACAGATGGACGGTGTCTCCATATGCGTAAAGACACTAATCTAACTAACCATATCACAGAAGACGTAGCTCGGTGGCAGGGTGTTCTGGACCGGCTCTCAGCTCTTGAGCAGAAAACAGCTACACCAACAGGCACACACCCTTTCGTACCTGAGTATGGAGACTTAGTCGACATTAAAACACAAGTGGCAATAGGTACGTACACAGTCCCAGCAAATGGACAACTTTTAATAACACTATCAGCCCAGCTTTTAACTCAGCCCTCTGTATCAAACAATGGCAATGTTATAGCAGGTGGAGATGGACTTAAGGGTATACCTATGGGTACAGAATTCACTTATTCGTCTCAGGTAGCACAAGGAGATATTCTAACAGCATCATTGCTTGGACTAACAGACACTGTGCAATTTAGGCCACAGACGAATTAAAACAATGGAGGTTAATGTATGGACATGAATTCCATAACTACTCTTATAGGTAGTTTAGGTTTCCAATATTTGCTTGCATATTCTTTATGACAAGACTTGATAAAAGTCTCAAAAGTTTAGAGCAGGCATTAACAGAACTAGTTAAAAAACTAGAAAAATAGGAGGAAATTTATGCAAGAAGTTTGGAAAGACATTCCAGGTTATGAAGGGTCGTATCAAGCTAGCACATTAGGCAGAATAAGAAGTGTAGATAAGCAAGTAACACAAAAAAACGGAAATTCTTACTTCCAAAAAGGCAGAGTGCTAAAGCAAAAAATAACTCATTATGGTTATTTAATCGTGAACTTGCACACGAGCAATAATACGCAAAGGGTTCACCGTTTGGTTATGCTAACGTTTATAGGCGAAGGGAAAATAGGATTTAACTCTGTTGACCATTTGGACGGGGACAAAACCAACAATGCTTTATATAATCTTCAATATGTGTCGCACAGCGAAAATAATATGCGTAGAGGTTATGATAAAGAGTGGACAAAAGGTAAAACAGTATATGTTTTTAAAGATGGAGATTATATCGCATCATTTAATTCCAGTCGTAAAGCAAGTATCGGTATATTCGGAGATGATAACAATGCTCGTCATATACGTGCGTGTTGTGCTTCTGGTAGAAAATGTAAAGGCTATAATTTTACTTATAAAAATTGGAGGTAAATAATGCAACGCACAGGCATCATCAATAACATAAACGAAATGAAAACATTCGTGGGAGGTACTTCAGGAGAAGAGCTTTTAAATAGACGAATGGAACTAAATGATAGCATGACAATAGGACTATCATCAGAAAAAGATAGCTATTCAAGCCTAGTAGATAGGGGAGGAAATCAATAATGGCAACACCTAAACAAAGTAATATAGATATAGCTCCTTTGGCTATACTTCAAAGCTATAACGAGGCAACAAATTCAGAATGGACAATTAATGGTGTATGGTCAAACTCTGAAAAAGGGTTCGAAACTTTCCTATATGACCATATGTTTCCAATCCTTGGAAGCCAACACTTCTACGACAATAGAGTTGGCAACCGTTTCTATTTCTTAACTAAGTTTGTAGACCAAACGTCTATCCTTCAAAAAGGGGCAATCAATACAATCACAGATGTATTCCCTGAGGTAATGGATTACGACATAAGAAGACAATCAATCTTAGAAGACAACTTCCTTAACATGACAGGACTTGTATATGGGGCAGGTACTCGTAAGATATTTAAATATACCCTAGATAAGGTCAGAATGCGTGCTAACGGACTTACACCTGGCAGCCTTATAGATATGACTACAGCACCTATAAAAGCGGTACAGAAGGGGATAGACATATCTGAAGAGCTATCTGTTAAAGGTCTTTTAGTAGACTATGCTAACACACAAGCTAGAGAAAAAAGAACAGTTGCAGATATGGCTGGTATGGTAGACGCATTATTCCATGCTATCCAGGATTTACAAGAATGGTCAAATGAATATAACGAATGCTCAGACGTAACAAACGGTTCTGCACTTCCAAACGTTCTAACTAACCGCGTAGACATTGGAGATATATTCATATTAACTTCTAATGCTGTAAAAGTAGAGCTTTCAAAAGAATACTATGCAAATACATTCCATATCGCAGGTATTGACTTCAGAGATAGACTTCTAACTTTCAAAGACCTTGGAAAAGTTTACAAGCTTAACGCAGACGTAACAATTTCATCTCAAGGAACAGTAGACCTTCTAAAACACTACGGTCAATTCCAACCTATCATAGGAACAGTTATCCCAGCAGGCACAATATTCTGTTTTAAAGTAGACCAGCTAACTGAGTTTGTAGGAAAAGTAGATGAAGTTAAACCAGTAAACAATGACTTATTTGCTTTTGTAATGGATATAAACACAGTAATCTCTGAAATGTGTACAAATGAAATGGTTAAAATCAGTGACGTTAAAGACGCACCTTTAGACCTTATAGACATGTACATTAAATACACAACTAGAAAAATAATTAATCCATTCACTCAAAAAATAGTAATCAATGGTCCTTCAGCATGATGAATTGGGGGAGCGAATTCACTAGCTTCATTCCTCCAGTCCAGTCTTCGAAGCTAGAGGACATTATAAATGACTATGTAGAGCAATGGAAAAATATTAGAGTAGGTAAGATGATGGAAATCTTACCTTATCTTATAAAATGGACAAATGCACCTATAACATTAGACACAGTTAAATGTGAGTATTATCTTAGAATGGGGATGAATATAGCGATAGGGTATAACTCTGTTGGGGAGTTATGTCTATTAGGGTATATAAAGACTAACTTAACGCCTTCGAATGTAGAGCTTATATATCCTGTACGGGACCAGTTAGAAAACAATATCTTTTGGGTGGTACCTGAGTTTTTAAGACCTGCAGAACCTAAAGAGATAACACACCAAAATCTCGAAGGAAACTATATCATAATTCGTAACAAAGATATTATGTATGCTTCAGATATGGCTTTAATCATAAATTACATGATACCTTTAGGTGAATGCGTACGGACTAGACTTTCACTTCTTATGCAAGGTAAGAATAATACATTCATAGTTGGGGAAGAAGGTGATATTGACATTGATAAGATGGTTAATACTATCTATCAGGGCTCTCCATTCCCTAAGATAGGTATATTCTTTTCTCCAGAAGAGCAAATAATAGAACTTAATGGAGCCGATAAGCTATCAGGGTTAACAGAGGTTAAAAGAGCACAAGAGAACCTATTAAACGAAATGTATGCCGACCTAGGGTTGCCAGTATTAGGAGTAGACAAAGAGAGTGGTGTTACAACAGAGGAGGCTAATTCCAGTGATGCTTTAACCTCTTCAGTAGGAAACGTATATATTATGTCAAGACAAAGACCACTAGACCTCTTGAACCACAAGTGGGGTTTTGACATACAAGTAAGTTATGACAATAAGGAGGTAGAAAAAGCATGTTTAGGTCAGTCCGACTATACGACTACATTAGGTCAGAACTCATAGAATACGAAAATGCAATGATTAAGATAGCCAGTTATGATGATGACGTTCATGCTATTATATCTTCTTTGTTTGGAGATTTGACTCTAGAAGATGCAAAACGTGACAGAGAGTTTAAAAAGACTTGGACATTTCACTATCTTCAAAGGACCATCAAATGGCAAACAATAGACCTTTTTAAGTTAAAGAATACTTCTATCTGGATGGGTCTTATTGACCCTCTTGATTATATGTATAATAACTTGGACGACCTTTTAACACGTGGAAAAACTTCGGATGGTAATACAAAAGGTACTTCAGAAGAAATAGATACCAACCTTTCAGAGAGTTCTTCCCTATCATCAACAAGCGGTACTTCTAAAGGTGCATCAAACTCCAGTGGAAGAACTAATAATGGGGGTGCGAGTCTTAATCAAGATGTTTTAGAACTTGACCTTGATAGCACAGTGCTAGACTATGCAAATACCTTAGGTATTCAGGTTAATAAGCAAGAAGACAGTTCCTCCCAATCAACAGAAGGTTCATCCAAATTGCACGGTAAGACTAAATCGGATGATACTAGTGTTAAGAAAGATATGGGAGAAGCTCACACAAAGACAACTGAATATGATTATGAGCTAATAATCAAGCATTTAGATTTTTTAAATAGGCAAATAAGAAAGTTCGATAGAAACTTCACTCAAGTATTTTTATAGAATGGGAGTGTGATTACGTAATGATAAGAAACTATTATCATTTTGACGGTGATTATAACGTTAACGAACCGAGCTATTATGACTGGCTTGCAAAAGTTAATAAAAAACCTTCAGAAACAAAATTTGAAAAGTATGGACTAGGAACTATAAAGCTTCCTAGACTATTTAGAGATATACGTTATAACGGATTATACCGTAAAAACCCTGATAACACTGTTTATATGGCGAATACCCAGGGTATGTGCGTACACCCTAACGGTAATATTCTTCAAACGTATGTACAAAGTGGTTCAACTCTTGTGCCTCCAGGTGCAATAAGTGATGATGCAACATTGGTAGAATATAGCCCAAGTGGTGTAAAACTTCGAGAAGTCGTTCTTAAAAACGGCGGACATTGTAACGGTGTAACTTTCAACCCTTTAAATAACGAACTTATCATATCTCAAACTTCAACACCTACTGGCGGTACTTCTAATAAGTATTACAGAGTTCCGTATGACACCTTAACGTTTGACGGTGTCACATTTGAATCCATTCAAGGGATAAGAGTACCTTGCATAAAAAGAGACCGTATAACTGGTAAATACTGGACTTGGGACAGAAACCATGTCGGTGAACAATTCAAAATGTATCAAGTTGATATAGATAAGCATGTCATAATAAAAGGTCCTATTGTTCTTCAGGAAACAGACATAAGAATCATAGGAGATGGGGTTGCCACACAAACGGTTATCCCCCATAATGATAGTTTTTATCAGCTAACGTTCTTATTAAACGGTATAGGTATTTATAATTCTAAAGGGGAGAGAGAACAATTCATAACACTTCCTCCATACGTTGACCATAGTTATTTATGTGGAGAGGTTGAAGATGGGGAAATACTAGAAAACGGTGATATTATACTGTCCATAGGCGGAACAATAGGAGTATCCATAGATTATAGGATAACTCAGTTCTGTAAGACTAGACTCGACAATGACGTAATCGAAGCAGATATACACACTCTTCAGGTAAATGTGCATAACGAAGCACAACTATATTTAGACCCAAATACAACGGTAACAAATCCAATAGGAACAGCTGACAGACCATTTAAATACATGTTTGAAATATGCGACTTCATGAGGTCAGAATATGGGCGCCATTTTGGTTCATATGAGATTAACATGTTTGACGGAGACCACTACTATTTCTATATGACAGGACAAGATAACGTGCGTTTACAACCAAATGCAGGCTCAACAAACGTTAACATTAAGGGTATGGCAATTAGGTCATGTAGTGGATTAAACGTTGCTCCAGGGGTAAAATTTATCCAAAGTGATGGAATCTATGATAACCTTATAGATTTATACAACACTAGAGCGACAATAAATTTGAGTGTAGATTTTTCTAGAGTAACTAGCAAGACGATAATTAATGCACAGACAGGAACAGAGATAAAATTCAACGGAGTTTTACCAGCTGGATTGCCTTCAGATACCGTTCTAGTAAGACAAGAAGCAAGCACCATAACATATGATAACTTTAATACTACTCAATACGAATTTGCATCTTCTAATTGCTCAAGAATAAAATATAATGGAGGAACGATATGAATAGAAGACATTATCCACATATACTTGATGGTGACTATTCGACAAATGAAATATCCTATGTTGATGCACTTGCAAGACTTCAAAGAGCATATAAACAAATATTAGAGATAGAACAAAGGGTGTCTATCCTTGAAAAAAGACTAGACTTATTGGTGCAACAAAATGGATAATTATTTTGAAAACAACGTTCACATAGACGATGACTTATTTTTTTTATCATCGCAAATAACTGGAGGGACAGGAACGTTTCCTCCAATTCCAGGTGCGACAGGTCCAACAGGTCCAACAGGTCCAACTGGTCCTCAAGGAGCTAAAGGCGAAAAAGGTGACCCAGGACAAGACGGTCAAAGGGGAAACCCTGGACCTATTGGGTACACTGGTCCTCAAGGGATACAAGGTCCAATTGGACCTCAAGGAGTAGCTGGACCAATAGGACCACAGGGGCCTACTGGAGATGTTGTGGGAGTTATAGGTCCTACTGGACCAACAGGACCCAGTGGTGATACCGGACCAAGTGGACCTATGGGACTACAAGGACTTAAGGGCGACCCTGGTTCTTCTATATATTATAACTGGAGTAGCACCACTGTAAACACCGTAACTGGGACTACTACTACGTCATGGACAGATATAAAAACAGTAAATAATACAACCCTTTCAGGTCACGCGTTTCAATTAGACTGTAATCAGGCGCAAGGAACCGTAGGTATTCAAATTAGAATAAATAATGTATTAGTGTATCAAAGCATAGTAGTAACAGGTGGAATAAATATAAGACTTATGACAGAAAGATTTATGCTCCAGGCTGGTGATGAACTTGTTATAAGACAACAAAGCACAATTGCAGGTTCTACCTATACATGTTATGAGTATGTAACGGAGGTTAATCAATATGTATAAATTAACTACTTTTGAACTCTTTTTTAATACACCACTCGGGTCCTTTACTGACACAATCCATTTCACAAGTATCGAAGCTAGAGATAGCTTCTTTTCTTCAAATGTTTATAAGACTTATAGGTTTCCTAAACAATTTAACTTCATAAAGACTAGTAATACGGTTCAGCTTAGTATAACTTGGGATAAAGCCCAAGGGTATAACTATGGAAGGTTTAAAAGTGAACTAGATGATAACATTTGGTATTACTTTAGAATTGCTGATAAAGAGAGACCAAACGGTTCAGGTACTTTATTTAGCATCATAATAGACCCTATTATGACTTTCTGTCAAGGTAATAGACTTATGGACCTTCGTAATGTTAACATAACTCGTCAGCATCTACCACAAGCTGAATATGATGAGCTTCTACCAAGGCTTCGTAACAATGATGACATATTATCTACCTATACTAAAAAGTATCAACTTCAGAAGAGGGAAATATTCAACCCTGAAGAGGAAATACAAATACCATCCAACAATGATAATTTTGAGCATGATTATGGGGATGGATATGTTAACTATGTCAAGGCAAATACCAAGGAGATGGCATGTATATTATACGCATCTCAAGATTTATGGGGTATATCAGATTTATTCTTAGACGCACCAATGTTCGGAAGTGAAGATGCACCTAGATTAGTAGCGCCTGTTGGTCAAACATATGATAATAATACATCGCCTATGAATTTGTATGTAACAACTAAACAACATTTTTTAGAGTTATCTAACGCACTTAGGGAATACCCTTGGATAGTACAATGTATCCAAAAAGTAGCTATAATTCCTTTTAAGTTTTTAGACACTAATGATATGCTATTCAAAAACTATAAGATAAAAACAGGTGGAGAAGGAGCAGAAGAAGAAAATAGTGAAGTTGTTATCGGTAAGTTTAAACAAAATGGTAAATCCCAAAACTTTTATCTTGATAAAACAATAACAGAAACAGAAATGTTGTCAGTTATGGGTATTACAGAAGAAGACAGACACCTTCTGAGACAAGGCTACACAACTCTAGAGAACTATTCAGCTGATGGTCAACAAGTTCTACTAGACGTCAACCTTCTTCCATCTGAAGGTCTTAGATGGAGGGCTTACACTTGCATAGGATACCACAATCAAGTTGCTATATATCCTATTAATTATAATTCAGGACAGTATGAAAGTGGGAACCCTGATGAGTTTAACTCTGGTGTAACACTAGTGGATAGGGGGAGCTTCCTAAACAACTCTTTTCTATTTAACAAATTTGATGAAATGCCAGTAATGCTCGATAATGGACTTCTTGCAAAAGCAAATTCAGCTTACACAAGGTCACTAGCAGAAAGTAGACTAACAATAAATAGAGTTAAAGATTTAGCTATGGGAAACGGTAATGCAAACGATAGACAACAAGATTTATTTTCAATACTAGGAAGTTTTGGAAGTGGAACTTCTCAAATGGTATCTGGGGGTCTTAGTGGTAATCCTGGTGCTTTTGGAAGTGGGATAATGTCTACTGGAGGGAGCTTCATAAAAGCATTCACTGAGGAATATAATTTTTATCAAAATCAAGAAGCTCAGTTTAAAGAGATGGCACTAGCAACCCCTACCATATCAGCACAAACAACTGGTAATGCGTTTGCAATCGCTAATAATATATATGGTATAAATATGAAGTTTAGTTGCCCAGACAGGCGAGAAGTGGAGAAGCTACAAAGATACCATAGACTGAGGGGTTTTGATATATCGGAAATAAGATATCAGTTATCAGATATTAATTCTATGTCTATGATGAACTTTGTACAATTTACTTGTCCTACATTATCCTCAATGTTTGATGACGTTCAGAAGTTCGACCCAAGACTAGTTCCACTTATGAGTATAATATTCGAAAACGGACTAAAACTATGGCATAATGATGACAGTCCATTACCAATGAATAAAGATATAATGCAAAATAGGAGAGTGCGTTAAGCACCCTCCTATAATCTTATTATCGTGTAGTATATCCACGGATGATAGTTATTTAAATATTGTTTAATATCAGTACTCTTCCATCCAGTCCTGGATGAACCGAAGTCAGTGAATATATTGTTACTTGTCATCATACCTGTATGCGAAGTGCCTCCGGCTCCATAGTTCGAACTACTTCCCATTAAGATAATATCTCCAGGTCTAAAATCAAAGTTTTGTATATCTTGGTATACTCCAGTGCTCAATATAATTGATGCTGTAAAGAAGTTATATAGAGTATTTGTATTACCACAGAACCCATTATTCCAAAGGGTAGGGTACATAAATCTTAAAGCAAAGCATACAGCCCCAGAACAGTCAAAAGGGGAGGTTTGTGGGTTTGGTCCTACAGGTCTTACCATTTGATAATTATTGTTACCTACTCCACTTAACATTTCACTTATAGCATCAACAATATCTCCTGAAGGACTATTGGCTTCTCCACTACCGCCCATGTCTTCACCTTTAGTTTTCCCTGATAGCTTCCAAAACTTACCCATACACTGAAATTTAAGTTTATGGTTTACATCATAGCATACACCCTTATCTTTTAGGAAGTGGACTTTTATTTTGATGGATTTGTCTCCTAGCTTATAAAGGAAGTATCCTACTTTTACATACAATCCGTTGTATCTCGAAGGTGAAGTCCCATCGTCATCTCCTCCATCGTCATCTCCTGGTGGTACTCCCTCCCAAGGGTTTACTGGGGGGTTATCAGTGGTAAAATTAACACCCTGTTCTATAAATTCTTGAAACTTCTCAGTAAGTGTTTGAAGTCTATTTGCATAACTAGAAGGTAAAGCCCTAGCACAAGCATTTTGTACCTCATTCAGTGTTTGAGGATTTGCATTTATGACACTTTGAACTCCAGCTGGGTACAAAATTAATAAGTTTATAGTGTAAGCCTTGCATATATCAGGCATACTACTAGTCCCTATTTTACTGGTAAGAACTCTATTCCTATCGTCAAAATATTCTCGTATGTCACGAAAAACCATTTCTTTAGCTTTGTCTTGGACAAGTATTCTTTTAAGTTCAGCTGTGTCACTATATGAAAAACTTCCTATATAATTTTTACTGGCTATTTGACTTTGAAGAGAAAGAGATAGACCAGTAATGTCTACCCCATTATCTCTTATATATCTTAAAAGAAGTCCATTAGATGAAGTTTCTTGTATGAGGGACAAACCTGGACCATAATTTCTTTGCGAGGGCCAAAGGTAATCGCCTTCAATTGCATCCCATCTAACTACCGTACTATTCCAATCAGCTACACCACTTTCAACATAAAAACCAGCGAATACACCTATTTCCTTCCATCCCATTACAAATCATCTACCAAATCTTTAATAGCCTTCTTAATCTCATCTTTAGTAGGTCCAGAAGAGGGTGTAGAAGGTTTTGCGTCTAGTAGTCGTATATTTACCCCTAATAGGTTAGAAATCAGTATACGAGCCATTTTATCGTAGTTTTTCTCCATTAGCTTCTTATCGGCTTCGTTATCCCCGAAGCAAAATTCAACAAGCATTGCTGGCATTGAAGTACCTCTCAGCACCGCCAGGGTATCTCCCTTCTTTACACCTCTATTAGTGAACCCTATCTCTTCATATTCTTTAAGGGTTGCACGTGCACCCATCTTATCTTTACCATCATAAGTAAATATTTCACTACCATGTGCCTTGCTATCAAATGCATTACAGTGAAGTGATATGAAGTACTTAGCTCCACTTTGATTTGCTGTTAAGCATCTTTTATTTAAGCTCTCAGACACTGTGCTAGCGCTAGTAGGTTTACATTTTATAACCTTATGCCCTAGGTTTTGTAAATGCCCCTCAATTTGATTGGCAACCATATCGATAAGATATTCTTCATTCTTAGCCCCTCTATCAGGTCCTACCCCATGTCCTCTATCTATTGCAATTATCATAACTTTACACCTCTTCTTTTTTATATCTAGAATAACCTACGGATATTCCTTTACGCTTCAATTCATATTTTATTTTTCTCTTAGCTTGTCTCCTGCTATGGTAAACAGAGGCTTCTGTAATGCCCAGTTTATCCATTATCTCAGGACATTCCATACCATAATAGTTAGTAAGAACAAACACGTCTCTCTCTCTTTGATTAAGGCATTTTAATACTTTGTTGCATAAATCCATATTTTCAATAGCTGCGAACTCATTTGAAATAAAACCTATAGTAGCCGTCTCTTCATAAGAGAGATAAGCTTCTATTGGTCTTTTCCTAGCTTCTTTTCTTTGGAGTTCACCAATCACTTTATGCTTCATGCACCTTATAGTCCAGTTTCTAAAAGATAATCCTCCTGGCATAGGTTTAAAGCTTTGAAGTGCTTCCACATACCCCAGATAGCAAATATCTCTATAGTCTTCGTTGGGGTCAACTACTTTTAAAGAGTAAAGGGCGATATTCGCCCAATGATTAATGGTTTTGATATCTATATCTTCAGTCATTTTAAAAATCTCCCTGATGCCTTATCTATTAGGTAATGTTCTACCGCATATCTAACACCTATCTTTGTGTATTTATAGGCTAATTTAAGAGTTTTCTTATTTACCACCTTTGCCAGTACGTTTTTTAACACTTGCTATCACCACCGTAGCTATAATTATAGGATGCACTATGATTAGTGCACCTAATAACATTATCTTCCTCCCCTATTTTTCTTTTGAAGTTCGTGGATTTTAATCTTTAGTATTTCCAGTTCATCTTCTATGAAGTCATCTATCTTTTCAGCGCTTGGTCTAGCTTTAATCACCATATCGTTAATATTGTTTAGCATTTGAATTAACACCTTTTATCAGCTCCTCTAATTGTTTTAGGATACATTCGCATCCTACTATATTATGAAACATGGATATATCTGTGCATAGCTCTTCACCGTATGTCTCTAAAGCTCTCTTACTATTTTAATACCTGTTATTTCTAGGCTATTCACTGTAATACCCCTCCTCCAGTCTTTTCCTGGTTCTCTTAGCTTTATGGTCATAACATAGGTCGATGACGTCTTCTATGTCGAAGTAGTATTTGAAACTATCTATACAAAATGATACATCAGCCATCTCATCGCATATATCAGCCAAACACTCTTCTGAATGGTTGCATCGCTCCCAATCGTGGATAGCTGTTAAAAGTTCTAGAAGCTCTTCTTTTAGCTTTTGTATTTGGGACTGACCCCCTAGGTGCGTCCACAAATCAAAGTATAAATGCTCTAGCTCTTGTTTATCCATATTAAATCACCTCTGTTACAACAAGTCTCATTCCATATTTATCTTCTTTATCCTTTTGCATTTGAAGCTCCCCTTTAACAGTTAAGTCGCTGTCTTTTCCAAGAGATGCAATCTCTTCTGCAACGTCTCCAAAGCAGATGAAGGGAATGTAACTAGTGAAAGCCTTTTTGCCTTCTTTTTTAGTTAGTTTGATGCTACCATAATAGTAGTAAGTTCCACCTTTAGATGCTTTTAGTTCGTTATCGAATGCTACTTGTCCTGATAGTTTTACTTCATTTTTATACATATTCAAAACTCCTTATGCTAGCCTTTTAATGACGATGCTTAGGTCATAGTTTTTTAGGCTAACTAAAGATTAACCTATCCTAGCGACACTATGTGTCTGACAGGACGAGACTTACGAAAAGATTAACTTGTATGAAAACCTTCCATTTCCGTAGTCGTGTTTACGATATACACGTACGTCACTATGCTTCATATAAAATTTAATATAACGTGCATGATTTATAGCTTCGTTCTTACTGGTAAAACTTCTCTTTGTAAAACCTATGCTATCAGTATACGATAGGATATACGTTTTTATCTTAGGCACCTTGGTCACCTCCAGGTAATGACAGATAGCATAGTTTCATTTTATTCATATTCCATAGTAGTTTGAAAAGTATTGTCTCGTCTATCAACTTAAATACTGGGTCTAAATCATTACCTGAATGTGCCCATGACATCTCATGGATATTATCATAAGTTTCAAGACCTCCAGCTTGCCAAAGCTCTCCTAATTGTATCAGAGCATTATTGCAAGGTGTAAAGTTAACCAGGGTCACTTTTTTAGTCTCGTTTTCAAGTTCAGCTAATTCTATTTCTCTTAAAGTTTCCAAATTCATAAGAATAACTCCTTAAATTCATTTATATCTATTGAGTGGGGTATAACTCTCTTCCCTGATTTCCAGTAGGTTTTACGAAGTTCTATTGTCCATCGCTTCCCATCCTTGTCTCGGTAGTAAGTTATAGGTGAGTTTGTTTCACTGGCATACATTTTAAGCCATGTCAGAACATCTCTTTTCTTTTTGTATTTGTCGTACTCTTTTATCCAGTATTCAGTCTCGCCTTGATAATAGTTCATTGCTTCTCCTCCACCTTTTCTACGTAAGAACCACACTCAGAAGTAAAATAATCGCTATAAAATAGTAATCTTGCTTTACAATGCATTTTATATCCTGGTTTGTAAAACTTTTTAGTTGTTATCCATTTACATTTTCTACAATCAATCATTATTTACTCCCTATTATTGCCATTACTACTATAAATAGGGTTATCCCTATTCCTATACGTTTAAGACCAAGTTCGATTTTTGGGTCATGGTAAGTGTATTCGTGCCTAGGTTTTGTTAAATTCTCTCGCTGGGGATTCTTGACATGCCTCTAGTCCCTCTCTGTTTCTAGCTAGACAGAATTTACAGTTGTTAAGATATTTCATTCTCATAATTAACCACCTTTATTATTTTATCTTTTTCAGTTTCAGTAGTTATTTTTAGTCTTTCATTATCTTCCGTCATATAAAAAATCCTCCACCTTTTCTAAAATATCACGGGCTATTAAGCTCAAACATTCGTTTTTGTAAATGTAATCCAATGCTAGAATACATTTTTTACAATCACTTATACATTTTGCGTTAGCTAATCTACATAATATTTCATAGTTATCATTAAAAGTTTGTTTAGATGTATCATACATTTGCTATCACCGCCATTACTACTATAAATAGGGTTATCCCTATTCCTATACGTTTAAGACCAAGTTCGATTTTTGGGTCATGGTAAGNNNGTATTCGTGCCTAGGTTTTGTTTTAAATTCTCTCGCTGGGCATTCTTGACATGCCTCTAGTCCCTCTCTGTTTCTAGCTAGACAGAATTTACAGTTGTTAAGATATTTCATTCTCATAATTAACCACCTTTATTCTTATAGTATATCCCAAAGTAACCGTTTTGATAATGTAAAAACTTTAGTATTTTAGGTACTTATTTTAGGAATGTTACTTCCTTATGGTATTTGAAGTCTTGGATGAGTTCATATATATCATTACATCCTTCTATCTTAAAAGCTTCATAAGTTAAATCACCAAGACCCATATCCCCAAAGTTAGTGGATATATAAAGAAGATTATCAACTCCTAGGATTTGTTCCTGTTCAGACGGATTTAATATAACGTCAGCTTCGGCTTTTCTTTTTATTATCTCCCTTCCAAAGTAATCAATGATAGAGAACTCATCAGAATATCCGCTATCAAGAGCTTCTATTTTAGTTTCTCCATCATATATAGCAATCTTACCTTGTTTGGTAAGACATGACCTAGTTGAGGTTAGTATCTTCCCAGCATCAAAATAGTTTAACGCATCGTCAAAGTCTTTTGATTTGTCTATGATGGTATTTATTAGACGTTTAGAAACACCTCCACAAGCAATATGAAGCCCGGTTTCACTTTCGTATATATATTTCTTGTGGTTTAGTACTTTGAATTTTTTGATTGATTTGTTTTCAATCTTCCATTTACCTATATTATAATCATGAAAATACTTCTCTTCATCCAGATATTTACGAGCTGTATTTTTAAGGTATAGGCTGTCGGTGTCACAGTATACAAAGTAATTATCTACCTTGTCTATCGGACAATCGCCAAGAGGTTCTAAAAGGTTGTAGAAGGCTATGGAGGTTATATAGAGACTAAATAATACGTTCCGTTCCTGGTTGTGCCTACCTTCATTATCGGGTACTTTAACATAGTCTTGTCCGTTATAATAGTAAGTTGGGTAAAAAGGTCTTTGCCCTGGTGAACCATATGGGCTGTTTAATACAATCTTAGCATTATCCTTCATAAACTTCTTATAAGACGTAGGATTTGGAGTGTCCATCACTCTTATATCTGTTAGACCTCTTGAAAAATCTATATCAGTTTTAGAACCGCAATATGATTTAGTTTTATAGTTATCTTCTATAATATCGCGGCTGCCATAGTGCTCACAAGAGTATTCTAAATGAGAAATAGGATATATAATATCAACATCTGCTCCGAACATTTTAAACGTTTCAAGGTCCGTTGAGCAAATGTTAACATATTCATTTACAGTAAATCTCTTTACTATCATTTGGCGAATAACTTTAGACTTAATTTGTTTCAAAAGTCTATTTGCCTCGTCATATGATACGCGAAGCAAGAAGAAATTATCTTCTGGGTCATAATAGAAACGTTCTCCAGGTTGATATATATGGCAACCCTCTAAGAATGTAGGTATTTTGTTTTTATACATTATGCTAGGATAAGACGAATTAATATCTATACTGAACATGTTTTTAACTACTTTGTTAATGTGTTTAGTGTTGCAAAAGCAATTGCCACCACGGTAGAATGATTTAAGATAATCGTATACCGTTTCTCCGTTAAATTCATACTTAGTCAGTTCCAAATGGTCTTCTCCTCCAGGTGTTTTCACATGAAGTTTCATCTGAAAATCGGTGAGTGGTCTATCTTTAGTATACATTTTAAGTATACCAGAAGAAAACGTTATGTCTTTTAGGGTGCAGAATGGAAATAACTCAGAAAAGAACTCAATAACATATGCAAGTGTTATTGTGTCATTGTCTATATAACGTAGCTCTTCGCTAGTAAAGTTTGAATAATTATATAAAGCTAGTTCCATAGCTTCTGCATCTGTCATGTCTTCCATATAGTGATATTTTTTATAGTCAAAGCCATCTGTTTTAGTGTACTCAGAAGGCATTAAATTCATCGCTACGAGCTTTTTACCAAGATTAGCTACGGACATATTAGTTTTTAGTAAAAGGTCTTCAAATACGTATTTTTGCCCTTCTAACACTATTTCAAGCGCTAAAGAAGATTGGGCTTTTATGTGTCTTTCATGAATGTACGATTTTTGAGAAATCTCTTTTTTAGAAGTTTCATAAGGGTTTTGTCCATTCCTATTTACTGGAGCATTATAACGGATGATTTCAGGTTTATATATTTGTGTTTCTGACATGACATACCAGTTGTCGTATTTAAGTCCGTTAAGCGAATACATGGATATAGCTGGCTGGCTTATTTTTAAGATGCCCAAGTACTTCACGCACTATATCATAAAAATAGGAAATATTAGGCATACGAAGAGAATAACATATACCGTCATAAAAGTAGGATATCGACATAGATATCCCCCAGTTTTTAAAAAGCGATGGTTTCTCTTGACCCTCTCTCATGTTATATTGCATTGTTTCATAGTCAAAAGAAAACCGTAAATTTTTACGGTCTTTGAAAAGTTTAGTTTTTAATGTTTGAATATCGCCATAAATCATCGTTTCCACAGCTCCTTATATTCTTCTTTCATTTCATGGGCAAATATTTCTTCATACAAATCATATATCCAGTTGTTTAGGTTTTTATAGAATGTACGAAGTTTGTTTATATATGCCCTTAAATCTCTTTCGCTTCGTATTGTTGTTTTTCTAAACTCTGACATTGCTCTATCGAAATAATATTCTGCCTCTCTTCCTAATTGACGTACTTTTCTATTTGTATGTCTTTTCATAAAGTTCATTTGGTCTCTGTCATGTTCTAACTGGGTAAAAACTTTCTTGTATGCACCACGTGCTAAGCTCCTGGCAGATATTAACCAAATGTCATAATCGAATTGGGATGCTTCTATATATCTCTCATTTTGTTTCAGAGTGTAGTTTAGAGTTCTCTCAAGGTCTCTTATGTCGCTCCCTTGAAGGTGCGACAAAGATAACCTAGCCATTATTAACTATCCTATACACTGTAGTTTTACCCATGTCAAGTTCATCTGCAAGCTCTTGATAGGTATAGTTGCCAGACGCATATAATTCGCGTACAAGGGCTTTTAAGTCTTCAGTGGTATGTTTTCTCCTCTCGAAGATAAAAAGCTCTGTAATGCTCTTATTTTCGCGAATAGAGGTATTCCAAACCTCTTTGAATGTTTTTAAGTGTTGGTATTTTGGTTTTAGTCTTTTAATCATATTTATTGCTCCCTCATACATCTATTTATCATTGAAATTGAATGTTCATCACCTTGTAAAGCTTTTATAAGAGTTTTTACAAAGATAAGTTTACCTCTATAATAGAAGTATACATATCCTTGTTCATTCACTTTAATTTCTATTACTTTGTCTATATGTCTTTGGAATATTGATGCTTCATCTGTTAACTTTAAGTCTTCTGTTAAATCTTTCATTCTGTTGAATTGCTTCATATATATCACCTCTTGTTATCATTATATACTTATATCAATAATTTTTATACGTAAACCAGATAAAATCGTTCGACATGGTTTGTCGATAAGTTTTCATAATATAACATAATTCGACAAGAAAATACAGCGACATTTTTTTTTATAATTTATTTGTCGAATAAAATTTTATGAAAC
>QMCD01003347.1_pt1 | contig 19937 bp, 17 predicted proteins | sample 1821841 | NCBI WGS metagenome assembly QMCD01 (sample SAMN01991225, study PRJNA193472) | Termite gut metagenome, whole genome shotgun sequencing project. | isolation source: worker | host: Macrotermes natalensis
AATATTTTCACACGCCACAACCAACATAACCCGGTACCCGATTATACAGGTATTCACATATCCGAGGTCCAACAGTCAGCGCGCAGGGAAGGACTGCGAATCGAGATCGTCGATTCGCTCTATGCCCCAATGTATGGCGGCGGCGCGGTAATCGAGCAGTTGCCTACCGGCGGCACCGAAGTCAAAAAGGGGCGCCGCATCTTCATTACAATCACCTCCCATCAGCAGAAAATGGTTACCGTACCGTTCGTTACGGGGTTCAGCCTGCGTCAGGCCAATAATATTATCGAGATGGCGGGGCTCGAGATCGCCCGGCTGCAATACTTCGCCCTGAGCATGGCCTTTATGGAGTCGTGGTAGTCGGCCGCACGTGCGTACGATGCAATTTTTGGCGAGCGGCTCTCACCGTAGCCGAGGCTCGTGTCGTTCTTATAGCTCACTCCGCACATGACTATGCTTTTCGCGCCGGGCATGAGCAGCTCGGGGTCGAATCGTGTATCGACATTGCGTTTCAGGTAGTCGAGCCCGCCCCCATAGCCGCGCCCGAGCCACTCGTCGTAAAAGGCGCGCTGGTCGGCGAACGGCCTCGCGGGAATTATGCCGCAGAGGTCGAAACCCTCTCCGAGGACAATCTCCTTTATGACTGAAGCGCTAAGCATATATAATTGACAATTGAAAATGATTGTTGCCAAGGTTGTCGTTCCGAACATGCGTGGCATGGAGGAATCTACCGTATTGCTATGCAAAGCTAAGAATTTTATGCTGCATAAGAGATTGCTTAAATTTTATTTCATGAATTTAAACGGGCTCTGAGGCATTTGGGAAATAATATAACTACATTTGCGTTTTATTTATACATAATCTTTTCCGATGGCATTCCGCACCTTAAAAGAACTATACACCGACTCCATAAGGACTTATGGCAGCCGTCCCGCGTCTTCCATGCTCGAACGCGAGTCGATGACCTATTACGACTTCGACGACCGTGTGGAATATGTGCGCGGCATACTTCTCGGCGCGGGGATAAGCCACGGCGACAAGGTAGCCCTGCTGAGCAACAACATGCCCAACTGGGCTGTTTGCTACTTTGCTGTGGTGACGTCGGGGATGATAGTCGTGCCCATACTGCCAGACTTCTCGCCTGCCGAACTCGACATGATAATCACCCACTCTGAGGCGAAAGCCCTCATGGTATCCGACAAACTCTTCACGAAGGTGTCGAAAGAGGTGTTGGACAACATGAACGTGGTTATAAGGACGAAGAACCTCGGCGTCATTGCGCGCAGCAGCTCAGATTTGGGAGCGGCCAAGGAGCCGGAACCCGACGATCTGGCAGTTATAATCTACACTTCCGGCACTACGTCATCGCCCAAAGGGGTGATGTTGACGCAGTACAATCTGGCGCGCCAAGCCGAGATGTGCCGAGACCTCTTCTTCGTGTATCCCGACGATGTATTCCTGTCGATATTGCCCCTGTCGCACACCTACGAGTGTTCGCTGGGTATGTTGCTGCCGTTCCTCTGCGGGGCGTCGGTGGTCTACGTCGACCGTCCGCCCACGGCGTCGAACCTGATGCCTGCGTTGAGGGTAGTCCGCCCTACGGTCATGCTCAGTGTGCCGCTCGTCATAGAAAAGATATACAAGAGCCAGATATTGGGAAGGTTCACTTCGGGCGGTTTCAAGGCGTGGTTCTATAAGCGCAAATTCTTCCGCAAGCTGCTGCACCGCCTCGCAGGGATAAGGCTCTACAAGACATTCGGCGGCAGGCTGCGTTTCTTCGGCATCGGCGGCGCAAAGCTCGACCAGGATGCCGAACGCTTCCTCATAGAGGCGAAGTTCCCCTACGCCATAGGTTACGGCCTCACCGAGACTGCGCCCCTGCTCGCGGGAGCGATACCCGGCAAGACAAGGCTCGGCAGCACAGGGCCGATACTTCCCGGAATAGAGGCGAAGCTGGACGACGTGAACGAATACGGCGAGGGCGAATTGCTCGTCAAAAGCCCCTGCACGATGCGCGGCTACTTCAAGAATCCGTCCCTGACACAGGAGGTGCTCGACGCCGACGGTTGGTTCCACACCAAAGACCTCTGCGCTTTCGGCCCCGACGGCTATATCTATGTGAAGGGGCGTCAGGGCAATATGATAGTGGGGCCAAGCGGGGAGAATATCTATCCCGAAGATATAGAGAGCGTACTCAACAGCCACTTCTCCGTGTCGGACTCGATAGTCAAGCAGGAGGGAGGTAAGCTGGTGGCTTTGGTGAACTTCGACTTTACGGAGCTCGAAAGGCGCTACCAGGACTTCAAGCGCGACACGGCGGCCAAAATAGAGCGACTCAAGAGCGAGCTTATAAACTATGTCAACTCCAAGGTCAACAAATCGTCCAAGATAGCCACCATAGAGGAGAGGGTGGAGAGTTTCGAGAAAACGCCGTCGCACAAAATAAAACGCTATCTTTACGTCAAGAACCGCGAACAGGCCGGGAAAAAGTAAGAGCTTGTTCTGTTCGTAGGTGCTAAGTGCGTCATTCAGAGCCCTCGAAGAGGGCGTGGAATCTACCATTGTTCTTTTTCGTATCTTCGCACTATGAAAAGTTGTGTTTATATCCTCACCAACAGTAATAAAAGTGTGCTGTACACAGGTATGACAAACGACCTGCCCCGAAGGCTTATCGAGCACCGCACAGGTAATCAGGGGACATTTACCACTCGATATGCAGTTTATCATCTTATTTATTTTGAAGAATATGACCGTATTATAGATGCTATTTGCCGTGAAAAGGCGATTAAGAATATGTCTCGCGCAAAAAAGGAGGCATTAATCTCAGATTTTAATCCCGCTTGGCGATTTCTCGATGACGAGGAATAAATAGACAGCGGTAGATTCCACGCCCTCTTCGAGGGCTCTGAATGACGCGTTTGGCAACCTTCGAACTTGTTTGTAACTACTTTCGCATATTATTATATCTCTTTTGAAAGGCGAAAAGAAAATAAATCTGCTTATAAGCGTGGCAGCCAACACGCTTACTTACCGCAACAGGGTGGTTATAATCATCATCGGCCTGCTGTTGGGTATGGTATCGCTCTACTTCACATCCAACATGGCGAGGCGGCTGAAGGAGAAGGAGAAACACGAAGTGGAGTTATGGGCCTATGCTACCAGCCGTGCCGGTATGTTCGGCGAGGACAGCGAGATCATGGAGCGTATAATGGCCAGCCGAAGCAACATTCCGCTTATAGCCCTCGACGACAATTCGGTGGTAAGGCACTACTACGGCCTTCCAGCCAATGTGGTGAACCATCCCGACCTGCTGCGCGAAGAGCTCGTAAAACTGTCGCGGCAGAACGAACCACTGACGATCCAAATGGTGCTTACGGGTTCGAACCTTCACATATTTTACGGTAAATCCCCGCTCCAGAGGATGATGGTCGCCTTCCCTTTCGTGCAGATAGGAGTTGTGGTCATATTCATCATATTCGGCTTCATAGCGTTCAGCTCGTCGAAAGAGGACGAGCAGAACAAGGTGTGGATAGGGCTTGCCAAGGAGACGGCACACCAGTTGGGCACTCCTATTTCGTCGCTCTTGGGCTGGGTCGAATACCTGCGCTCACAGCCCGTCGACCAGTCGATGGTCGAGGAGATGCAGAACGACCTGGTGAGGCTCATGAAGGTTACCGACCGTTTCTCAAAGATAGGCTCGGAGACCATCCTCTCGCCGTCGAACGTCAATGAAGTGGTTGGCAACAGTGTCATGTACTTCCGTTCGCGTATCCCCAAGAATGTGACACTCGATTACAACGGGCTGGCGATAGCCCCCGTGTCGGCGATGCTCAATGCCGCCCTTTTCGAGTGGGTGGTGGAGAACCTGCTGAAAAACTCGCTCGATGCCCTTCAGGGGCAGGGCAGCATCAATGTGGTGCTCTCTTCCTCCGACGATTCGGTCTATATAGATATAACAGATACGGGCAAAGGCATCCCCAAGGCGAGCTTCAAACGGATATTCGAACCCGGCTATTCGACCAAAACACGCGGCTGGGGGCTGGGGCTGTCGCTTAGCAAGCGCATCATAGAGGAGTACCACAACGGTAAAATATTCGTCGCCGACTCCGAGCCGGGCAAGGGCGCCACATTCCGCATATCACTCAAACGTATCTACGAATGAGAACGCCTATTCCCGACATAGCTGCCGATACGGTATCGCTCGAGGTGTTGCATCCCGCATCGGCCGCAGAGGTGTTCGGTGCGGATAGCTTCCTGTCGGGCAATGTGGCCGTGAATCTGCCCGAGGCGGTCTCGCTGACCGACAACCTGCCCATACAGATAGCCACCCTATGCCTGCTGCTGCTCTACTCCTATATTATATTCCGTTTCGGCCATGAAGCTTGCCAGCTGTTCCGCATGGCATTCACAGCCCGCAGAGAGGAGCGTTCCACGGACGGTTACGGCTATATGCTCTCCGACTTCATTACCGGCCTTATGGCGGCAGGATATCTTATGGTGGGCATCGTAGCGGTAAAGGCTATCGGCCTGTCGGCTGGCGGCGATACTTTGGCGTCGATAGAGAGGCAGGGGCCGCTGTTGGCGATGTGCGCCGTGTCGCTGTTGCTGGCGGCGATGCACATAGTTCAGCAACTGGCACTGCGCATCATCGGCGTCGTTACCCTCTCGGTGGGGTTCATTCGCAGGCTGCTCGCACTGCGCAGGCTTTTCTTCGTGGTAGTATGCGTGTCGGCAACCCCCGTCGCACTGCTCTTTGCACTCGCCGAGGGGACGGCAGCATATATCTTGGGTTATATACTCGCGGGCATCGCCGCAGTATTCCTTATATACTACATCTACCGCTCGTTGAGGCTCTTTATTGAAGAAAAAGTTTCAATTCTGCTTTGGATGTTGTATCTTTGCACCGTCGAAGTCATGCCGCCTGCCATGATCCTGCTTTCCACATTGAAGAGTATTTAACAAGAGTCCGTAAAAGCCCTGTCAGGGAGAATAATAGATTTTTGAATAAATTTTAAACAAACTCTAATGCTTAAAGAGTTGAAGATTAAGACTATTTTAGTATCGCAACCAGCGCCTGCAGTTATTGAGAAGTCACCATTTTACGATATCTCCGAAAAATACGGCGCAAAGGTCGATTACCACCCCTTTATAAAAGTAGTAGGCGTAAGCCTGAAGGAGTTCCGCAGCCAAAGAGTCGAAATACTCGACCACTCGGCTATAATATTCACAAACCGCATAGCCGTCGACAGCTTCTTCCGCATCTGCGAGGAGACCCGCATAACCGTGCCGGAGAGCATGAAATACTTCTGCAACACGGAAGCCATTGCACTTTACCTTCAAAAATATATAGTTTACCGCAAACGCAAGATATTCTTTGCCGACGGCAAGTTCGACTCGTTCATGGAGCTTATACTCAAGCATAAGGATGAGAAGATGCTCCTCACGCTCACCGAGCCCCACAATCCTGATATACCCGATGCGATGAAAAGGCTTAAATTCGACTTCTCGAAAGCTATCATGGCCAAGACCATCAGCGCCGACCTCAGCGATGTGGATGTCCGCAAATACGACCTGCTGGCATTTTACAGCCCGTCGGAGATAGCGGCCTTGGTGGAGAACTTCGGTGTCAAATCGCTCCCCATGGTTGCCACGTTCGGCAACGGCACGACGAGCTCGGCCTGTGCGGCAGGCATCACCGTGAGCGCTATGGCTCCCATGCCGGAAGTCCCCTCGATGGCGAAGGCGGTCGATATACTGATAAACAAACTCAATCGCGGCCAGTCGGTCGAACCCATAGTGGTGAACGGCAACTGCCAATCGGAAGAGTTCGTCAAGGCGCAGGAGGCAAAACCGTCACGTAAAACAAGGGTGCGCAAAAAGACGGCAACACCGGCGTCGAAGGCAGCCATCGCATCGAAAGCTGCATCGGCATCGAAAACCCCCCCCGCATCGAAAACCGCTGCGCCTGCCGCCAAGACAGCCCCCGCCAAAAAGCCGCAGCCCAAAGCATAGGGTTTGCCGCCATAAAACAAATAGATCATATAATAGTGCCGCCCCGAAGATATCTTCGGGGCGGCACTGTGAAGTTGCTTTAAATTTGCGATACTTGCGCTTATAGCCAACCTCGCGGGCTTCCCCGACGTTACTTTATCGGAATGTAAATCTCCGTTTGCAGGTTTTCGGGTGCGGTGTCGGCGGGGGCATTGCCGTATTTCTCGAATACCGGCTCATCGCGCAGGGCACATTTGCAGTTGTCGCCGCATTGGCAATCATCACCACAGGTGCAGTTTGCAGGCACCCACTCGCCGTATATCGCGTCGTAAACCGCTCCGACCTCGCTGTATGCACCTGTGTGGGTAAAGACAGCGTAACGCCCTCCGGAGATGCTTTTTACCTGTACTTCGCCTGCCGGAACAGCCGGTTTGTGAACCACAAGGCATATATCCGTGCGCAGTTTTGCAGGGTCGGTCGATCTCGGATCGTCGAGATAAATGGCGAGGTGCTCCATATCGGCGGTAAAGAGGTTTTGCGCCTTGGCTTGTTCCCGCAATTTTGCGAACGTCCCGGGGAAGTCGAGACCGGCATACTCGCCTCGTAATGAGATAAAGATAACGGTTTGCGGTTCGAGTTCCACGATCTTCGGGGTTTCGAGCCTGACGGACTGATTGATTTTCTGTGTTTTCATAATATGTAGGGTATTAGTGTTGCGGTATTTAGTCGGCGTCGTGCCATAATATTGCCTGAAGGCTTTGTTGAGCGATGCAGGAACATTGAAACCAACGCTGTAAGCAATGGATTCGATGCTCTTGTCGCTATCCCGAAGCAGTCCGGCAGCGGCCTCCACCCTCTTACGTGTGATGTAAACGCCCAACGGTTCGCCGCGGAAAGCCTTGAAAATACGGTGGAAGTGGAAGGGCGAAAAGTGCGCCACGGCAGCGATGCCGGCAAGTGTCAACTCTTCGTCGAGGTGCAGGCCGATATGCTCGATGGCCGCCTCGATGCGTTGTTCATAAATCGCTATGGTTTCCTGCTTTTTCATGGTGCAAATATATGGCGCTATTTTGCCGTGCAATTAGCCGCTCTTGCTATTCTTTAATTTTCCGTATCTTTGTATGGAATTAAACGACTATGGACAGGTTTACACTACGGAAAAGCGAACGCCTTCACCGCGACAAAGCAATATCGCGCCTCTTCACCGAAGGGCGCAGCGGGTTTGCGCACCCCTTCCGCTACTTCTGGCTCGTGAGCAACGTTCAGGAGGCAGAAAGCGCCCCATCCCCCGTGGCGGTACTCTTCTCAGTCCCCAAAAAGCAGTTCAAAAGGGCAGTGAAGCGCAACCTGCTCAAAAGGCGCACCAAGGAGGCTTACCGCCTCGTAAAGGACAACATCTCCGAAGCCGCGCGTGCCAAAGGGATACGAATAGACCTCGCATTGGTTTACTCGACGAAAGAGCTGTCCGATTTTAAAACTATCGAAGATGGAGTCAAACGCATTCTGGAAAAGATCGGCCGCACTCTGTAAGCGGGTGCTTATATCCCCGCTCCTGCTGTTGATATGGCTCTACCGCAACTGCATATCGCCATTCACACCCTCCTCGTGCCGCTACACCCCCACATGCTCAGAGTACGCCGTGGAAGCACTCAAGAAATACGGCCTCCTCAAAGGCGGATACCTCGCCGCAAAACGGATACTCTCCTGCCACCCCTGGGGCGGCAGCGGCTACGACCCCGTGCCATAATATAGTAAATCATCCGGAATATGGGTATTTGTTTTACACTGTATTTTTTGTTCTCTTTTGCAAAAGAGAACCAGAAAACTCTTGGAGATACTGCGTATCTCATGACTATCTTTTCAAGTTGAAATATAGATAGCACTCGAATTTATTCGATGCTATCTATATTTCAACTTGGGAACAATGGCAGGAAACGTAGTTTCCAAAAAAGTTCTTTGGTTCTTTCTTACAAGAAAGAACAGAGAAATTATAGTATAAACAAGTATTCATATCCGGATAAATTCTCTATATTTGGCTGGGATTTTAAAAATTAGATATTTTGGCAAAGTCATCGGTATTATTGATATATACGGGCGGGACTATCGGGATGAAAACCGATGTGCGCACGGGTGTTTTGGCGCCTTTCGATTTCAGCGGGATCCATGAGGAGTTCCCGTCGTTGAGGGAGCAGGATATAGACATAGAGGTGGTGCCTTTCGAGCCGATAGATTCGTCGAATGCCTCTCCTGCGCTGTGGGTGAAACTGGCGGAGATCATAAAGGTCTCTTACGACAGGTTCGACGGCTTCGTGGTGCTGCATGGTACCGACACTATGTCGTACTCCTCTTCAGCGCTCGGTTTCATGCTTGAGAACCTTACCAAGCCGGTGGTCTTCACGGGCAGTCAGATACCCATCGGGGTTATGCGTACGGATGGGCGCGAGAACCTTATCACGGCCATAGAGATAGCGGCAGCGAAGGATAATAAGGGGCGGGCGATGGTGCCGGAGGTGTGCCTCTATTTCCAGAACAAGCTTTTCAGGGCCAACCGCACCATGAAGCTGAGTGCCGAGGACCTGAGCGCCTTTGCCTCATACAACTACCCTGCGCTGGCCGATGTGGGCATAGGGATACACTACAACCGCGGGGCGATAGCCAAGCTGCGGGGCAAGCAGCCGTTCGGAATCAATACGGCACTGGACGACAGGGTGATGATAGTGAAGATATTCCCCGGCATGACGGAGCGTGTGTTCCGCTCGATGCTTGCCACACCGGATGTAAAGGCCATAGTGCTGGAGACTTACGGCTCGGGCAATGCACCCACCTACGATTGGTTTATCGACGCTGTGGCGCAGACGGTGAAGCGCGGCATACATATAATAAATGTCACGCAGTGTGCAAGCGGCAGTGTGGATATGGATATCTATGAGACGGGGCGCATGTTGGGCGGCACGGGTGTTGTGAGCGGCCGCGACATCACCACCGAGGCAGCCGTGGCGAAGATGATGCACCTGCTGGGGCAGGGCTTGTCGGGCAGCCGTTTCGTCAGGGAGCTCGCGCGTCCGCTGCGCGGCGAGATGAGCGAATAGCGGCATATTGGGATGAGGGAATATGCCCAGATGAGTTACTAATTTTGGTTGAGAACGAAAATATTACTATATTTGACGGTTTTTCGGGCGGAATTTTAATTGTTCCGCATTGAAAAGCAGGCCGCAAGGGGATATGCTGATTTTGTAGCGTGTTGACAAACAGCTTGTTTGCCTTGTTGCATTAATGGAGAAATGACCGAGTGGCTGAAGGTGCGCGCCTGGAAAGTGCGTATACCCCAAAAGGGTATCGTGGGTTCGAATCCCGCTTTCTCCGCAAGATTTTGCCAAATGCCGCTAAAAGCGGCATTTTTTGTTTGCGGGAAAAGCAGTTGAATTTATTCATAAGGCTTTTCCCGCAAATAAAAAACAGGGGACGCCTCACGGCGTCCTATTTGGCAAAATCTTGCAAGGACGCCCACGGCAGTGCAGGGATCACGGAGCGTAGCGACGTAATCCTGCAAGCTCGCTTGAAAGCAGGTTATTCTTTTTTGTACGGAACTCTCTGTGAGAGTTTTTGTCTCTTTTTTTGCAAGGCCGCTCACGGCAGTGCAGGGAAAGCCAAGCTCGCACAGCGAGCGCAGGCAATCCCATCTAAACCGCGAGTGGATCACGAAGCAAAGCGACGGGGCTTTTCAATTGTAGAATAGAGATTCTTCGGCTCCGCTCTGTATGACAATTGCATTACATCATTTATCAATTGTATGTGGTAGATTCCACGCATTCGTTCGGAATGACAATTGTTTTTAGTGTCCCTCTTCCAAATTTTCAAATTTCCTCATTTTGCATTTTCAATTTTCCATTGACAAGGCATGATTATTGTTTGTATTCGGGCAAAAGCATATTTATAACACTATAAAATTTACCAATTAAAACTTTACGATTATGAAAAAGACTATCACTCTGATTGTTGCATGCGGATTACTATTAGGCTCCTGTGCAAAATCAAAACCGGCCGATGAAAACACGGCAGGAACGGTAAAATTCACAGTGAATGCCGTAAATGTGATCCAGCCCCGCGGCGATATCAACTCCACGAGCCCCGACGGTCCTATACCGGCATTGGCAGTCGTCGATGTTTATGCATTCCTCAAGAACGGCGACGGTGACTATATCTATAATAAGACCATAGAATTGTTCGATAATTACAGCACGGACACCCACTCGGCCTCGGCGGTATTGGCAGACGGCACATTCATTGCAGGAGAGTATAAGTTCTTGGGCGTGGGACGTGTGGACGATGACGGTTACACGCTTACGACGCCTGCCGGTGCAAACTTCGACGATTTCTCGGCAAGCATTGCAAGCGCAGGCGAAACGAATGTGATATTTGCAGGAAGTGTAACCCAGGAGGTACTCGAATCGGGCGCTTCGATAGAGATAGATATCTCGCGTCAGGTGGCCGGTATATTCGCCTATTTCACAAATGTCCCGACCGAGATAAACAATACTCCTGTTGCATATCTCCGTCTTCGCGTAACGAATGCCAACACCTCCGTGAACCTTACCTCCGGAGAGGGCGACGCACCTACTGCGAACTACTACTACCCCATCGACATCACACTCACCGGACAAGATATTGACGATGCTAATAATGTTTATGCCGGCCCCGGTGACTCCACAGGCCTCGATATCCTCGATAATTCACAGATAGCATCCAATTATGCCCTTCCGATCAATGGTGTGACCATGACACTGGAGCTTCAGGGTGCGAACGAAGTCGCACTTAAAACATGGACTGTACGCGGAGCGAACGGTACGGCCATCGACTTGGCCGCCAATGTACTGTTGGCAATAGGCACCAAGAACAAGGCCGGCGGCACACTCGGTGCCGACGATGCAGAGGGTGGCGACGGTGAAAATGCCGATGACACGCCTGTGAACCTGCTTACTGACGAAACCATTACGGTGAACGTACTCAGCAACTGGGGCGATGTTCAGAACCTTATAATCGAAGAACAATAATTCCCTGTTCATAGGGGCTTAACTTCTCTGTTAGGGGCATACTTTCCCATACCTGTCGAAGGTATGCCCCATTTATTGTTAAATCAATTAACGGACACCAGACCAATATGAAACCACTTTCGGACTTATATCGCATGGGGGCTGCAATTCTTCTGAGTGCGTGCCTGTTGTGGTCGTGCCGGACGGACGGCACAGGCCCCGTCGGGGTCAATCTGCGGATCGGTGCAAACAACGTTATAGACGTGCGTTCGTTCAGCAACGACGATACGTTAAGTGTCGATCGCATACTCGTGATGCCGTTCACCAAAGGCAACGCCCTCGCGGAGGATTTTGCAAACTACACAGCTGCACCAGAACTTGCGGTGCAGATAGATGTCGATCAGTTTCCTGTTAACAACCTGCAAATGTTCCTCTCGCCGATGTCGACATGCAGGCTCGTAGTGCTCGGTTTCAACAGGAGGAACTATGATTTTTACAACCGCAATCCGCTTACTGACGACATAATTCTATACTACGACGGCTCGCTCGCCGACCTTAGCGTTGAAGACAGGGCGGCAGCACACAACACTTCGCAGACTGCCGAGCTATTCTTCGACATGAGCGCCCCTTTCGTTCCGAACGGCAACACGTCGGTATCCGCCCTGCTCAAAAGGATTGTGGGCGGCATATCGGTGACACTGACTAACGTTCCGGAGGGGGTGGAGATGAGGCTCTATCACACCAGCGCCATAACCACGCGGTGGATGGTGACTGAGGAGACGGCGGCAGGCAGCATAACACCGATGGAATATTACCCGATGACGGACAATGGCGGCGGCGTGAGCAGCTATGCACGTTACTACTTCCCCACCGACGGCACGCCCATAACTATGGATCTCGAGGCAGTAGATGAGTCGGAAGAGCCGCACCGCGTTGTGGTGGGCACATCGGAGGGCAGCGAATTCAACCTCAATGCCGATCAGGCAATAAACCTAAGCGGCGACTACCGCAGCGTAATTCTCGGGCAGGAATTATTCACGGTAGATAATACAAATAACAATATCGGTATAGACGACGACAATTGGGACGGCGTCGACGATACACCTGAAACAGACCCTGAGTAGAGATTGCTTGAAGTTTGCGGCTATCGCATAAACCTTTAAATACTGAATGATTATGAAATATCACATAAACATACTTGCGGCGACGTTATTGGCCGTAATGGTCGGGTGCGTGAAGGATGATGCGGCCGACGGGCAGACACAGGAGGTCGGCTCCAAAAATGGGGGAATCGTTCCGGACGGCTATTTCGTTGCTAATTTCTCATTCCCTGACACCAGGGCCGGGTCGGATTTCAACCCCATAACAGGGGAGGATGAGCGCGTGTACGACCTGCGCTACCTGATCTACCAAGCCGACGGTACGTTCGTGAAGGAAAAGCTCATTTTCAACGACTTCGACGAAGATGCCGACGACTTGCAGGATTGGCCCCTGCCCGGTCTAAACGACACACTGCCAATAGGCAACTATAAGGCGGTATTTATAACCAATACCAACCCCGACCTATTTACGCGGGAAGACGGAAGTGTTACGCTGCCGGACGACCTGCTTACGGATTATAAGCTCGGATTCGATGAAGCGCGAATAACCCTGCCATATCTCTTGGGGGCCGACGATGCCGACTTCTTCATGGATGTTATAGAGTTCTCGCACGAAACACCCTCGCCGACGGTCTATTTGCAGCGTATAGTGGGCGTTTTCAAGGTTTACAGGACGCTCGTCGATGCTCAGGAGGGACTCGATTATCTGGTGGGGAACCTCATCGATAATATAAAGCAGGGAAATATCATAGAAGACCAGGTGGCCGAGATCCTGCCGGGCGCGATAGGTAATGTGGTCGGCGGTGTATTGGGCCTTGTACCGCTGGACCTTGTCCTCAACCCCATATTGGACGCCATAGTAGGGCCAATAGTGGATACACTTTACCAATACCTGCTTCAATACCTCATAGATAATATAGGCGGCATTCTCGAAGGGAATAACGATAGCGATAACATTTTGGATATCCTCGATCCGCTGCTGAACCCGTGGAAGTTTGCCAAATTTGCGGCGGTTAAGGTAAGGAACCAACCCACACAGTTCGGTTTCGATATGGAGGTAAAGCAAAGGGATACGACTGCCCATACGTATTATCTGCCTATCGTAAATGCCGTTACCGACGACGAAAGTAAAAAGGTAGTTATAACCAAATATTTGGGCTTTGAAGATATAGACAACGACGGTGTGGGCGAGGAGTTGATGACGCTGGAGAGTATCAATGCGGCCGAGCCGGGTTTAGTGTTAGGCGGGCTTCTCGACCATGTCGTGGAGAACCAATACCTGCTTAACGGCGCTTTGTTCGATATAAAGGATCCGTTGGACTTTTACGCTCCCGACAACCTTCAGGTTTATAACGAATATTCGTTGGCCGACCTCGGAGTAGACGATTACGACCAGAAGGGCGACGGTATCGAACTCGACCTGAATCTTGACGATGTCGCCAACCTCGGCGAATCGCTCAATGCGCTGAACATCTATTATGATGTGCCTTTCTCTTCATTGGATATCAACCTTCCTTTAGGTGAATTTTTGGGGAAGGCGGTATTGGACAAGCTGCTTGGCCTAAAATTAACAGTTCCGATAAACCTGCCGTTGCTCGATTTGGATAACCTCGACGTCTCGGGAAGTTGGGATCCGGTAAATACGCCGGAGATACCTGAATAATAGGTTGAGTACCGACTGGATGACGTTATGACGGGCTTTTAAAAACAAATCATCCGCTGTATTACAGCGGATGATCCGTACTCGGAGCGGGAATCGAACCCGCACGACCGTTGCTGGTCACAGGATTTTAAGTCCGGCGTGTCTACCTATTCCACCATCCGAGCCTCTATTTAAGGGGCAATGATGAACACAAGCGCCCCTTAAAGCGATGCAAATATAAGGCTTTTTTTTTATTTTCAATTATCAATTGTATACGCCATGCCGTTACTTCAAATTCCTAAACCCAGTGTCGAGATACCGCCCGACAGCGTTATTCTGAACCAGATAACCGAAAAGGCGGAAAACTTCTTCAAAATGCCGTGGCGCGACAAGGCCGAGGTGATGCTCGAAGGTGCTACCGAAATAGGCATCAGGCTGATAGCCGTGGTGGCTATATTTATTGCCTGCCGCTGGCTCATAAGACGCACCGACAGGCTAATAGACCATATATTTGTTCACCGCCATGTGGATTCGTCGCTGAACACATTCATAAGGAGTATGCTCAAGATCATATCCTATATGATACTTGCCATTATTGTGATCAGCATACTCGGCATCAAGACAACGTCGCTTGTGGCCGTATTTGCATCGGCGGCCTTCGCGGTAGGTATGGCGCTGAGCGGAACGCTCCAAAACTTCGCAGGCGGCATAATGATATTGCTGCTCAAACCGTTTAGGGCGGGCGACTACATTCAGTCCGAATCGCAGGAAGGGAGATACGGCTTTTCAGCACAATCCTGATCACCTCCGACAACAAGACGATCATAATACCTAACGGCAGGCTGTCGTCGAGTACGGTGAACAACTTCTCGGATGCCGGCACAAGGCGCGTGGAGTGGTCTTTCACCATAGGGCACGGCGGCGACTACGACACGGCGAAGGTTTTGCTGGAAGAGTTGCTCAAGCACGACACCCGCATATTGGAAAAGCCGCCGTTCCTGATAGTGTTGAGCGCAATAAGCGGCGAAGGTATAACCATAGCCGTAAGGGCATGGGCAAAAAGCGACGATTATTGGGACATTTTCTACGACATGAACGAAAAGGTTTACAAACTCTTCCCCTCACACGGTCTCAAGCTCCAGACTGGCGACATAAATGTCACTCTCACGACCGACAGCGACAGCACGGCAAGCACAGTGAAAGAGCCGCCAAAATCCTGCAAGCCGAATACGGAGGCAATAAAAAAGAGCATAAGAAGTGTGCATTGCGAGAACAATACCCGCACGGCCGACAATTCCATAAAGGCGGAGGATATAGTAATTGACAATTGAACTATGAGCAGCATAATGCTTTTGGCTCGCGACGTACTTGGAAAGCCATAATTACAAGGAAAATAATTAAGGCGGCCATTTGAAGCCGCCTTAATCGTTCCCAAATATTTGATAGTAGAAAAGTTGTTGCTTGTCGCGTAACTACATAGTCGTTACCGCGCCTTTGTATGTGCTTACTATCGAAACACCATTTCCCGTCATAAAGTTTGTAACAACCTTATAAGTACCGTCGCTATTCTTGTTTATCTTGAACGTACCGCTTACAAGATAGTCCATTTGTCCCTGTGCACCATTCACAACAGGCACAAGCCCGCTTGTTCCATAGTTTGATCCTCTACCGTTACCGGTTACATCTATTTCCCATGCGCCATAGCCGCCGACAGTGTATGTACCGTCAGATATTACGTTGGCAGTACCCGGGGCATATAAGTCCAACATGAGTATCAAGCCTGACGCAGTATCGGTCATGCTTTCGTCAAACAGGCGCAGATAGTAGTTCTTCACCTCTGTGCCGCCGAATGGAAGGAAAATGGCCTTCTTCCACACATGTGTGTCGGGACCTACCGGAGTCTCTTCGTCGGTCGTGAATGCAGTGCCGTTAACCCACTGGCTGTAAGCGTCGCCCTCCTTGGCGCGGACTTTCCATGCATATTGCGCTCCTGGTGTCAATTTTTGCGCAGTGAATGTTTTGGCATCAACGGCTATTGCGTCTGCATTGCCTATCATGAGCTCATAAGACGCAGTCGTACCTTCCCACGTGAACGAGGCGGAAGTTTCCGTTACGTCGGTTACATTGAGGTTGGTCGGTGCCGCAACTTCTGTTGCGCCGCCGGTGGTGGTAAACTCGGGGCCATTGACCCATATACTGAAATCGTCGCCTGATTTGGCGCGCACTTTCCATGTATAAGTCGTTCCGGCGGTCAGTTCCGTTGCAGTAAATGTCTTGGCATCTACCGTTTGGGCGGTAGCATCGCCAACAATAACTTCATAAGTTGATGCCTCGCCGCTCCATGACAGTACAGCCGAATTGTCCTGTACGTCGTTTGCGGCAAGCTCAGTAGGTGCTGCTACTGTTGTGGGTGTTGTTTCGGGCTCGCCGCAGGAGACTAACGTCGCTACAGCGCACACTGCCAGAAATGAGAGTATTCTCAATGAATGTTTCATAAAATTAGTATGGGTTTATTAGAATCTGTTTAAAATTTATTCGCTAAATCTATTATGTTCCTTTGTTGCGCTTTTCCCGCCCGCCCCACTCGCCATAGGAACCGCTATGCCTCCCTCGGCGGGCAAAAAAAATCGCTGACAAAATGAGTCATAATATAAATTATCAATAAAATTCAAACAAACTCTTGGTTAAAAGGTTGTTTCAAACTGATATTTTGCGGCCGGCGACCTCTATCGCCGGCCGCAAATCTATTACTCCTCCTCCGGTGCTACGACCTTTACATTGTCAAGGAAGAATCTCTCTCCGCTCGACGATGTACTGTCGAACCTTATTCTATCCCCACTTGTAAGGCCGGTGATCTGAACCGTGTATAATTGCGACTCGAGGCCTGTGCCTTCGGGAACTAAATAACCTGTTGAAGATGGAGACTTAGGCAGGGTTATAGATCTGATCTCTTTAAGTGAGTTGCTGGCGGTTCTTACCATTACTCTAATCTCAGTCGGCACACCTGTCGGAGCATATGCGTTGAATGTGAGTGTAACGTCGGTAGGAGTAGAGCCTATCGCAGCCAATTTAGGGGTCTCAACGAAGTGGGTCTCCGGAGCGAGCTTACCGATCCTTACACAGCCGAGGCCAGCCGCCCAAAAGCCATAATTATTACCTAAAGACCATCCATCTTCGGCAAGCCTTGCGGGTACAGGTGTTGTGTATTGCATTGCGTCATAAGTTGTTCCGCTCGTGGGGGCCTGCGGGCCTGCGCAATCGTCGAAAGGCTCATAAAGTATTACTCTTGCTCCGACCGGAATGTCGCCGTCTTCGGTGGTGAATCCTTCACCCTCCACCCAGTCGCTGGCAAGTTCGCCCTCTATGGCACGTACTTTCCATGTGTATGCGGTCTTGGATGCCAGACCTGCCGCAATGTATGTCGTGGCATTGACGGTTTTAGGTGCCGCATCGTTTATAACTACTTCATAAGTCTCCGTAACGCCCTCCCACGAGAGTTTGGCGGAAGTAACGTCGATATCGGTAACAGCAAGGTTTGTCGGGGCATCGGGAGGATATATAACAGTTGCAGGTGTTGAGAAAGCATCTCCTTCGATCCATTGGCTGTAAACATCGCCATCTTTGGCGCGGACTTTCCATGTATATGACGTCTCTGGAGTCAGTTCTGTTGCAGTGAATGTCTTGGCATCCAATGGCATGGCTTCTGCTTCGCCTATGATAAGCTCATATGATTCGGTCGCGCCTTCCCATGCAAATGTAGCGGCAACATCGGTAACACCAGAAACGGTAAGGCCGCTCGGTGCGGTTACGCCTGTGGTCGTAAATTCAGGGCCATTTACCCAATCGCTGAACAGGTCGCCCGATTTGGCCCTCACTTTCCAAGTGTAGGTTGTTCCGGTCACAAGGTCCATTGCAGTGTAGAAGGTATCCGTTACTGTCTGGGCGGCGGATTCGCCTACTACCACCTCATAGCCTTCAGCTGTGCCTGTCCATGTAAGAACGGCCGAAGCATCCTTCAGGTTTTCAATCTTAAGGTCGGTCGGTGCGGCGGGTGCAGTATTTCCCGTTGTCTCGGGCCCGCAGGAACTCAAGCTTGCAATTCCGCTCACTACAAGCATCATGCTCACAAATTTCAAAATGTTTTTCATAAATTTCCTTTGTTATGGTTAGTTTAGCACTGTTGCACGCAGTGTGGTTTTAAATTGCAAAATTAATTTAAACAAATAAAATGCCACTTGTACTATGTCAAGTGAGAAATATTTTTGAACGACAGGCCAATACGTATAGGGTTGCAAAATACAAAAACCTATAAGCATTTGTATCATATAACGAGATGCAAACTCCTTTTAGTCTGTTTTAATGCTTTTTTGTTTGTTTTATATGTTTTACAGGGATTATCAGTTGAAAATATTATCATATAAATAAAAAATAATCCCACACCGTCAGGCATGGGATTATTTTTATCATTGTCAATTAATCCTGCTTCGCAGGCTTTTCCTCCTTGCGGCTCAGCATAGCCCATGCAAAGCATGGCTCTGCCCTCGCTCGCAGCGTCGGTTATCAATTATAAATGTATCGCGTGGCCCAAAGCCGCCTCGGCTGCCTCCATGACCGCTTCGCTCATCGAGGGATGTGGATGTATCATCGAGGCTATCTCTCCGGCGGTAACGCCCATAACTTTGGCCAATGTGGGTTCGGCGATCATCTCTGTAACGTTAAGGCCCATAAAGTGGGCGCCGAGCAACTTGTCGGTTTTGGCATCGAAAATCAACTTTACGAAACCGTCGCGGTCGCCCGCTGCGGTCGCCTTGCCCGATGCAGTATAGGGGAACTGCCCCACCCTCACTTCATAACCCGCCTCCACTGCCTGCTTCTCGGTCATGCCGACCATGGCTATCTCTGGCGTGGAGTACATGCACGACGGTACTGACGAGTAGTCCACAGTTTTAGGATTGTGGCCACATATCTTTTCCACGCAGCATATAGCCTCGGCCGATGCTACGTGTGCAAGCGCAGGCCCTGGTGTGATATCGCCTATAGCATATATGCCAGCAACGTTCGTCCGGCCATACTCATCTACAATTATCTTGTCGCGCTCCACCTTTATGCCCAACTCTTCCAAGCCGAGGTTTTCGAGGTTCGACTTGATACCTACGGCCGAAAGCACAATGTCGGCTTCGAGGGTTTCGACGCCCTTTTTGCCCTCCACTTCGACCACGCATTTATCGCCGCCTGTATTGACGCTAAGAACGTTAGTTCCAGTCATCACCGTCATTTTCTGCTTACGGAACGCCCTTTCGAGCGACTTGCTGATATCCTCGTCGGCGAGAGGGAATAACTGTGGCAGGTATTCTATAATGGTAACTTTCACGCCGAGTGAGGCATAGAGGAATGCAAATTCGCTGCCTATCGCCCCAGAACCGACTACTATCATGCTTTCGGGCAGGCGGTCAAGTACAAGCGCCTCACGCGAGGAGATCACCTTCTTGCCGTCAATAGGCATGAAACCCATTTCACGCGGGCGCGAACCCGTGGCAAGTATTATATGGTCGGCCTCCACAAATGTGTGTTGCCCGTCGGCCTCGACATCGACCTTGCCGCCGCCTGCGAGACGGCCATGCCCCTGAATGATGTCGATATTGTTCTTCTTCATGAGGAAAGCCACACCCTTGCTCATCGTGTCGGCCACACCGCGGCTGCGCACCACCACCTTGTCCATAGCCACCGTGGGCGGTGTCTCCAGCTCTATGCCGTAGTGTGAGGCCGTTTTTGCGTAATTGAACACCTGTGCGCTCTTTACGAGAGCTTTTGTGGGAATGCAACCCCAATTCAGGCACACCCCGCCGAGTTCGGCGCGTTCCACGATAGCTGTTTTCTTTCCGTTCTGCGCAGCCTTAATGGCCGCAACGTACCCTCCGGGGCCGCTGCCGACTACAATAATATCGTATTTCATATGAGATTATTTTGTTAAAACCAACTCCCCGCCGATGTTGTGCGGGGAGTTTATTGTTATTCTTGTTCGTTATTTACCACACTTTAAGTACTTCGCCATGGTCTTTGACTACGGCCTCCTTCCATTTGTCGCTGTAACCAGGCTGCATGGGCGATGCGGGGATCTTCTTGCCCGAACCGTTGTCGATGAAACCGTTGGTGTTCTCTTTCTTGATATTACCA
>QMCD01000879.1_pt1 | contig 19930 bp, 15 predicted proteins | sample 1821841 | NCBI WGS metagenome assembly QMCD01 (sample SAMN01991225, study PRJNA193472) | Termite gut metagenome, whole genome shotgun sequencing project. | isolation source: worker | host: Macrotermes natalensis
CCTACCCGCCTTCCCCATATTTCGCCATTGTTGGAAAAGGAATAACAGGTGATTTGCATGCTAGCCAAACGCCGGGCCATGCGAAGGTGTGCATATTTGGCTCCACTTTTGGTGTAGCATACTATTTCACATTCAGGATGCAATTGAATTTCTTTTTCTTTGATAATCAATTTGCGTTGCTGTTCCGGGAGATTATCGATATTCTGATCGTTGAAAAAGACAACGAATTCCGGGGCTATTCGCCACAGCCGGCACTGATTCATTGCATCGTCAAATTCATGGGCGGAACAGAACAAAAGAATCCTTTTTGGCACCCTTACTCCGGGACGAACTTCGTAATACCCATCGCCGTCCGGCGGCTGAAAGATGCTTCTACAGGGGGGGGCGTTTAGAATCTTTCTGAAGATTTCTTCTTTGCCACAATTTTTCATCGTTTGTAACATGTGAACCTGCCTGCTCAATTGAGCGCGACTGTGTGTTTTGTAATAAAAAAGCCGCTTAATGGGCACAGTGGCGATGTTAGAGAATTTTCGCCCACAAATCAAGCCCATTTCACGTCAAAAAAACGTAAAAATTAAAATTTTTCGTTTTCCGGCGACTTTTTCTTGTATTTGTCGGCCGAATTGTTTACAATGGTCACGGGATGTCAGGTTCCGCGAAGCGGCCGTTCCGGACAGTCAAAATCTTCCCGTCTTGTGGAGATCGTGCTTATGTCGACAAATCGTGATGTGTTGCGTTCCCGCCGACGTTTTCTCGAACGGTTCGGCCTGTTGGGTGTTGCCACGAGCGGCATGTCCACTGGTGTGGGCGTGTTCGGAATTCCGGCCGCCGTGTTTGCCCAGGATGAGGAAGATTCGGGGCCGATCGACTGTGGTCCGCCGCCGAAAGCCAAACCGAGCAACCAGACGGGCGGTGAGTCGTTCGCACCGCTCCCGGTTCCCGTCACCCCGATGCGTCGCAGCGAGAAAAAACGGCCGCCGAGCCCGCCGTCACTGATCGGAAAAGCGTCGCTGGGCAAGCCCCGGTTCATCGTCAAAGACGGAAAGCAGGTCATGTACCGCGACTGGATGACCGACCCGGCTGATGTGAAAACCCTGCTCGAATGGACGAACACGAAACTCGGGATCAACTACCGTGCCGTGGAAACCGATTTGACCAGCTTTTCGTTCGATCCGCGGGAGTTGCCGACCTTGCTCATGGCCGGGCACAATCAATTCGAGCTTTCCGACAGCATCCGCGAAGGTTTGGCCCGCTATGTGATGGACGGCGGGTCCATCATTGCCGACGCCTGTTGCGGTTGGAAGGATTTCACCGCTTCCTTCCGCAAGGAAATGGAGACCATTTTCCCGCAGCGGCCGTTGCGGAAAATGTTGCCGGACAATCCGGTTTTTTCCTCGTATTACAAGTTGAACCCGCAGTTCACCTACAAAAAGGGCGATGGAACCGAGTATACGGCGGATCCCTCGCTCGAATCGATCGAAGTCGGCTGCCGCGACGCCGTGATTTTCTCGACCGCCGATATGACTTGCGGTTGGGACGGGCATGAACATGACCGCGGAACGCGCATGACCATCGATTTGGCCCGGCAAGTCGGGGCCAATATCGTGACCTACATGCTCGGAACGTTCCAATTGGGCCGGTTCCTGAGCACGACCAAGGTTTACCACGAGGACAAGGCGCCCAGCCGCGACGATTTCGTGTTCGCCCAGATCGTCCACGAAGGAGACTGGGACCCCGATCCGAGCGCCGTCCATAATCTCATGAAATTCGTCCGCGACAACACGACGATGGAGGTGAAGTTCAAACGGCAGAACGTCCAGATGAAAGATCCGTCGGCGACGACCTATCCTATCTGGTACATGACCGGGCACCGCGATTTCTACCTGTCCGACGAAGAGATCAAGCGGCTTCAGCAATTCGTCAAGGCGGGCGGTATCTTCATCGTCGACGCCTGTTGCGGCCGGATGTCCTTTGATTCCTCTTTCCGCCGTGAGATGCGGCGTGCTTTCCCGGACAACCAGCTCCAGTCGATTCCGTTGGATCACCCGATTTACAACAATCATTTCAACATCACGCGAGTCGAATATACGCCGCGGGTGACCGAGGATTTCGGGCCTCTCGAATCGCCGGAACTCGAAGCGATCATGTTCGACGGCAAACCGGCCGTGATCTACAGCCGTTTCGATATCGGCAGCGGCTGGGAACAATTCCCGCATCCCTACGCCTACGGCTTGAAAGACAAATCGGCGTTGGAATTGGGTACGAACATCCTCGTTTACGCCGCGACGCATTAAAGTTAGGAGCGAAAATCAGATCCGCGACCGTAAGGGGTGCGGTTCCTCACGAACCGGGGTCGCGAGCCGCGACGGGCGGTAGGCTCCCGGTCATGCGGTCGCAGATGCAATAGGGTCCCGGACGGCTCGTCGACGCTTCGGGAAAGTTCAGTCGCTTTCGAACGTGCCGGCAATGGAAGAGACCGATTGGAGTCCGCGAACGAACCCGTTTTCCACGCGATTTCACGAACCGGGGGCGCTCGGGTTTCTGTTTTCCGACGGCGATTCCGCCGAACGATTGCTGGAACGCTTCATTCGGTTCGACGGGTGTGCCCAAATCGTCGGACCACACGGGAGCGGAAAAACGACCCTGCTGCGGACGCTCATGCCGTTGCTGGCCGCCCGGTTTCCGTCTCCCGATCCCCGTGAAATCGCGCTACATGACGGGCAACGGCGGCTGCCGGAGGAATTTTGGAGCGAAAACGCCGGTTGCCGGAACCGGCTTGTCGTCATCGACGGATACGAACAACTTTCGTTTTTCGAACGACTTCGTTTGCGCTGTTCATGCCGCCGCCTCCTCGTCACGACCCACCGGGCCGCATGGAGAATGCCGGTGCTATGCCGGGAAGTTTCCTCGCCGGACCGGTTCGTCCGGTTGGTCCGGCTTTTACACGCGGACCCGGTGTTCAAGGCGGATGAGGAGCTTCGCTCTCTTTATCGGGCACATCACGGTAATTGCCGCGACGCCTTTTTCGAACTCTACGAGGAATGGGAAACGTCGTCTTAACGTTATGTAAACAAAAGGCTCTGAGGCTGTGAAGCCGGATCGCGCAAGATCACCGGCGCGGCGGGAACCCCCTCGGCCAGTTCGGCACGAACGATCGGAATACTGGACGGCGCTTCAATTCCGATCCGGATGGCTTTCGGCGACACGCGAACGACGGTAAGAAGGATATTATCGCCTATTCGAATTTTTTCCCCCTCCTTCCTTGATAGAACCAGCATGACCTTACTCCTTTTCGCGGTTTATTTCGACAATGGGTCGAATTGTGATACCGGCTTCGGTATGAAATCAAGAATATGTAATCGACCGACAATACTTGGATTTGGCAAAACGGCCGTTTTATCCAAATTGTGTCTAACGATAAAAACCGCCCCAACACCGGAGATTCTAATCAAATGTAATTAAGAAAGCAATCTTTTTTTTCGAAAAAAAAGAAATTTGTTTATTTTTCCAAGTGCGATCTTAGCAATTGTAATTGCTGCGCAAGATAAAAATACGACAGAAATTCTGTGGATTATTCCGCTTTTTACAATCTTGTTGGTTGGCAAAAACATATTGTCGTAAATTGGGATGTTTATGCAGATTACGCTTCATCATGGAGACGCCGATGGCCGATAACGAGACCAAGGTTTCGTCGTTTTTGATTTGCCTCGTTTGATTATACCGTAAACGGCCTGAAACTACGGCCTGAACCTGTTTCGCGAACAACCGCCTGCCGCTCGAAAAAAACGATTATGTCATTGTACACAAATATGTTAGAAGCGAGTGAGTTCGGCAGGCAGACTTGACCGAATGTTCGTTTTCATCGCGTTTCCAGTATAGATTGCGATCCCAAAGGGAGATTTTCCGTGTCCAATCCAGACGATAAGCCCAGTGATGCTGAACCGATGTTCGATTTCAGCAATATGTTCAGTGAGGATTCGGGGCAGTCTCCCTTTTCCGCCGGTTCGAGCGAACCGGAAATGGGCGGAATCGCCGACGTTTCCTCGTTTCAAGATGCCGGTGTTCCTGAAAATGCCGATTCTTCCGGTCTTCCGGATTTTTCGTCCTTTTCCACCGATTTCACGTCGATTAACGGTGAAGAAGCGGCGGAAACAACTCTTCCCGTGGCCCCTGTCGTCTCCGATTCAGCCAAAGGCAAGAAGGGGGGAAAAGAAAAGAAGAGAAAAACGGCGAAGGTAAAAAAAGAAAAAAAACAGCGTGAACCGGGCGACAAACCGCCGTTTACGTTACAGGATTACCTCCATCTTGGTTCCGCCGGTGTTTTGTTTCTCGCGTTTCTCGTGGGCGCGCTTTTCATTCCGATCCGCGGTCACGTCATGTCCCTGATCGTGTTATACGGTGTTTACACGGTCTTGGCCGGGCTGATTGTCGCCATTCCGGTCTTCTTATGGTCCGCAAAAGAAAAGAAGGGATTTTACGATACCATTCTCGGCGTCGCCCTGGGCTCTCTCAGCTTTGCCGTGCTGATCGTGTTCCTCTGCTGGTATGCCTACGATTTTACGGTCGTTCCTTGATTTCCGCTCCTTGTTTGACGGGTTCGCCGGTCGCGGCGCGACGCTTCGTTCCCGGTTCCTGTTTTGAGCGTTTTCGTCCTGAAGACCTGCTATACCGGTAAACGGCATGACAATCCTCCCGCGCACAATCGCCTGTCGCTCGAACGATCCGTTTAAGCAATTCCTTGTACTGGAGTTGGGGCGAGTTGGTGCGGCAGGAAAACTTGGTCAAATGTTCGTTTTCATCGCGTTTCCAGTATAAATCCGGGCCGATCAATGCCGGGCCAACCGATGCTGCCATACTTCCTCCAACTGACTTTACGTCTTTCACAAGGGATCGGCCGGTTGGACGACGATGTACGGGGCCGGGCTGCGACGTTTTTGCGTGCCGCACAGGGACCCGGCGGCGGGTTTCACGGGAAATCCGCAACGGAAGATATTTATTACACGGGCTTTGCCGTCCGCGGCCTCTCGTTGCTCGGCGAATTGGACGAATCAACGGTCACACACGCTTATCGTTTTCTGCGGTCGTTTCTCACGGCAAGCCGGGTGTCTTCCTTCACGGCAACCGATGTTTTCTCCTTTCTCCAAACGGCCGTCCTGCTTGAAGCGGAAACCGGGACAAGCGTTTTTGATTCCCGCGATGCGACCATGAAAGAATGGGCCCTTGAACAATGGTCGCGTTTTCGATGCGAGGATGGCGGCTACGCTTCTTCGCGGAACACGCCCTATTCGAGCACGTATCACACGTTTCTCGTCGCGGCGACCGGCGAGTTGCTCGGGATCGATGAAATGCGAAAAAACAAGATGGGAGCGATGATCCTGCGCCGTCGCCGTTCCGATGGCGGCTTTGTCGAGCTGGAAAAATTACGGTACGGCGGAACAAATCCGACCGCCGCAGCCGTTGCTCTGCTCCGGCTGCTTGAATCGCGGTCCGGCACGGGTCGAATTCCCGGTTCTCCCGTTCCACCACCGACAGCCCGGGGCGCCTCCATCGATTTTCTGCTGAATCAACGAACGGACGACGGCGGATTTCGCGCGAATCCGCGAATTCCCGAGTCCGATCTGCTTTCGACCTTCACGGCCATGATCGCGTTGATCGACCTGGGTGCGGAAGGTCGGCTTGAAATCGATTCACTCCGCCGTTATCTCGAAGGACGCCGTCATCCGGACGGAGGTTGGACCGGCGGACCGTGGGATACGGAACCCGATGTCGAATACACCTTTTACGGCCTGGCCGCATCGGGAGTCCTGGAGACGGTCCGGAAAGAACCCGATGCGACGGCTGTAGGGCCTTGGTGATCGCCGGAATTATCCGGGGGGGCGTTCCTTTTTGTTTCGGGATTTGGTATCCTTGCGGTATTGGTGTTCTCCTGACAACGGGTTCCTGATAATGGGTTTCGTCCATCACTATTCCATCATTCTTGAAAGGGCTTGCCGTGACCGACATGCTTCAAAAATTCGACGGTATTTTTCATCCGAAATCGCTTGCTTTGATCGGCGCTTCCACCAAGGCCGGAACCGTCGGATTCGATATGCTCAACAACCTCCTCCGTGACGGCTACACCGGCGAGATATTCCCGGTCAACCCGAAGGCGGATGAAATTTTGGGGGTCAAAACCTACAAATCGCTCACCGATGTCCCGGAAAAACAGATCGATTTGGCCGTTTTGATCGTTCGCCCGAACTTCGTCATGGGAATCATCGACGAATGCAAGGCGAAAGGAGTCAAGGGAATGGTCATCATTTCCGCCGGTTTCAAGGAGACGGGACACGAAGGCGCGGAACTTGAAAAACAGGTCACGGCCAAACTGCGCGAAGCGGGAATCCCGATGATCGGCCCGAACTGCCTCGGTGTCATCAATGCCGACCCGAAGATTAAAATGAACGCGAGTTTCGCCGCCAAAATCTGCAAGCACGGCCGGCTCGGCTTCATCTCGCAGTCCGGGGCCTTGTGTACCTCCGTCCTCGATTACGCCGAAGCCCGCGGAATGGGGTTCAGCAAATTCGTCAGTTTCGGAAACAAGGCCGACGTCAAGGAAATCGACCTGCTCGCCTATCTCGCCGAAGATCCCGAAACCGATGTGATCGCGATGTACCTCGAAGACATCAGCGACGCCCGGAAATTCGTGGAGATTGCCTCCAAAATCTTCTGGGAAAAAAAGAAACCGATCATTTGTCTCAAATCCGGCCGCAGCGCCGAAGGGGCCAAAGCGGTCAGCTCCCATACCGGTTCCCTCGCGGGCAGCGATGCCGTCTACGACGCCCTGTTCAAGCAAAGCGGAATCCAGCGGGTCAACACGATCTCCGAACTGTTCGACAATGCCGCGATCTACACGACGCAACCTCTCCCGAAAGGCAAACGTCTCGCGATCATCACGAACGCGGGCGGCCCCGGGATCATGGCGACCGATGCCGCGATTGCCGCCGGACTCGAACTGGCGCGGCTTTCCGATGCGACCAAGGAAGCCTTGAAACCGAAGCTCCCGGACGCGGCGGCGCTGGGGAATCCGGTCGACGTGATCGGCGACGCCCGGAGCGACCGCTACGAAACGGCCGTGGAAACGATCATGAGCGACCCGAACGTCGATCTCGGGATCGTCCTGCTCACCCCGCAGTCGATGACCGATACGGACAATATCGGCAAAATCATTCCGCCCGTCGCCAAAAAGGTCGGCAAGCCGCTCGTTTGCGCGTTCATGGGCGTCGACGAAGTGGCCAAAGGCGTCGTGGAACTTGTCCGGGCGGGCATCCCGAACTATTCCTTCCCGGAAGACGGGATCAACGCGCTGGCCGCGGCGACCCGGTTGGCCGATTTACGGAACATGGGGCAACGCGACGAGGTCCGGTTCGACGATTGCGACAAGGAAAAAGCCGCGAAAATCATCGCCGCATTCCTCGGCAACGAAACGGAGAAATACATGACGCAGGCCGATTGCCGCGCCTTGTTCGAGTGCTACAAACTGCCCCTGCTCAAGAGCGGCATCGCCCACAGCGCCGAGGAAGCCGCCGCGATCGTCAAGGACATTACCGCCGGAAACGCGGGCGCGAAAGTCGTCATGAAGGTCATGTCGGCCGACGTCGTCCACAAATTCGACGCCGGCGGGGTTCTCCTCAACATCGAAGGGGAAGACGGCGCGAAAGCGGGCCACGCGAAAATTCTCGCGAACATTGCGACCAACGTTCCCGGGGCCAGGATCGAAGGCGTCCTGATCGAACAGATGGCGCCCAAGGGCGTCGAAGTGATCGTCGGGTGCAACCGGGACGGTCTCGGTCCGCTCGTCATGTTCGGGCTCGGCGGCACGCTCGTCGAACTGCTCAAGGACGTTTCCTTCCGGCTCGCCCCGATGTGGAAAGCCTCCGCCGAACGGATGGTCCATGAAATCAAGGCGTTCAAGGTTCTCGACGGATACCGGGGAACGCCGAAAAGCGACGTCGATTCGCTGGTGAACACGATCCTGCGCATTTCCCGGATGGTCGCCGACCATCCCGAAATCGCGGAAATGGACATCAATCCGTTGATCGTGCATCCGCAGGGCCAGGGGTGTTCCGTGGCCGACAGTCGGGTCATGCTCCGGCGGTAAACTCAGTGACAAGCTTGGGACACATAAGCACGAGCCGGGGACTGTGTCCCCGGACTCAAAAATAATCCGGGGATATAATCCCCGGCTCGTAAAGTTCGTATAATCGAGTGATTTATTCGTACTACGATGAATACGTATCATATCACCGTGGGCACTTACGGTACTCGCCTGCATGGCGGTACGGCCCCCACGGTTGAACGGTCGCACAATAAACCCGGCGAGGCTTTCGTCCTGTTCGATTCGGAGCGTGAAAAGTTTATCCGGGATCGTATGATTCAATTCCCCGTTTACTTGACGGCGGAACAAAGGCGGTTCACCGAAACAAAGACCCCGGAAATTTGCGAACGAGGACAGTGGACGTTTCATCTTATCGGTTGTCAAACGGACCATTTCCACCTATTGCTTTCCGGTGAAGTGGAGCCGAAGAAGATACGGCATTGGTTCAAATTTTGGCTCACACGATCGTTGAACGAACGGTTTGGAAAAAAATCATGGTTCGCCGAATGCGGCAGCACGAAATGGATCAATGATGAAAACTATTTCAAAGCCGTGTACGAATATATCCGCAGGCAACGAATAACACCGGAATAACACGCATTATTATCACGAGATCAAAGATCACATCAATACGAGCCGGGGACTGTGTCCCCGGACTCAAAAATAATCCGGGGATATAATCCCCGGCTCGTAAATCGACGGAGAACTTTATGTCAATTACGTTTCGTTGTTCGCAATGTTCGGAAGCGTTGACCGTTCCCGACGAAGCCGCGGGCCAACAGGTCCGTTGCCCGTTTTGCCAGGCGGTCCAAACGCTGACCCCGCCCCCGCCCGTTCCCGTACCGGTCCCCTCGATTCCTCCTTCGCCGCCGTCGGACTTGTCGCGCCGGGAATATATCGAAACCGGCAACCCGTTTCAGCCGCCGGCGGAAATCGACGACGAACCGTTCGTGTTCGTCAAGGGGCCACTCGTCGCTTCCAAGCTGTCCTTCGATAAACTGTTCAACGACACTTGGAATTTATACAAGAACCATTTGGGCATGTTGATCGGGATAGTCGTCATCATGTCCGTTCCCAACTTTCTCCAGAATGTTCTCGGCCAGATTCTCCAACTCCTGGCCTCGTCCGGGGCGGTTTCCCAGGAAGTCTTTATCGGCATGTTGCTATTTCTCTACTTCATCTCCTTCATAGCCTGGGTGGCGTCGATCTGGCTTTACCTGGGTGCCCTGCGGATGATCTTGAGCATCGCCCGGGGGAACCCGTCGCCGCCGTTCAGTATGATTTTCAGTGAAGGCCGCCTTGTATTGAAAGCCGTCCTCGTTGGGATTATCCTGTTTATCGTGGCGCTCCCGTTTGTTGGCGTCGCGATAGGAATTCTCTTTCCGCTGTGGTATTATAATCAGGGCGCCGCCGACGTCACCATCCCGATCGTCATTACCCTCGTCGTCTCCTTGGTCAGCGTGCTGGGCTTGTGTTACGTCAATGCCCGGCTTTTCTGGTCTTATCTTTTCCTTGCCGATCGAAACGAAGGTATTTTTGAATCCCTCGGAAGCTCCTGGCGGTTTTCCCGGGGCAACGTTTCCGTGATCGTCCTGAGTTATATCGTGTTCGGGCTTATCGGTGCTTTAGGCATGTTGCTCTGTTGTGTCGGCATGATTCTGACGATGCCGATAGTCCATTGTTTTACCGTCATCGCCTATTTAATCATGACCGGCCAGCCGTATTTGTACAGCGAAGGAAGCCGGCCGGACAATCGGTTGGAAAGCCGACGCGACGAATGGTAGTGCGTGCCGCACGGGCGGTTGGTGGCAGTCCGCCACGGACCCGAGCGGCCTGTTTCGGAAGATTCACCAATTTTTGTACACAAACACATGATTCAAAAAACGTCAGCCGCGTCGCCCGGCCTGTCGGACATCCGCGGCGGTGAAGTCGATGTCGATAAAGTCTATCCTTCCGGTGTGCGCGTCGGCAGGACTTCGTACGGGCTCGGCCTGTTCGCATTCGCCTTCATCCCGGCCGGGACGCCGATCGCCCGGGTTTTCGGTCGCGTGATTCACGATCCCGACTACCACAGCGATTACTGCATCGACGTCGGCGAGGATCGCGTGCTCGAACCGGCGGCCCCGTTTTGCTACATGAATCATTCGTGCGAACCGAATTGCATTCTCATGCACTACGTCGCCGAGGAGGAACTCGACGGGACCGAAATCGAGGGCAACCTCGAATCCCTCGACGAGGATGAGTACGACGAGGAGGATGAGGACGAGTGCGTTTTCAGCGAAGATTTCGATGAGGGCGACTTTTCCGAGGCGAACGAGGATGAAGATGACGACGCGGAGGTCGAATATCCCGGCGACGAGATCCCGCCAACCGCCGAAGTTTGGGTGGAAACGCTCCGGGACCTTTTCCCCGGCGACGAATTGACCATCGATTACGCTTGGCCGGCCGACCGTGCGGCGAAATGCCTGTGCGGAAGCCCCAATTGCCGTGGTTGGATTTGCGACCCGGAAGAACTGGATCAGTTGACGATTGACAGTGGACAATTGGCAATTGACAACGCAGAAAGGGGATAAGGACCGGGAATCGCGTTTCCAGTACATTCATCATCAATTTTCACTTATCATCATCATGCGTTTCACGAAAATGCACGGGGCCGGAAACGATTACATTTACGTCAATTGTTTCGAAGAGCCGGTCCCGGAAAATCCGGAAGAGCTTGCCCGACGAATCTCCGATCGGCATTTCGGCGTCGGCGGGGACGGCCTTGTGCTCGTATTGCCGGGTTCGGACGCCGATTCGAAAGCGGACGCCCGGATGCGGATGTTCAACGCCGACGGCAGTGAAAGCGAAATGTGCGGCAACGCGATCCGTTGCGTCGGCAAGCTGGTGTATGATCGCGGCATCGCCCGTAAAGACCACGTTTCCATTGAGACAGGCCGAGGGGTCCTTCCGCTGCAATTGTTCATCAAAGACGGCCGGGTCGCGGGCGCCCGGGTCGATATGGGGCGGCCGATTCTCGATCCGGCTCTTGTCCCGACGACGCTGCGCGCGCAGGCCGGTAATCCCCCGGATGCGCCGGTCATCGACGTTCCTTTCACCATCGGGGGAAAAACCGTGAAAACCGCAAAAACCGCAACACCCTTCCCGGTTTCCTGCGTTTCGATGGGCAACCCGCATTGCGTGGTGTTTGTCGACAAAATCGACGACGAGTGGGTCCGCAACGTCGGCCCGATGTTGGAGGCGGCTCCCGAGTTTCCCAGGCGGGTCAACGCGGAATTCGTCGAAGTCCGTTCCCCGGTTGAGCTGCGCATGCGGGTTTGGGAACGCGGAAGCGGTGAAACGTTGGCCTGCGGAACGGGAGCCTGTGCCGTCGTGGTTGCCGGCGCGTTGTCCGGCCGAGTCGCGCGAAAGGCGTCCGTCCGGTTGAACGGCGGCATTCTCGACATCGAATGGAGCGAGGCGAACGATCATGTTTTCCTGAGCGGCGAAGCGGTCGAGGTCTTTCAGGGAACGTTTTTCCCTTGAGTCGTCCCGCGGTCGCGTCCGTCCCTTTACGTCTTTTTCCGAACTTGGCGAGATTTTTCCATGCCCTGGTACGAAAACGGTTTACAGTTCGAATGTACCCGATGCGGCAAATGTTGTCGGGGAGAGCCGGGCTACGTCTGGGTCAACGATGCCGAAATCGCGCGATTGGCGCAAAAACTCGGATACACGCCTTTCGAGTTCGAGGCGCTGTTCGTGCGGACGGTCCGGGGACGCATGAAGAGCCTGGTCGAGCTGGACGGGGGCGATTGCATCCTGTGCGCCGACGACACCGCCGGTTGTCGGGTTTACGGGGAACGCCCCGCCCAGTGCCGGACGTGGCCGTTTTGGCGGCGCAATATCGAATCCGAAAAGGCGTGGAAAAAAGTGGCCCGCTTTTGCCGGGGATGCAACCGCGGCCGGCTTTATTCCGTTGAGGAAATCGAAAGGGCCGCCGCCGAAATCGAGATAGACTGAAAACGCGATGAAAGCGAACAGTTGGTCAGGTCCGCCTGTCGCACTCACTCGCCCCTGACCGCTGTTTATACAATGACATAAACGGCTCGTTCGAGCGGCAGGCGATTGTGCGCGGGAAAAAACATGCCGTAGTTTCAGGCCGTTTACGGTATATGAAGCTCAAGGGAGGAACTGCATGCGCCGAACGTTGTCTGAAAGCCGGGTGTTGCTGACCGGCGCCTCTTCCGGCATCGGGTATGCCTTGGCCGAGCAACTTGCCGCCAAGGGAACCGATCTCCTGATAACGGCCCGGCGCGGCGAATTGTTGCACCGGCTGGTCGAACGGATACGGGGCCGTCATCCCGAATACGCCGAAGGGGGCGGTCGAAAAATCGTGGCGGAAACCGGGGATATCACCGACCCGGAAGTCCGGCGGCGCTGCGTCGATACGGCCCGAGAGCGGCTTGGGGGCATCGACCTGCTTGTCAACAACGCCGGGGTGGGCGCGACGGCCCTCGTCGAAGCAACGTCGGAAGAGGTGTTGCGGCGCATGATGGAAGTCAACTATTTTTCGCTCGTGCTCCTGGTTCAACGCGCCTTGCCGCATTTGAAGGAATCGGCGCGAAACGACGAACGGCAAAGCCGCGGCATTCGACCCATGATCGTCAATCTCGGTTCGATCGTCGGCCTGCGGGGCGTCCCTCATTACGGCGCGTACGGGGCCGCCAAATTCGCCGTGACGGGAATCGGCGAATCGCTGCGCGCCGAATTGACCCGGGACCGGATCGACGTCCTCCAGGTAAGCCCGGGAACGACGCAAACGGAGTTCTTCGATTCCCTGCTCGTCGCCAGTTCCGCCCCGGAAATGCCGGTACACCGCGCGGTTTCCCCGGAATACGTCGCCCGGCGAATCGTCCGCGCCATGGAGCGCGGTTCCCGCCGTATCATCCCGTATGCCCAGGCGGTCGTTCTCCAGACGTTGCAACGTCTTTCGCCGGGGCTCGTCGACACCATCCTCGCGAGATACGTTTGAACCGCGCGACCCGTCGCATCGGGACGACTGCAACCCTGTCTTCCGGTCCGGTTCAATTCCGGCTGAACCGACGTTCCTCCTGCCGGCGCGGGGCATGCTTTTTGGTCGTCACGGCAATCGCGTGACGGCCGAGCAGTTGCTCGATCTGCCGGTGCAGCGTATCGTCCAGGGTGACCTTGCGATTGCAGTTCATCACGACGACCCGGCCGTCGCGCAGGCGGATGCGCAATTGCAGTTCGACCGGGCCGGGCCGGCCGCGAACGATTTCGTACAGGCTGCGAAGTCCGCTCTCGCCGTGCTCTGTTTCATCGAGCGTCACCATGATACCCGTGAGAAATCGCCGCTGGGCGTCCTCAAGCGTCAGCAGTTCGTCGATGATCAGGTTCACGTTTCCGTCGCCCTCCTCGCGGCTGCGGCTCCTGTCGATTCGCCCGATCGCGAAGACGACCGAATCCGCCCGGACAAGCGCACCGTATTTGACGTATTGCTGGGGCCAAATGATCGAACGGATCGCGCCGTCTTCGTCTTCGAGCGTGAGGTTGGCATATTGCGACGGTTGCCCCGGCTTCGGATTGCGCGTTACCGCCGGCTTGACGTCCCCGATCACGCCGCCGACCACGACCTCGGCACGGTCCGGGAGTTTTTGCGACTCCGCGGCGGAATGAGTCCGGTACATGCGGAAAATCGGGGCGTACTCGTTCATCGGATTGATCGTCAGGTAAAATCCGAGCACCTCTTTCTCATTGGCCGCCTTTTCCTGGTCGGACCACTCGGGAATGCCCCGGAGCGATTCGGGCAGTTGCGCGACGACATTGGCCGCGCCGGCGTCGTCTTCCCCGTCGTCGAATGCGCCGAACAGGCTGCCTTGTCCCCGCCGCCTGTCCTCGGCAATCGCGGAAGCCGCTTTGTAAGCGGCGTCGAGCGCCTGGATCAACCTTGCCCGGGGAACGCCGAACGAATCCGCCGCCCCCGCCTTGATGAGCGATTCCGTCACCGCCCGGCTCACGATGTTCAGGTCGACCCGCTCGAAAAAATCGAAAATGCCTTTGAACGGCCCCCCCGATTCCCGGGCCGCGGTGATGTTGTCGCCGACCTGTTCCCCGCACCCCTTGATCGCGCTGAGCGCGAATCGGATCTCGCCCGTCGAATCGGCCCGGCTCGTATTTTTCGTATCGGATCCCGAATTGCGGTGCGTATCCCGTTGCGGATCCGGCTGCGGAACCGGTTGTGAATCGCGCGAGGAACGACCGTTTTTTTCGACCCGGTATCGGGTGCAGGAACGATTGATATCCGGTGGCAGGACTTCGATTTTCATGCGACGGCAATCTTCGATGTGCTCGACGGTCGTGTCTTTGTTGACGAAGTTGCGTTTCGCGATGTCGCCGCACAGCAGGGCGGTCATGAATTCGACCGGGTAATGAGCCTTCAGGTAGGCGGTCATGTAGGCGATCAGGGCGTAGGCGGTCGAATGCGATTTGTTGAACCCGTAACCGGCGAAGGCTTTGATCATCTCGAACAGTTCGACCGCCTGGTTTTTCGAAAGGCCGTTTTCCTGCGCCCCGGCGTAAAAGTCCTCCTGGAATTTGCCGATCTGCTCTTCCTTCTTCTTGCTGATCGCCTTGATGCAGGTATACGAACTGGAAAGCGGAATTTTGCCGAGGCGGTTCAGGATGCGCATGACCTGCTCCTGGTAAACCATCACGCCGTTGGTTTCCGCGAGAACCTCTTCCATGACCGGGTGCGGGTACACCGCCGGGCGCCGCCCGTGTTTGACCTCGACATACTGGTCGACCATCCCTCCTTCGAGCGGGCCGGGCCGATACAGGGCGAGCGTCGCGATAATGTCGCGGAAATCGTCCGGTTTCATTTTTTGCAGCAATTGCCGGATCCCGCCCCCTTCCAGTTGGAAAATGCCCTTCGTTTCGCCGCGACACAACAGGGCGAACGTTTCCGGATCGTCGAGCGGAAATTTGTACGGATCGACCGTCTCCCCGGTCGTTTCCTCGATCACGTGAATCGTCTCGGCCAGGATCGAGAGGTTGCGCAAACCGAGAAAATCCATCTTGAGCAAACCGGCTTTTTCGACGTCGCCCATCTCCCATTGCGTGACCAGTCCTTCGTCTTTCCCCTTCTGGAGCGGAAGGTATTCGGTCAGCGGACGGTCGGCGATCACGACCGCGCAGGCATGAGTCCCCGCACTCCGGGCCAGCCCTTCGACCTTGAGCGCGTAGTCGATCACTTCGCGGACTTCGCCGTCCCGTTCATACAGGTCCGCGAGTTCGCGAACGTCCTTGAGGGCCGATTGGAGCTTCGTTTTCGGGGCGTCCGGGACGAGTTTCGTGATTTCGCCGACTTTCGAGAGCGGGACGTTCAGCGCCCGCGCGCAATCCTTGATGGCCATTTTCGCCGCCATGGTCCCGAACGTCCCGATGCGCGCGACGTTGTCGGCGCCGTACTTGGCGCGGACGTATTCGAACACCTCGATCCGCCGGTTGTCGTCGAAGTCGATGTCGATATCCGGCGCTTCGACCCGGTTCTCGTCGAGGAAACGCTCGAAAAGCAGATCGAACTCCAACGGGCAAACGTGTGACATGCCGAGCGCGTAACAGACGAGCGCCCCCACGCCGCTCCCGCGCGCCGTCCGGTGAATCCCGTTTTCCTCGGCAAATCGTACGAAATCCCAGACGATCAGGAAGTAGGTCGGGAAACCGAGTTTTTCGATGATCCCGAGTTCCCGGTCGAGCCGCCGCAGGACCTCGTCGGAAAGCACGCCGTTCTTGCAGCGGTGCGGTTTGTCGGCATAGCGCCGCGTGAGTCCGTCGATACAGAGTTCCCGCAGATAAACGTCGGCCGACTTCCCTCCCGGCGGGACAAAGGTCGGGAAAAAACGTTTCCCGAGTTCGAGCGGACAATCGACCCGCTCGGCGATACGGACCGATTCCTCGATCGCCTCACGCATTCCGGACATCGCGTCGAGCATTTCCGTTGCGCTTTTGAGGTAGAACTGATCCGTGTCCATTTTCATCCGGTTCGTTTCGGCGCGGATCCGCCCGGTGTTGATGCAGAGCAGCAGGTCCTGGGCCTCGGCATCCCCGTGGACGACGTAATGAACGTCGTTCGTCGCGACGACGGGCACGCCGAGTTTCCGGGCGATCGCCACACTGCCTTTGAGCACGATACGCTGGATTTCCAGGCCGGCATCCTGGAGTTCGATGTAATACCGGTCGCCGAAAAGAGCGCGATACCACTCGACCAGCTTGATCGCCTCGGCGTATTCCTCCGTCTCATCCGCGTAAATCAGCCGGGCCAACTCACTCGAAGCGCAGCCGCTCAGGCAGATGAGCCCTTCGTTGTGTTGTTCCAATAACGCTTTATCGATACGTGGTTTGTAATAAAAACCCTCGGTAAACGCCCGGCTGGCGAGCGTGAGCATGTTTTTGTAACCGACCGGGTTCATCGCGAGGAGCGTGAGGTGCGAATTCGATTCCTTTTGTGAACCGCTTTTGTCGAACCGGCTGTGCGGGGCGAGATAGGCTTCGTAGCCGAGAATCGGTTGGATCCCGATCTCTTTCGCTTTCCGGTGGAATTCGAGCGTGCCGTAAAGATTGCCGTGATCGGTGATCGCAAGCGCCGGCTGCTCCAGTTCCTTGGCGCGGCGCAGCAGATCCTCGATTCGGCCCGCCCCGTCGAGCAGGGAATAATGGGAATGAACGTGTAAATGTACGAAATCCATATAGCGGTTATGATCGGTACGAATGTGGGACCGGGCAGTCGGTGCCGTATAGCATTGTCAACTTTTAACCGGGGCTGTCAATTCTCGATCACCGATTTTCTCCCGGTTGGCAATCTCGGCAAACTGCGTTATTCGGCAAGCTGCGGAGTAGTGGGCGGAGACGGGCTGACAACGACCTCCATAACAGCAGCAAACCGGTCGCAGTTATGTTTGTCTACATGATATACTGCAAACGGCCTAAAACTACGGCATGTTTTTTCCCGCGCACAATCGCCTGCCGCTCGAACGAAACGCTTATGTCATTGTGTACACAGCGGTTAAAAGCGAGTGAGTGCGGCAGGCAGACTTGACCGAATATCCGTTTTCATCGCGTTTCCAGAATATCTTGGGAAGAAACATCGCCAAAAGATAAAATACGTCAACTTTTTCGATTTTGCGGACGATAAGCCGAATGTCTGTGTCGAGCAGACGTATCGGTTACCCGTATCGCTCACGCGGATTTTGGATCGTTTTTTGATCCGAGTTGCCGTAATCCTGCATTGTTGATTTATACCGCAAACGGCCTGAAATCGTTCCCGCGCACAATCCCCTGCCGCCCGAACGATCCGTTGAAGTAATTTTCTGTAATGGAGTGAGTGCGGCAGGCAGACTTGACCGAATGTCCGTTTTCATCGCGTTTCCAGTATAACCGAACACATGGCGACTACAGAACTTCCCCAATCGACCGATCCGGCACACGAACAGGCTGGGCAGGAACCCAATGCCGACGGTCCCCATGTCGAAGTCGTCTTCGATCAACAACTTGGCGCCATTCCGGTCCCCTCGAATATCGATCCGTCCATCATCGATATCTGGCTGGAGAAGGAAAAAAAGGCGCTCTTCGCGGAGCAATTGCATGAAAAATCGAAGGGCGACGTTCGAGAACGGCCGTTATCGACGCTTTTCATGGTCTACATCGCGGTCGTCGGGATGATCGTGGCCATCATCCTGGGCATAGTGAACGGAAGTCCTGCGGCGGAAATTTTGGACACCGCCTTTCGATCCCTTCTCTGTTACGGGGTCATCGGCTTTGTGATCGGGCTGATCGCGGAGCACACCGTTCGCGAATCGGTCGAAACCGTTGTACGGGAAGTGGTTCGTAAAAGCGATGAGGCAGGGGAACACGGCATCCCCGATTCCCATGCCGGGTCACCGGGCTGAACATGCCCGTTGACAATACCCGTAGACCATGCCCGTTGAACGTTCCGTGGAAATTGACAGGAAATTGACGTTGACACGAATCGCCAAATCGGAAACAATGTCCTCTCTTGAACGCCCAAGGATCGGGCGCCTTTGATTCAGAGTCGAAATCCTTGTGTCCAAAGGAAATACGGCCGTCTGGCACGAAAGTTTTCACACGGAGGTGCGTTTCATGAGAGCGAGTTATCGGGGAGGGGAACCGGTTAATCTGCGCAAACTGCTCAAAAGTGTTCATCGTGTCGTCGATGGATCGTCGAACCGGGAAATCCTGGCCAATTCCTGCTGCTGCGATCCGGAAAAAGTCCGTCAAAACGACGTGTTTTTCGCGATCGACTGGCAAAGTTGCGGCTGCCCCAACAGCCCGTTCTTCTTTGATGGAAACGATGATTTCAACAAACTTTACGAAAACGGGGACGACCGGTTTTCCGAAACATCCCCCCGTCATCCGCTGGAAGAGGCCGTCGCGCTTGCCGTGGAGCGGGGCTGCCAGGCCGTGGTCGCTGAACAACCGTTTCACTGCCCGGATGTTCCGCTTTACATCGTGCCGAACGCCAAGGAATCGTTCGGGGCGCTTTGCCATGCGATTTACGGAAATCCGGCCCAGGCGCTCCAGGTTGTCGGCATTACCGGAACAAGCGGCAAAACCTCGACTTCCTACCTGATCGCCGGAATGCTCGCGGAATCCGGCAACCCGGTCGGCCTGATCGGGACGCTCGGAATCTACGACGGGGAAACGCTGTATCCTTCCCGCGAAACAACGCCGCCGGCCAACGAATTGGTGTTCTGGTTGTTCCGCATGGTCGCCAACGGATGTTCGCACGTCCTTATCGAGGTTTCCAGCCAGGCGATCGTCCAGGCCCGGCTCGCGGGAATCAAACTGGACGCCGTTTGTATTACGAATATCAAAAGGGATCACCTCGATTACCACCGGACGGTTGAAAAATACCGCCGTACCAAACTGGGAATCTTTCGTTATGCCCGGAAAAAAGGGATCGTCGTTTGCAACGGAGATGATCGGGTGACGGGCGCGGTGCTGCCGTTGATCGACCATCCCGTATTGACCACCGGCATCCGGCGCGAGGCGGAAATCGGCGGAATGCTGGTCGAGCGCATACGCGGAGAGCAGACCTTCCTGTTGACGGCCGGAACGGAAGCGGTTCCCATGCGGACCCGGGTGATCGGCAACGAACACATCTATAATTGCCTCATGGCCGCCGCGCTGGGCATCGGTTGGGGGATCGATCTCAAAACGATCGTTCGCGGGCTGGAACGGGTCGAAAGCATCCCGGGCAGGATGGAGCGGATCGAATGCGGCCAGTCGTTCGGCGTTTACATGGACTGCGCCCAGACGACCGAGGCCCTGGCGACGACGTTGAAAACATTGCGAGGCGTCACGGAAGGCCGGCTGTTGTGCGTGTTCGGCGCTTCCGGTTCCCAGGAGCCCGGAAAACGGGGACTGCTCGGGCAGGTAATCGACACGCTGGCCGACGTCGCCGTCTTGACGACCGATGAAATGTTCAACGGCGAGTCGTTGCGTGCCATGCATGAAATCGCGGACGGTTTCACCAGCGAATACGGCGGACCGCTGACGTTGCAGGATCGCGCCGAGGCGATTGCCTGGGCGTTGACCGAGGCCGGGGAAGGCGATTGCGTCCTGATCGTCGGCAAAGGGCTCCCGGAAAATTTCGAACCGTCGCCGGAAACCCTCCCCTCGTTCTGCGACCGCGTGTTCGTCAAACAATGGCTTTATGAAAACCAGCCGGTTTCCGTTTGACGCCACCCGTTTTGGATTCATGCAAGCCGGAATCGCAAC
>QMCD01004136.1_pt2 | contig 19914 bp, 12 predicted proteins | sample 1821841 | NCBI WGS metagenome assembly QMCD01 (sample SAMN01991225, study PRJNA193472) | Termite gut metagenome, whole genome shotgun sequencing project. | isolation source: worker | host: Macrotermes natalensis
ATGTCCGCGAGTTCACGTTCGCGGGTTTCATTGCCCGTCACGCCGATGATGACGTGCCCCAAATCGGTCGGGTCGAAATTGGCACCACCGGCGTTTTGGGCGGCTTCCAGATCAAGACTATTGAGAATGTCACCCGTAATCGTGGATTTGCCCAAGAGCCAGAGCATTTTTCCGTTGATGTCGATGTCGCCAATCACATTACCACCGTTGACGCTATCATCAAAGTGGAAATCCTGGTTGGCCCCGATTTTGATCGTGCCATTTTGAAGGTCAAGCACGGTGTCATCGAGCGCGTTTTCCTGCGAGAGATAAAGTTCGCCGCCGCCGGTTTTTCGCACCACGCGGTCAGTCGCATTCATGCTGTCCAGGGCGGTTGTATCCAGCGTGCCCACTCTGCCGTCGCCATCGCCTTTCACGAGGCCGTTGAAAATAATGTTGCCCGTGCCGTCAAATACCAAGTCCGGGTCGGTATCCGCCGTGGCCGTGTCATCATTGTTGAGATTGAGGTTGCCGATGATTGTCGTGCCGGTTGTGCCGCCACTGCCGTCGATGGTGAGCAGGCCGTATTTTTGATCGAGACCCGTTCCGAGGTTGTAGGTTTTATCATTGCCGGTCAGCGTCAAATCGCCGTTAACTTCGATGCCCGCCGCGAAACTTCCGCCGCCGCCCAGTGTGAGCGAACCGTAAGGCGTTTGGTTCGGTGCATTCACGCCCGCACCGGTTCCGGAGTCCATGACGAGTTTGCCAATCGCGCTAATCGATCCGTTATCCAAAACAACGTTGTTGCCGTTTGTATCCAGAATACCGCCGCCCGCCGCAATGTTCAGGCGGTCAGAAAGATCGACCGTCCCATCGTTTGTGGTGTTGTCATTCCAGAGCAGACCGCCGCCATCGAGCGAGATCGCACCGATGCCCAAATTGCCGCCGTCGGCGAACTTGATAAAGCCATCGCTGATGGTCGTGCCACCAATGTAGGTGTTATCGCCGGTCAATTCCAAGACCGTGCCGGTATTCATGTCCGCGTCATTCGCGCCCGGTTTCACGCCTGCCGCATCCATATCGTCTTTCGTCACGCTGCCCGTTCCTGTAATCAGGTTGGCGACGGTTTGGTCGACACCGTCCAGTGCCGCGGGGTCGTCCGTTGGATTGATCACCAACTTGCCGCCATCCAGCACAATTTCACTGCCGTTTTGTGTTCCATCGCCGAGATGGCCCGATGTGGTGCCGTCACCGAGTTGAAGTGTGGCATCTATTTTGACGGTGGTTTTTCCGGTAAACTCGTCGTTGTCACCGGCGATTACCGTCGTGCCCGGCCCGCCCACGGTCAAACCGCTGTCATCGCCGCCTTTGATTTTGCCGCCAAAGTTGCCGCCGCCGGTTTCGAGTGTTTTGTCGTCCCCCAAATTCACTTCGCCGTCACCGGTGAGGTTTTTGACGTTCGTGGAATCATCACCAATTTTTGAAATATCGAACGTTCCATCTTCGCCGATATGGACTTCCGCGGAGTTCCCCAACGATCCGTCCCCTTCCAGAGCCACGGTACCTTCGTCGATGTCCATTATTCCGGTGTTGGCACTCGCCTTATCGAACACCAAAGTTCCATCGCCGGTTTTTTTGACATCGCCTGTCCCGTCAAGAATGCCGTGGATGGTGGCCGTCTTGTCCGCACCCGTCACATCGATGGTCGCATCGTTTGTGCCATCGCCGCCCTGTCCCGCGACAACGATGTCGTTGTTAAGTTCGATGTTATTGTCCGCGTTGTCATCTGTGGTGAAATCAAAGCCGAGTGACGTGCCGCTACCCAGATTGATGTCGGCAGTTCCGAGTGCCCCGTCGTCGCCAGCGATAATGCCGCCGCCCGTCACATCGATATTGCCGGTGAAGTCGTTTTCATCGGCGAAACTCACGTTGCCGGTTCCACTTTTCGTAACGTAATCCGTGCTGATTTTTCCGCCTTGGAAATGCCAATCGCCGCCGATAATTTCCATATCGCCCGGCAGGACTCCATCTTGACCGACAATGATGTCGCGGTCTGCCACATTGGTGGTTTTTGTCGCGTCAAAGATGACATCATCTCCGTCCACGTACTGCGTGACGGTGGAGCTACCTGAGCTGCCCGTCCAGTTATGCGAGCTATTTTTGTCAACGAAATTGCTCCAATCGTTGTTTCCATCGCCGTTCGTCCACGTCAATGTGACATCGCCGGGCACGGTGTCCACGATGCCCAGAATGAGCGAGTTGTCTGTCGTGGTCAATTCGATCGAGGCCAACCCGCGGTCATTTTCCGTGCCATTGACTTTGAGTGTGCCGGTGTTTGCGAACAAGCCGTTGTTCCACTGAACGAGCACTAGGCCATCGTAATTGGTGAGCAAACTCGTGTCGCCGATGAGCAGATCAATCGTGCCCGATCCGATGGCACTACCTGTGTTACTGCCGGTGACGGTGAGCATCGACGAACCGATGGACGCGCCGTTGAGATCGAAGGCCAAGACCGAGTTGTTGGAAATGGCAACGCTGCCTGCTGTGATGGTCGCGCCTTGGCCGATCTGTAGTGTTCCGCCGGTCATACCGAACGTTCCGCCGCCGCGCACCGTCATATCCGCGCCGCTGAGTGTCATTTTTCCTCCGGTCATGTTGACCGTTCCGAGGCCATCGGAGACGGTGGAGTTGACCGACTTGGCACCGCCGACATAGACGTCGTTGCCAAAAGTGACATCGCCTGTTGTGATGGTCAGCGTTCCTTTTCCGCCTTCTCCGCCACTTTGCGAAGCGCCAAGAACATTGAGATTCACATCGACGACGGATCCGCCGCTACCGCCGATGAAAACCATGTTTTGGAAAACCATTTGCCCGTCGACAAGCAGCGTACCGTCGCCGCCTTTTCCACCTCGGACTGAAGTTCCAAGAACATTGAGGTTCAAATTCAAACCGGTGACATTTCCGCCAGCTCCGCCGATGAAGACATTGTCGGAAAACGTCATCATGCTGCCAGCACTACTGTTGAGAGTGCCAGTCCCGCCGGATCCGCCAGCGTTGCCCCCTGTGCTGTCGTCCAAATCCAAGAGGTTGACATCCACCCCCAAAGCCACTTTGGAATCACCCCCGCGTCCGCCGATGTAAAGCTCTCCGCCTGCCGCCGTGCTATTTCCAAAAGACATCGTGCCTTGCCCGGTGACCGTTCCGTCACCACCCCTTCCGCCCACGTTGGCCGGAGCCGTGCTTTCCCCACCAAAGAGGTTCAGCACGCTTACGTTGAGTCCCACAAGTCCATCGGACGAGCCGCCATCGCCGCCCAATTTGAGCGTGTTGTTAAACGACATAAGGCCGCCGTCACTTCCGGTCAGAGAGCCATCACCGCCTGTCCCACCCTGACTGTCGCCTGGTGCTGGCGGACCATCCAATCCCAGTAGGGCCTCAACGAGGCCCAATGCGACATTCAGAATATCCAAGTCCACTCCTACATTCACCCCACCTTGCGTATTACCGCCATCGCCCCCGATGTTGAGAGTGTCATTGAAAACCATCGTCGTGCTATCGAGTGCGGTTATGGTTCCATCACCACCGATTCCGCCAACATTATCATTCAGTTCTTCTTGGCCGTTGCCGAGTAACTGTTCGAGAAGGTCCTGGACAGCTCCCAGCGTTCCACTGATATTGATTAGCCCCTGCGCTTCTCCACCATCACCGCCTACAGCGACAGCTCCCTCAAAGCTCATACCGCCCGACCCCTGCATTGCCCCTGCCCCACCTTTGCCGCTTCCGCCGATGGTCGGGTTGCCGTCGCCGCCTTTTCCACCAAGGTTCAAAGTGTTTGCGAACGTCATGCTTGAATTGGCGTTGCCTGAATTGATGATCGTACCCGCCCCACCATCACCCGAGCTGACAAGAATATTGAGTCCAAGCCCCAACCCGGAGTTCGATCCGCCATTACCGCCCAACGTGACGATGTCAGCAAACTGCATCATGCCCGCGTCTGTATTTGTGATCGTTCCTTCACCGCCATTTCCCCCACCACCGACAATCACGGCAAGGGTCGCGTCCCCGCCATTGCCGCCCAACGTGAGAATATCGTGGAATGTCATTTCGCCCGCGTTGTCGATTTGTCCCGCCCCGCCATTGGCCGCCGCACCGAGAGCTGCTATCGACAGACTTCCGCGTCCGGCGTTTCCGCCCAGCTCCACCGTGTTGTAAAACCCCATGGTTCCGCCCGCGTTGTTTGTGATTTTGCCTATGCCACCGGCACTTGCCGCGTTGAGAGCGGAAATCAGTTGGTTGCTCGCGTCACCGCCCATTTTGACCTGACCTGCAAAGTTGGCCTCGCCGCTATTGATCAGGGTGCCATCACCCGCTTCCTCATCAGCTTTGTCAATTTTGATTAAATTGACGCTTAATCCTAAAAGGTCGACCAAGCTATCTCTCGAATCCCCACCGAGCTGAAAATTGCCGCTGAACGTGGTGAGTCCGCCCACTCCATTCGTGAAAATGCCGTCACTTTCAACGTAGCCAATACGGAAGTCCAAGCCGTCTTGCGTGGTGAAACTTCCGCCGTTAGCCACGGTCCAGCTCTCATCGCCCCAAATTCCGAACAGCACGGAACCTGTGCCCAGCAACTCGACATCGGTGATATTGCCGCGTAAGTCCGGTGCCATTGTGCCCGCAAAGATTTTGAAAGGATCGGTATTGGCAGCACGATCCTCACCAAAGAGAATGAGCGTTGAGCTTTCACCTTCATCGCCGAGGACGATGTTCGTGCCAGCAGCGTTGATCGTCAGTTTTGTGCCGCCATCGAAGTTCGTGATGTTATCGTATCCGACGTTATTCTGCGGCGTTTGCTGATAGTTCCAGTCGGTGGTGTCGGCCAATGCCCCCGTTGCCATTGCAAAAAAAGCAGGCAGCGCGGCTAGTGTGGCTAAATGTTTTTTTGAGAGAATGTTCCGTAATGTCCGTTTCGAGAGTTTTTTCGAGCCGTTTGAGGGACGGTTTTCCGGGCTGTTTTTCGAGAATAGTGTATTCATGGCTTTTTTGGATTGGCTGCAAAAGATGGCGCAAGCGCGCCGTGGACATAGTGTAAGAGACCAATCCTTAGCCAGACGATAAATCCTATGTTGTCTGAGTATCGGATTGCCATGTATGAAAACTGTAACAATCTTTTGAAAAATGTTCAGTTTCTTGACTTGGATTGTCCTCAAATTTTTTTGGTGACGGGACTTGTAAGTCTTGCAAAACGGAGGACGATAGAAGATAATGGGGAGGTTCCGTGAACGGTTTGGGATACGTTCTATTGATTTATCATCTCTACTACGATGCGTTTTTTTCTCTGCTTGTTGGTCACCTTGTGTTTTGTTCCCATCGGCTGCGCTGAGCGGCCCGAAGTGCCTGCCAGCCATTATGGAACGATCCTCAAAGAACTTCCGTCCTTGCCCGAAGCGGAGAAGCCGTTTGACTTTTCTTTCACCGGCGGCATAGATTCTCCCAGCACTGCCGCGCAAGACAGATAGCCCCATGACACTTTTTCACCGGCTTTTCCTGCTCTCTCTTAGCCTGCTTGTGGCTTGGTCATGCGCGCCGCGCAGTTTTGCGGAAGTTGCAGAAGCTCCTGAAAACGGGACTGGCCCCAGTGTCGCCGCGATTTCAACAGCTTTAGACCTCTGGATGAGCGGGGATGCATCACCGAATTTGCCGCCCGATGTGCGGGAGCGGATTTTGGCATCGTGGCGGGAAGTGGAAACAAAACCAGCTGGCGGTACGCGGCTTTTTGAAAAGCTCATCGCGGATATGCGGGTGGTCTCTCCTGCTGTTGCCCAATACCTTGACAGCTGCGACCTGTTGGCCTGGCAAAAATTGCCGTTTGGACAAACGGTACAAGTTCCTGTTCTGCCAGAAAGATTGGTGGTGCAGAAGGTGCAGGACAGTGGAAACGAGGCCGAGTCGGCTGCGGAAATCTCGGCGGACTTTGGTTATTTGACGGCAGCACTGGAGTATTATTTGGCGTTGCGGCTCGTTCCGGGCCGCTTTTTTTAAGAAGCCGAAAAAATTCTCGCCAAACAATCTGCTTTCTGTGCAATTGATCCGGCCAGCGTGTTGCTGCATCGTGCCGTGGTTCATTTTCATTTGATGAATTTTGAAAAAAGTGTGGCCGACCTCGAATCTTTCCAGAAGACTGTGAAAAAAATGGCGGAGAGCGATTTGACCACGCCGCGTCGCTATCATGAATTGGCCAAACTGCTAGAGGCTCTTTTGGAACAGACGCAAAAAGAGCAAGCCGCCCAAAGAATTGCGCGAAAAATGAGCGACATTCGGCGGCGTTTAGGTCAGGGACGGACGGATCAGGATACGCAAAACGCGGAAGGCGATGTGCTGGAATCCTTAGACCAGCTGCTCGAAAAACTGGAAGCGCAGCAGGGTCAGAAACCGCAAGAAGGGCAGCAAAGCAATAATCCCGCGCAAGACAGTGGCATTCTCAAGCAAAGCGCGCCGGGCCAAGTTGACAGGCGGAGTTTTGATGTGGGTGGTGAGTGGGGCGACATGCCGCCCAAAGAGCGTGAAGAAGCCATGCAACGAATTGAGCAGGACTTTCCCGCCCAGTACCGCGATATTGTGGAGCAGTATTTTCGTGAAATGGCTGGCCAAAGCGAGTGACGCGTTTTAACTTGATTGCGGGTACGTAATCTCTGTCACTCGACTTCGGGAAAAATTTCCGTGACCGGCAGCCAATGATCCCAGCCTTCGCGCCAAACGAGCATTTGACGGTTGATCCGCCGTTCTGTGAGCCACTCCTGCACTTGCTGTCCGTTGGCGGGTCCTAGCCGCGGGCCGTTTGGTGCTTGAAAAAACCAAACGACCGTTTGATCGGCCAAAATGGGTAAGGTGGGCACGGCAAGCGTGAATGTTTTCGGTTCTTCATCGAAAAACGACAGGACGAAATCGTCGGACGCGAAATTTTTCGTCACCGCCGCTTTTTCGCGCTCCGTTTCGCGCGGTGGGCTTGATTCTAACCCTGTTGGCTCAGGCAAAGGAGAATCGAATGCGTGTGGCTCGGCATACGGCTTAGTCGATTCAGTTTGAAATGGGAAATCGAGTGCGGGGTCGCGATTGTCGGCGAGTTCTTTGCTGCTTTTTCGTGTGCTTTCATAGGGCACGATCAAGCGAATGCCGCATTCAGGACAAAAGCCCGCCTTGCCTGCAAGGTGTGATTTCACATTCAATTTATGACCGTTCGGACAAAAAAAACGAATTCCCATAACTGTTTCCCACAACGAAAAACGGTGTTGAATCGGGGGATTGCCAGCAATCACAGATTGCAGCTCATTCGGGGCGAGCGGTTCTTTATTTCACGCCTTCTTCCAGCAGCGAGGCCTGCCGAGAATAATACTCCGCACGCTCACTGCTGCCCAGCTCGTTATACATGTTGGCCAAATTCGTGAAAGGAATCACCAGTGCCGCCTGCGGAGCTGTTCCCATTTTTGTCGCGCGCTCAATTTGTTTGAGGCCGCGTTCGGTCAAACGCAACGCTTCGTCGCGCTGCCCTGTCCACCAATACGACACGCCCATACTGACAAGGGTCTCGCCCAGTCGCCCCAATTCATCGGGGTTGATCCGGGGCAGTAATTGTTCAAAAACACTTTTGGCGGAATCAAACCATTCAATGGCCGCCCGGTGATTTTTCGTTCCGATGGCGTGAATCGCGCCCATGCGGAAATACAATCGTCCGAGTAAGTAAAAATCGAGATCATTGTCGCGTCCACGGATGCCTTCTTCCATGTATTCGGCGGCCAATTCTCCATATTTCAGGGCGGGTGAATACTGTTTGCGAATTTGATAAATCTGCACCGCGTCATACAGGGCCAAACTCGTTTCCCATTGATATTTTCGCACAAGAATGGGGTCTCGCGTTGTTTGAATGAGGGCCTCGGCGGTATCGATTAGCTCCAGCACATAGGGTTCCAGATCGTTCGTTTCGGGCAGCACCACCTGAGCCGCCAGCGCACAGGCCGCAATTTTGAGCGGAAACTCCCGAAAATCACGCTGCTGCTCCCTTATTTCGGAATCCGCCGCGATGTCCAAGGCTTTGTCGATCCATTTTCGGATGGCGGCGGGCTTGTTGTCCCAATGCCCCCAAACGACATCTTTCGCTGCCGCAAGATGAGCTTCAAAGAGAGCTTCTTTGGCGGCCAGACGAACCGTTTGATTGTTGTGTTCGAGTAACTCGCTCGCAATGCGAATGGCTTCATAGTGACATTCAATCGCAATGTCGTAATCGGGCTTTTGGCTCATGCGGTACAAATCGCCCAGCAGAGAAATCGCTTTCGCTTTTTCGTGCGGATAACGTTCACAAAGCGGGAGCATTTCTTCCAGATAGAGCTTGGCCTCTTCGATATGGTTCATCTGCGTCATCAGTTGCACGAGCGTGAGATGGTAGGCCGGTTTGGTCGGGTCGTGCTTGATCGCTTGTTCGCTTTGCCGAACCGCTTCATTGTAGCGACCTTCGAGAGACGCGATACGAGCCAAAAGCCAGTGAGCTTTCGCGTTGTCCTCTTGAATCTGGATCGCGTTTTCGATGTCACGTCTGGCTTCACTGGGCTGTTCCAGCAAAAGAGCTTCGGCTCGCAATAAAAACGGGTCCGCCGTCACTTGCTCAATCGCGATTTGCTGTACGAGCAAGCCCGGCCCGGCTTCGGGGGCGGCAAACAGAAACATCACGCCTTTTTCCGGGAACACTTCGCCAATAATTTGCCCATTGACATCAGGAACCAACACCGGCTTGGCATTCAGTAATTCGGTACGCAAAACGCCGCGCACTTGATCTTCGGGAAACGGATCGTCCAAACGAATGATGATGGAAGAAACAATGCCGCCGCGCACAATCACTTCAATGTGGTTGAGTGCCTCAATGGTGTACAGATAAATGCTGGTTCCATCCTGTTCCGCCGTGTCGCTGGGTGGCCCCCAGTGCTGAAAAAGCTCGTCTGCTGTTGTGTCGCCCGGCACCACGCGCATAAACGCCGCCGTTTTCACCGGCGGATTGACCGGGTCAATCGGTTCCCTCTGATCTGAATCCGCACGGGGACGCGGCAAAACGGCATCGGAAGCTGGAGAAAAATCGGGCGGAATGGGCGCGGAATCGCTGGCCGCACCGCTGGAAGGGGTGTCGGATTCAAATTCCGCGTCAGAAGGAGAGGGTTCGATCTCGATATTGTTTCCAAAATGATGATTTGGAACGGCAATTGGAGGAGTTTCCGGCATGGGTTCCACACCGGATGCGGGCTGAATTTCGGTGGCGAACGTGAATTCGGGCGATTCGGACGTCCGAGAGTCGCGCATCGCGCCGGTGCGGGCTTGACCCACGGGGCCATCTTCAGGATAACTCAACGGGGTGGCGTGAGTGGAGGCGAACCCCGCCTCCAGCGGCTTCGGAGGGGAAAGCGTGTCCGCAGCCCAAGCGTTGTGGTAAGACGCTACCGTCATCATCCACACCACCCAACAGAGCATAAAAAGTCGGCAAAACAAAAAATGGCAAGCAATCGGAAAAAGCATCCCTAGTTCTCCGGCAAAAAACGTTGAAAGAGGATGCCCGCATTCTACCGATTCGCCGTCCGCAAGTCCAGAGCATTTTTTTTGCTTCAAACCTGCCATTGCCGCCAACCGCCATTCCCGCGCAGGGGTGTACAAGAGCCGATAATAGCCCTATATTTGTAGGGGTCTTACCCGAATGGCATTTCTATTGCGTGTTTTACCTATTTTGAAGTCGACGAATCAATCAGATAGACCTTTCATCCAGTTCGATGCAAATCATTATCAATGGCAAGACAAACGAGTATCCTGAAAATCTCACCATTCGTGAGCTGCTGGAGCGACTGAATCTGGCGAAATCTTTTGTCGCCGTCGAAAAAAACGGCACCATCGTGCCTTATCAAACCTTTGAAGCTGAGATTCTTCAAAATGGCGATGTGTTGGAAATGGTAACGCTTGTTGGCGGCGGTTAAGATGAGCAACTATCCGTTTTCAAGATCGAGTCAGTCGATTCCTGGCACTTCGTCTGTGGGGAGTTGTTGCGGAATTTGATCTGCACCGCGGCGCAGAATTTCGCGCAGAAGCGTTTCGATTGAATCTTGCACGCATTTTTCCGCTATCCATCCAATGAAGCAACCAAAAATGGCGTAAAATAGGAAAGATTGGCAAGCCGTTCTCAGGATTTCCGCTGAATCGCGACCATGAATTAAGCCCAGCACGATCACCAGACACATCGCGCTGATACCCAAAAACGAGGCAAACAGTCGCGTTAACCCCCGTGTGGCAGGCCGACGAACAGGACGTGTTTGACGGTTCTGCCGTTCCCACTCCGCCAGTTCCCGCTCACGCCACAAAGCCAACAGGGCTGCATCGACATGTTGCGGAATTTCCAGCGCATCCAATTGCTCCAAGTAGCTAACGGAGTTCGGATTGTTTGGGAGTTCCTCGACCATGCCACTTTGTGATGTGAATGTTCAATTTCCGATGATTCAAACATGATAGGCGACCACTGACCTTTTCGGATGGCGAGGCGGTCGAACATAAGAAAAAAGGCGAAAAGCGTGGAAAGAAGGCACTATTTCCGCGAAGGAAGAGACGGGGCGTGGTCGTGCCCGGCATGTTTTTTCCCATTGACCATACATTAACTGAAGAAACGTTCTCGAACTTGACAAGCTGTGTGTTTTACGGCAGAATGGTCACGAGGCTGGATGTTGCAAAGTCGGAAGTGCCCGTTTTTCCATTCCGGCTGGTTTGTTTTTCTTGTTATCCTTATTTTTCGCCGATTTCGCCACAACATGTACCACTCCATTGTTCTTGTCAAACAAGTTCCCGATACCGCCAACATCACGACCGATGCCATGAAAGAGGATGGCACGGTCAATCGCGGGGCATTGCCCACCATTTTCAACCCGGAAGACCTGCACGCCCTTGAAGCCGCGCTGGAGATTAAAGAGAATTACGGCGGAACCGTCACGGTCGTCACGATGGGACCGCCCAAAGCCGCCGATGTGCTCCGGGATTGCCTTTTTCGTGGGGCAGACCGAGCAATCCTCATTACCGACCGCCGTGCCGCCGCGAGCGACACCCTAGCCACAAGCTATATTCTCTCGCAAGCCGTGAAAACCATCGGCCGAAAAACTCCATTTCATTTTGTCTTTGCAGGGCGGCAGGCCATCGATGGGGACACCGCCCAAACCGGCCCGCAATGTGCGGAAAAATTGGGCATTCCGCAGATCACCTACATGGAAGAGCTTGTCGAAATCAAAGACGGTAAGGCCACGATTAAGCGAAACTGCGGGAATGGCTGGGAACTTGTCCGCGCAAAATTGCCGATCCTCATCACGGTGGTGGAAACGGCCAACACGCCACGCCCTTGGGCAGCCAAACGTATGATGAAGCACAAAAACGACCGAGTACCCGCCGAAATCGGGACTGAAAATGTGGACGCATTGCGAGCGAAAGGTCGTTTGATCGAGCAATGGATGCTCGACGACATCGGGGCGGATTTGGAACGTTGCGGAGTGGCCGGTTCGCCGACGAAGGTTTTCCGCATTCAATCGATTGTCCTGAAAAAAGACGGTTTCACGAAAGTTGCGCCGACCAAAGAGGGCATCTCGACACTGATTGGCGAGCTGGTTTCTGACAAAACATTGGGATAGACCATGAGTTTTTTCGCAAAATTCTTCGGCAAACCGAGACTCAACTACCGCAAACGCTTTGAACTTCTTCAGGCGGCCATATCGGGCACAATGTCGCAGGTCTACAAAGCCCGCGATCGTGAAACCGGCGAGCTTGTCGCGCTCAAAATTCTCGACATGAAAAAAATCGAGGCCGTCGAAGCCCGATTCAAAGGTCACAAAAAGCCCACCGAGGGCGAAATCGCGGTTCTGTTCGACCATCCCTACATCGTGAAAACGCTGGAGCAGGGTCTGACCACGGACGGCGATCATTATCTCGTCATGGAGTATCTCGAAGGGACGGGTTTGAACAACGTCCTGATGGTTCAAGATGATCTCATGGCGGGCTCGCGCGTGTTTTACATTCGGCAAGTCGCCGAAGCACTGCAAGTCGTTCACGATGCGGGCTTTATTCACCGCGACATTTGCCCACGCAACCTGTTGTTTGTCGGCGATTTCGATGTGCTGAAACTGACGGATTTTGGCCTGACGGTTCCAAATCGACCGCCGTTCACCGCGCCGGGCAATCGGACAGGGACGGCCAACTACATGGCCCCGGAACTGGTGCGGCGCAGACCCACCGATTTGCGGCTAGACATTTTTTCGTTTGGTGTCACAATTTATGAAATGTGTACTCGCGAATCGCCTTGGCCGCGCGGTGATTCCGGCAATGCCGCGATGGCGCATTCTCAGCCACCGGAGCCCATCACCACGTACAGACCGCGGATCAACAAAACGCTGGCCAAGGCGATTCACAGCTGCATCGAGCCGGATGTGGAGAAACGCTGTCCTTCACTAACGCAATTTTTGCGAATAATTGCCAAAGTGGAAAACGAAGACGAGTAGCGAGTTTCCCGTGTTGCTTCGGAAACAAGTGCCGGATGTTCGCAATAGGTTGTGTCCAAGTCACGCCGCGGCATAACGAGCGACACGAGCTGCATTCTGCGATTGCAGGCCTGCGTTCACAGACCGCAGCTCGTATGTCATGTCTATTGGGCCCAGTCAGGTGGGCCCATTCAAGACATGGGTGGCGCAAAACGTTGTTTACGAGGCCTGATGTCCAGTGGAACAATTGTCAATACTTCCCGAAATCTTGATCGAGGGAACGATCAATACTTCCCGAAATCTCGATTGAGGGAACGTCAATACTTCCCGAAATTCTTGTCGTTGAGGTCGCCCAAATCGATGGTTACCTCGGCTTGAGCACCGCCGCCCCAGTCATCACCTGCCACGCTTTCGCTGGGGTCGGATTTCGCCGCCGGTTTTTGGGGTACAGTCGGTGTCGCTTTCGATGCAGCGGGTTTCGGTGTCACAGTCGGTTTTGGCGCGGCAGATGTGACAGCCCCTTTCGGAGTCGCAGTCGGTGTCGCCGGGTTTCGGTGCGGCGGGCGCGGCAGGTTTCGCAGCATCGCCCAATTCAATTTTCACGACTGGATCGGAAGACTTGCTCGCACTATCATATTTCGCCGCACTGGCTTTTCGCAGTTGAAATTGGCCGATCAAGTTCTGAAGCGTGCTCGCCTGCGAACTCATTTCGTGCGACACACTCGCCGTTTCTTCCGCGTTGGCCGTATTCTGCTGCGTCACGGCATCGATCTGGTGTAAACCTTGCGACACCTGCGACACGCCCTGTGCCTGTTCATTACTCGCGTTGGCAATTTCCTTCAAAATCGAAGCAACTTGCGTGGATTGACCCACGATACCATCCAGCATCTCGGAGGTTTGATGAGCAATTTCCGCCCCCTCATTGATTTGCCGGCTATTCGTGTTAATCATTTGCGTCGTTTCAGCGGCGGCCTTCGCACTGCGTGATGCCAAATTCCGAACTTCTTCCGCCACAACCGCGAAACCCTTTCCATGCGCACCAGCGCGGGCGGCTTCGACAGCGGCATTCAAGGCCAGCAAGTTCGTTTGGAACGAAATGTCGTCGATGACCTTGACCACTTTTTGGATGTCAGTCGAATTCTTTGTAATCGTGTCCATCGAGCTGATCATCCGCTTCATCATGTCCTGCCCTTTCGCGGCGGATTCGTTCGCGCCCTGAGCCAGTTTGTTCGCCTCATTCGCGTTTTGGGCGTTTGCGTTGGTCTGGCCGCCAATTTCGCTCATCGAGGCTGTGATTTCCTCAATGCTCGCGGCAGATTGGGTGGCACCTTGCGAAAGACTTTCGCTGGCGGCGGCAACTTGTGTGGCTCCCGTGGCCACTTGATCAACCGCCTCCGCCGTTCGTTGCAAGGCGTCGTTGACCTGATCGAGCATTTTGTTGAGATTGATATTCATCGCGTCCAGGTCGCCGCGAACTTTGACGTTCGCCTGCCAATTTCCGCCAGCCAAATCCTGAGCCAATTGCTCCACGTTGCGGAATTCGCCGATGATTTCCTGAACCGCGCGGGCAAGTTCGCCCACCTCGTCACGCCGCTTCAGGTTTGTGGCCGAAATTTCCATCGTTAGGTCACCGTCATTGGCGATTCGCCCCATGATGGACGTGGCCGACCCGATGCCCGTTGTAATGTTACGAGCCACGAGCACACCGGCAAAAATTCCCACCACGACAGCGACACCAGCGACGATGAGAATGATCATTTGCACCCAACTAATCAGACCGGCCATGTCCGATCCGACCTCGCGAACGTGCTTGGTAACGCCATCGACCACCGCGCCGATCGTGTTGTCCACTTCCGTCGCTTTCGCGTCCTGCTGCGACTGGTTGGCTTCCAGCGTGGCCATTTCCTTCACGGAATTATTAAACTGTGTTTCCCATTCATTGAGACCGGTCTGCACGGTTTTGACAAAATTGTCGCACGTATCGGAAACGGTGTAATTTTTCATAACATCATCGCAGATTCCCCGGATTTCCTTGAGGTAATTGCTGATTTTGTCGATGCTGGCCTTGCGTTTTTCAGGGTCAATCTCCGTGTCGTAGTTCCTCGATTCCACGCGGCAGTCCAAGAACAGTTGCTGCACTTTCGCGTTGAGTAAGAGGGCCTGTACCCGGTCTTCACGGTAGAATTTGTAGTCGTCTTTCACGTTGCCTTGACGGTCCGTGCCCTGCCCTTCCTGCACATAATTAGCTTCCTGCGCGACATTCCAGATTCTGTCTTGCAACGCCGTGCTCGCTTTGAGAACCGCCTCGCCAGCACCACTCCGAATCTCTAGGGCTTTTTTCAAGTCGACAACCACGTCTTTGAAAGAGCTGTCAAGGTCTTGAAATTCCTTGGCTTTCTGGGCGATGCTGTTCGCGTTGTCCTTATTTTCCTTGCTTTCCATGATTTTTTCCGCCTCGTCGCAGGCCGTGGTGATTTTGGAAACTTGTTCCACGACTTTATCATGGTACGCCGGGTCCTGTGTGCGCGAATGCTCCGCCGAAGCCAACTGCGCTTCAAACGAGGCGATCACCGCTTCGTTCGATTTCGCAAACACCTCCACCTGATTCAAGACTCCGTCCGTGCTGGTATTGATCGATAGGAGAGAGAAAAAGCCCGTGGCACCGATGGCGACTAGTAACAGGACCAATAACCCGAAACCGACCAGCAGTTTCATTCCGATTCGCATGTTGGAAAGCATGTCTGTACCCTTTTTGTCTAATTTGCGTCTTTAACCTCGAAGTGCAGGCCAACTTTTTTCAATATAGACTTGATTTTGTTTTTCGTCAACGGTAATCTAGAGAAAATAGAAAAATTACACGATTTTCGTTTTTAGAAAGCGTCTTTAACGATTTTGACGAAAAAAACGATTGGAAAACGGATTTGTCTGTCGTGTTAGTGACCGAAATATAGATTTTTTTGCGCAGTTTGTCAAGCAAAATCCACCCAAAACGCCTTTTTTGCGTATTTTATCTTATATTGCAAGCAAAAGAGTCGATGGGGGGACGGCATTTTGCCCCTGCAAGACAGCAGAACCGGGGTATGCCTTCGAAGAAAACGAGGGTGGGAGATTGGGATGAAATGCCGGTGATGTCCATTCTATCGCACTTCTTTCATCGGATCAGCATTCATCTGGTCAAAAAATTCGCGGTGTGTTATTTTTTGTTCCGGCTTCTCGCGCACCGCCATCGCACTTCGTGGGTGCATGTTGTGCTGACCGGTAATGTTATATTCTGGCGATGGCCCCCAATCGATTTTTTGACGCAAGGGCTCGATCAGACTGTCTAAGGCTTCGTAAACAGGGCGCAGACGGTGTTTCGGATTTTTCAGATAGCCCAGCAACAATTCCATCGGACAATTTCCAGCCCCGCGTCCCAGTCCACCGAGTGACGCATCCACGTAATTCGCTCCGTGCGCGACCGCCGCTATCGAATTAGCAAAGGCGAGTTGCTGATTATTGTGCGCATGAATGCCGACATCCTTGTTCGTCTCTTTGCCAAAGCGGAGATATTTTTTGACCAAGTATTCTACCGTTTCCGGAAACATCGCGCCAAAACTGTCCACGACGACAAGCACCTTCGCCGGGCACGGAGCCAAGCGCTCCAAGGCCTGGTCGATTTCCATTTCACTCAGCGACGAAACGGCCATGAGGTTGGCCCACACTTGATAGCCCTGCTGGTAAGCCGCCTGAATCATCTCCAGAGCTTCGGGAACTTGGTGGGCGTAAAACGCGACGCGCATGACCGAGAATATGCTTTTTTCTTTGGCGATGATGTCCGTTTTCCAGTTCGACTTGCCCGCATCCACCATCGCGGAAAGCGGCAGGGCGAGCGGCATCTCTTCCAGTACGCGGCGAACATCGTCTTCGCGGCAGTGCATCCAGTGTCCAAAGGTGTCACGTGCAAAAACGCTGTCGGAATTTTTGTAGCCGATTTCCATCAAGTCCACGCCAGCCTGAATGCAAGTGCGGTAAACCGTCCGCACGAACTGATCGTCAAAGCGGTGGCTATTCATCAGTCCGCCGTCACGAATGGTGCAATCAAGGACTTTGACGTGAGCGTGACTGATGTTCCAAGGTTCGTCCATGAGTAACAGAGGGTCGGTTTTTTGAAGGTTTTTGAATGATGATGCCTCTATTTTAGATGCCCAAATACCGCTATTCCATCGGAATGGCACCGGCTAGGAGTTCGGCCACGCGGACGCAGAAATTTTCGTTCATCACCAAAACTTCTCCGCGCGCGAGCAGCCTGCCATTGACGTAAATGTCCACGGCATCGCCCGCCATTTTGTCCAAGGGAACCACGGAGCCTTTTCGCAGTTTGAGCACATCTTCCAAGTACATGTCCGTGCGGCCAAGCTCGATTTTCACATCCAACTCGACTTCGCTGATTTGATCTAGCGTGGCGTGTTCCGTGCTGGGAACCGTGCCGCCAAATTCCGGGAACTGAAATTCAATGACTTCGGTGGGCAAGTCCAATTTGGATGAAGCGATCGACCGAAGCGAATCGTCAGCCCGCTTCATAATGTAGTTCAAATCGCCGCGCGGCACACCCTCGCCGTCATCCTCGTCAAAATCCTCCACAACGCTGGCCGCTCCGCCGCCAAAAGGAGGCGCGGCTGCAAACGAGGCCACCGGAGGTACTGTGGGCGGGGCAGCCGGTTTGGGAGGCGGAGATGGGGTTGGTTGCGGTTTAGCCGCCGCGGGCGCACTGTTTCCGCCAGCAAAAAGGGCATCCAGCTCCGATTGTCCCAGCGGTCCGTTGGAGGGGGCTTGAGAATCGGAAGCCGCCGAAGAAACGGAGGACGCGCCGCCGAGCAGGGCATCCAATTCCGCCTGACCGAGAGGGCCGGACGAAGAGACCGCCGGAGCGGAAGCGGCTGCCGCACTACCAGCGTTTCCGCCGCTGAAGAGTGCGTCCAATTCACTTTGCGCGAGAATGGCACTCTCTTCCGAAGACGCCGCCGGTGTAGCTGGTTCCGAAGGGGGCGGCGCACCTTTCGCGCCACCGCCTCCGCCGAGCAGACGCTCAATTTCGTTTTGATCTAAAACATTGTCATCACTCATTGGTGTTCCTTCACCGCATCAATTCAAATGGACAATGGAGAATGGAGAACGATTTTTTCCGTCATTGCGATGCGCTCCATTCCGGCTGTTGTTTTTCAATTCTCCATTCTTCCTACATTTCGCCCTCGGTCACATCGGTGCAAAGCACATCGCGGACATATTTTTTGTTCGGGTCAAGCACTTCATTCACTTTCACAAGCAATTTTCGCCGAATCGTGCCCACGGTGGACTCGCGCCGTTCCGCGGGTTTGGAATTGCGAAGGATGATCTCGATTTCTTGACGGACAATAAGAGCTTTATCGGCAAAAAGTTTGTCAAACGCCTTTTCATCTTTTTTGTCAATCACGAGCGAAACCGAGGCCGTAAACGTCAATTGCCCACCGGGGACTTCGGGATTCGTCTGCTGAATTTTGAAAACGGGACTGTCCTCGTTTAACGGGTTCGTGACGACCTTGGCTAGCGTGGCGACTTGTTCGCCTTCCATCGCGGCTTCCGGGTTGAATTGCTCAATGGTGGGGTCGTTCAGTCCGCCAACTTGCGTTGCAATCGTTTGCGGGCTGGGCAGCAAAAAGAACATCATGGTGGTCTGAATCAGGATGAGCAAGACCATGCCCAGCAGAATATACATTCTGTAGGATTTGGGCGGTTTGGGCGCATCATCGAGTGGAGCGATGGCATCCAATTCAGGGGCAGGTTCTTTGGCCATGTTGGAAAGTCGTCAATTTTTATAACAAAACGGGTTACGCGATCTTTTCATGCTTGAATTTTTTGGTCGCGCTAAACTTTATCCAAATTGCAATCAGTATTAGCACCAACCCAGAGGCAACGCAAAACAAACGCAAATAACTCCAACGGACTGGCTCACCGATTGCGGGCACAAATTGGTTAATGTCAAAATAGGACATTTCAGGAGCACTGGGGATAATTTTTGTAATGTTATATTCTTTTCTTCTGTAGATTTGAGTTTTATCCTTCGTTCCTTCGTACTCCTCATAAGTGACGTATTTTAACAGAGGTACATGATTGCGTTCCCCTTCATATTCATTTTGAATAACAAATCCACCCACGATATCATCGCCACTCCCCACCGTTTTTTTTGCATATTTTAGTGCCCAGCCTTTGTTTCTAATAAAATGACACTCATATAGGGCATCTCCCTTGGGATAACTTCTCTTAAATTTCACTACGACTATCTCACCCTCCGGCGTGCTATTCAGGACAACAGACTGAACGGTTGAATTATCAAATACAAAACACCATCGATCAACCGGTATTCCTGACAAGGCGTATGGCGCGGAGTGAAACGGGACAGAGAGCACATGTTGCGCCACACTTTCTTCGGTCGTTTTTTCTTGTCCTGCCAAAGCATATCCTTGTTCCCCCAGTTTGTTGATGAGGTAGGAAGACGTAGGGGTTACGATCCCAATAAGCTCCTCGACTGGTTGCCCCGATGTGCTTTGTTTTTGATAATCAGCCACATCAAAACGATAGAATGAATGCAAAACATCTTCTTTGGAAGACGCGTAAAATGTCACATGCGAACACCCAGCGAGAGGTAATTCACCTACTCGTGGTGTAGAAAACTCTGCCTTTTTTTCATTTTTTTCATTTTCGTAGCGTGTGAAATCTGTCTCGATTTGAATGTTTGAATAAAAAGATTGAACTTTAGGAAAAGCATTCGGTGGAGCTATCGGCGGATTCACTACCGGAAAGAAGGAAATTATCGATATGCTGCGCCAGCGTTCTGATTTCTCAAAAGTATTATTTTGTGCGATGATAACCTGCTGACAGAGCAAAACAAAGGTCATGCAAAGCAGAATAACCAAAAATATAGGTCGATTCGTCATATTCCACCCCTGAAACACATGTTGATAGAAACACATCTCTATTGGAGACCATTGGTGCCTCTGTTGCAAACACATTTTGACGTACCGTTAGTATACGTAAAGGTATGGCATCCACATACCAGACCGTTGACCGCGTTACCTTGCGCACATTGTCCTGTTGGTTGGGAATTCCTGCACGATCCATCAGCATACGCTTCACAAGTACCAACACACGATACTGGGGCTTCTGGGGTACCCAACGCATAGACGAACTCTGTCTGTGATACAAAACCCAGACAGAACATTGCAAATGCCGCCCCAAGAAACAGCATCTTTGGCCAGTTCAATCCCGTCGCGATAGCTCTCTGCATACAGACCAGCTAACAATGGGACTTTCTGCTTGACCTGATCAGCAGCTATCTCTATCGCTCGCATACGCTCATTGCGCGAAAGACTGTCTACTTCACCGGCAT
>QMCD01000882.1_pt1 | contig 19907 bp, 9 predicted proteins | sample 1821841 | NCBI WGS metagenome assembly QMCD01 (sample SAMN01991225, study PRJNA193472) | Termite gut metagenome, whole genome shotgun sequencing project. | isolation source: worker | host: Macrotermes natalensis
GGCGCGCAGGCGTTCCGCCCTGCATACCGTGACTGAGCGGGCCGACGTGGTTATCTCCGCCCCCGCACGCGAAAGCGCCTCCACCAATGCAGCATCGGCCTGCTTCGACAGCAGGTCGAGGTTGCGCACCGTGATCTCGCCCGCCACAGTCCCAGCCACCAGCAGGCACGAAGCCCCGCTCCAGTCGCCCTCCACCCTGTACTCGCACGGCGTATAGCTCTGTCCGCCCTCGACGTAGAACTGCCTGTAATCCTTATGCGCCGCGCGGATGCCGAAGCGCTCCAGCACATCGAGCGTCATATCTATATAAGGTATACTGCTGACCCGCGTCACATCGAACGTCGTATCCCCGGCGGCCAGTGGGAGCGCCATCAACAGCCCCGTGACGAACTGCGAACTCACCGTCCCGTCGACCGTCGCATGGCCGCCGAGTAGCGGCCCGCGCACCGTGATGGGCAAATGCCCGTCCCGTATCGCCACTTCCACGCCCAATTCCCGCAGCGGATTAGCGATCATTTGCATGGACCGTGCGGCGATCGTCCCCTCGCCCTCTATTGTGATCGCCGTGCCGCACAGCGCGGCAATGGGTGCGAACATCCTCGCCGACAGACCCGATTCACCAATATTTATGACAGAAGTCATCGGCCGCAACCCTCCTGTGATCAGATAAACTCCCTCGCCGTCGACCGTATATTTCGCACCCAAGAGTTCCGCCACCCGGAGCGCTGCCGCCGTGTCGCTACAAAGTTCCATATCGAGCAGCCTGCTCTCGCCATGCGCCAACAGCGCAGCCGCTATCGCCCGTTGGGCATAGCTCTTCGACGACGGAGCGCGCACACATCCGGCGACTTTCGCGGGATGGATTATGTGAGACTTATCTATCATTTATTCAACCCTGATCCTCACGCCCTCGCTATGCGCTGAAAATTCGGGTGCGTACATGCACTGGAACGTTGTTATGCCATTCGAGAAGTCGCCCGCGTGGGTCACGCGCAGGTCGTACTCGAATACATACGTGCCGCCACGAAGCGATGTGATAAAGAAATTGGTCGAGGCGTCCTTCACGTTTTCATAGTAGTACAGCCCGTCCTGATAGCGGTATCCCGAGACCGTGCGCACCGGTTCGAGCCCCGACGCGCGCATATCTTTGAGGTGGACGTATTCGTAATCGCGGTGTGCGCGGAGTATGAGGCGCACGGTGAGCAGGTCACCCACCTCGACCGGCGTACCGTCCTTTATCTCGGTAAGTTCCGGGCCGCGTGGGGTATTACGTTTGATAAATATTTGCTTCTCCATGCGCAGGTCGGTCTCCGTTCCCGTTATCTTGTCCGATTGCTCGAAATACTGCCAATAGAGGCCGCCCCATGCGATACCCGCCCGATTGGGGTTGGTGACTTCCACGAGGCCCATTTCCGGCGTCACGTCGCTGCCCGCCCACGAAGTCTTCACGTAACCCGTGCCAGCCTCGGGACGTATCTCCTCATCGGCTGCTTCGGCAAGCGGCTGTCCGCCTATCTTGACTTCGAGCAGACGGCTTTCGTCCAGCAGGTTGCCGCCCGTGCGCAGAAGGGCATAGCATGCGTCGGCGGTCGCCTTGGTGGTCTGCCAGTCGTTTGTTTGCTTGTTGCGCAGTAGCCATATCTTGAGCTCGTCGACTGCCGCCGCGTCATCCGCCACCTCGTCGAATACGGAGATCATCAGCGCCTGAGTTTCGATCGGGGCCTCGTACCAGAAGTACCCGGCACGGTTCTCTCGCCAGAACATTCCCATATCCTCGGTCGTGCGGCTCGAAGCTCGGAGCGAAGCCACCACCTTCAGCGCAACCTCCGCGTCGCCATAGCGGTGCAGTGCAAGCGCCGCGAGGCCCTTGCCGTAAATACTGAAGCCATCCCAATGTCTGCGTGCCTGAGCGAGGTAGAAATCGAACGCCTCAAGCCTGGTGCTGTCGGTGGGCTTGTGGCCGGTGAAGCTCGCAGCGTAGAGGTAATGCAGTTGAGTGTAAGAGATATAGCGTTTGTTAGGATGGAAGTCCCTGCTCCGTTTAGCTGTCTCATAATCGCGCAGTATGTCGGCGTCGAGGTATTCGAACCCACGGTCGATGATCGTCTGTACTTCTGCCGCGTAGTCCTCGCCTATGGCGTTCAGCGCAGTCAGCTTGCTAAACCCGGCGATGATGTGCTGTGTGATATACCTGCTCGGCTCAAGGCCGTCGAACCATGCGAAACCGCCGTCGCCGCGCTGGGCCTTCTTGAGTTTGTCGAATGCCATGCGCTTCTGCACGGCCATCCGGTTGAGGTCGAACAGCAGGCCGACGCGCTTCTTGCGCTCCGTCTCGTTCTCGGCCTGCACCACCCACGGAGTCTCCTCCAACAGCACCTGTTTCAGTTCCTGATTCTTTTCGAGGTTCGAGAGCAGGGCGTTTTTCGAGTCGGGCATATCGCGCCACTGCTCGAAGATCGCCTTTATGCGCGGTGAACCGTCGACAATCGCTGCGGAGAGCGAGTTGGCATAGAACTTCGAGAACATTTGCTCGGCGCATTCATAGGGGTAATCCATCAGGTAGGGCATCGCCTGCACGGCGTACCACGCCGGATTGGAGGTGAATTCGAGGGTCAGGCCCTGATTGCGCTTCACCGTGGCCGCATGCTCGCGCAGGCGCGTGAAATCGACCTCTTTGGTTTGTCCGGCCCTCACCATAAAGGGCATGGTCTCGGTGACGAGGATCGTGTTCGTCATCACTGGGATAGTCCGCTCCTCGCCGTCGGTGTGCGCACCCGCCTGCGCGGTGAGGCGGTAAGTGATTGCCTGTACGCCTTCGGGGATCGCGAGCGTCCAGCTAAGTCCGCTGCTCTGGCGCGCCCCGACACTGAACGGAACCGATGCCACGGAGGTGAGTATGCCATCGATCGGCTGCATCGTCGCGGCGTCGTATATGCGCAGCAGGGCTTCGCCTGTGAGCGCGTCGGCGGTTATGTTGTTGACCTTGGCGGTGAATTCGATGATGTCGCCCTCGCGCAGGAAGCGCGGCGCGTTGGCGCTCACGGCGACCTGCTTCTGGGTGATGAGTGTGTTGTTAACCAACCCCACCTTGAGGTCTTTGGTGTGTGCTAAACCGAACATGTTCCAGCGCGTCAGCGATTCGGGAATGGTGAACTCGACTACGAACTCACCCTCTTCGTTGGTACGCAGTTGGGGGTAGAAGAATGCCGTTTCGTTGAAGTTTTGGCGGGTGGCGACATTCTCCAGGTCTTGGCGGGTCACTTCCATCTGATCTTCTGTCAATTCGAGATCATAGAAAACCATACCGGTTTCTATCCCCGTTTCGTTATCGACCGTCTTTAAATCCTGATGTGTAAGTACCGCTGCCGATCCGGTGAAAGAATCTTTCGACCTTTCGTATATACCGCTAACCACGACTTCTTCCACGGCAGTCCCCGTGGGGTCATATGTAAATTTGTTGGCATCCGAATCCGTAAATGACGTCAACCCCCTTATCGTGAACGACGGGTCGATGACCGTCAGCGCATTCAATTCGCCGCCGCCCCGGGTGTTTCCCCTGCCGTCGTTGCGCATCAGGCTTCCGTAGTATCCCGAGGGCAGGACAATGGATGGAGATGATGGTCTCCCGGCGCGGAAGAGGCGGTAGCCCCTGTAATTCGACTGCGACGTGAAGTCGTTGAATGATGCATAGGGGGCGGTGTTGTTCGTTCGAGGCATAAGTTGATAGGACGATGGCCAATTTAGCGAGGCGAACTCGTCCAGCGAGGCATCGTATAGCGTGGCGACCATCTCGGCGATCTCCCACGCACCTTCGTGGTTCTTCACCGTCAGCGTCCACCGTTCGTGCTCGCCCGGCAGCAACTGGCTGCGGAACGTGGTGAACTCCACATCGAGCACCTTGTTGGTGAAGGGGACGTCCCCCCGCCGGGTTTCCGCATAGCTCCGGCCGCCGCTGACCATCAGGAACCGGACTGCGAACCCGCCGCGGTCTTTCTCGCCCACGGGCAGCGACACTTTTTGCGGCACAGGCCCGGCCTTCAGCGTGCGGCTTTCGGCCACGCGGCCGTTGCGGTAGACGTCATAGCGGACGCTCGTGCCTTTCTCCGGGGCCGCCACCATGAATATGGCCTCCTCGCCCGGTTCGGCGGAGGTTTTGATCGGCGTGAGCCATTGGTCGACATTTACGATCGGCGTAGGTTTGCCGGACGGAGTGCCGTTGAGGAGCAATATGTGGGTATCTTCGGCGGTTGCGCCGTCCTTGCCTGTGGCTTTCAGCGTCACTCGGTACCAACCTGCCTGTCTGCGAGAGAGGGCGCCGAGGTCGAGCGTGTCGGGCGCTGTCTCGGTCGCGGTGGTTGGAACGGTAAATTCGGCAACGCGCTCACGAATGGGATATGTCGACGGGGCATTCTCGTCGGCGTATATGTCGTGAGGAAATAGGCGTTCAAACTCCGTGCGCGCAATAAGCGTCGTGTCTGACTGCCCCCACAGCCTGTCGCGGAGTATGCGCCCGGGGCCATCCAACTCATCGACCGTTACACTCACCTCGGCCGCTACAGGATTGTGATTTAGGTTCAGGGTCGCGAGCGGGAACTTCAACTTTTTCCGATCGTTCACCTCACTGGATAAATAAGCGCGGATAAGCAGTGGACTATCGCTTACCGCCACCGTTCCCGTTGCGCTGCGTGTCTCGCCGTTGGCGTCGGTGATGTCGGCCGTCACGACGAAATTGCATATCGCCTCGCGGTAGGCGACGCCCTCTCCCGAGGCTGTGAAGCTTATGGTGAACTTCCCGTCGGCTTCGGTCTGCACATCACCCTCGGCCACCTCAAGCGGCGAGGTCATCTGGGGCATGTAGATCCTCAGGCGATTGAGTGGGTCGTAACCGAACATGCGCGTGACGCGGTATTTGACCGTGGAATTGTCGACCGAATAACCCGCCAGAGCCTCGGCCTTGCCCGTGATCTCCACCTTGTCGCCGTATCGGTAACTGCCCTTCACCGGGTCGAACTTCACCTCGAACGTCGGCCTCTTGTATTCCTCGACACGGAACGAAACCGAGCCGTAATCGCCCTCCAAACGCATGTATCCGTTCAACAGGCCCTGCGGCAGGACGAAACTTCCACCGGCTGAACCGAATTCGTTGGTGACCACTTCCTGTTCGGCCACCTCCTTGCCGTTCACGTCGTATAGCGTGACATACGTTTCATGACCTTCGATGGTCTTGTTGCCTCCCCGGCCGTCTGGGCCGAAGACCAACACTTTATAGTATACGGTCTGTCCGGGGCGGTAGATGGCCCTGTCGGTGAAGAATACCTCCGTAGGTTCATCATCTTCTTCATATCTCCCGCTCGAGAAGTAGAGGTCGTCGTAGCTGACCAGCATTCCGCCGCCTGGGGCCGTGATCACGATCTTTGAGAGGCCAGACCTCCGGCTCTCCACCGACACGCGGTTCGTTATATAGGCCATTCCTTCGCGGTCTGTATGGAATGTGCCGACCTTTTTCTCGGGATATACCCCATCTGCGTTGCGGGGCTGGTCGATGTCGGTCGTGTATGCCTCTATCTGTGCACCGGGGATCGGTTTACCCGTTTTCGAATCGGTGACGTATACCTGCTTTGTGGGTGATCCGTTCTTCTGCCCGAACAGGCCCCCGTCGCCGTCGCTCGTGATGCAGGCCAGCGGGGTGACCTGGATGCTCGTCTCAGTGATAAGCAGGTTTTCACCCGATCGCCAGTCGCCGGTGAATGGTGTGTCCGACGCAAGAATAAGGTAATGCCCCTGCTTGAGGCCGGGGATCATGAACTGTGACGAGTGGGACTGATAGTCGTCATAGCCGGGAAGCGCCACCGCTGGCATTTCGAGCACGGGTTCGCGCTCGCCGAGCCACTCCCAGCCCTGTCGGCCCGAGTACCGCTGTGGCACCTCTCCTTCGTCCGTCAGTTTGTATGCCCGGATGTAAAGATTCTCCACGTTACGGTGGTTGGCCAGCGCAAGGAATGGCTCGCCCGGATATGGCTGGCTCTCCGTGGTGATGGTGAGTGTCGGCGCGGTGATCTCCCTCATTAATTCAGAGGCTGTATGGTCGTTGTAGCCTGCTTTTTCGATCGCCTGCTTACACAAATTGTAAGCGTTGACATATTTGTACCGGAACTGTTGGTCGCTGTTGTCGCGGTTCCAGCGTGCGCCCTGCTCCATGTAGAGGATGGCGAGTTCGGTGAGCGCCATGGCGCTTTGACGGTAGTTTGCGTAATCGTCCGCCAATCGGCGTAAGGCCGCTTCATATAGCGCATCGGCATCCTCCCACACGCCTCTCGACCGCAGGTATTTGAACCTCTCAACCTCCGCCACCATCAGGCGGAGCACATCCCATTCGTCCTCCTCGGGTTCGAACTCGGCGAGCCTGAACGAGAGCCGCTCCCTGAACATCTTTAGCACCTCATACTCGGCCGAAGGCTCCTCCGGCTCTGGTATCTCCATTGCCACGAACTCGCGCGCAGGAGCGAACCAACGCGGATCGTCAATTACGAACCGTCCGCCGGGCATAACGACGTTCAACTCGCCAGTTAATGCTTTAATGGCAGCCGAGGTCAGTACGTCGTACAGGGTGGGCAGGGCGTTTTCGGAAAACCTTCTGGTGGGGTGGAATTCCAGTATCCCGTCGTATTGGGCGGTCGGCGTTGCCTTCAGCGCGGCGGGATCGGCAAGGGCGAGGCCGTAGTATTTTATGGCTTCGGTGAATAACCTCTTCATGTCCCACGTGTCGAGCGTTCCCCCGGCGTCGGGTGCGCTCGTGCGGTTCCTCATTTGCCAGCCGTTGTAGCGCCAATAGTTTTTATAGAAGTCGGCAACGATATAGTTCACCACTCCGCGCGCAGGCTCGGGAAGGCGCAGCGCCATCTCTTTGAGCGACTCGACTACCACGTCGGCTGAATAGGTGTCGTCGCTCGCCGACAGGATTATCCATTCGAAGATCGACTTCACCACCGGGGCATAATTGCCGTCGGTGACCTCGACCCCGAATTTTTCTTTAATCTGCTCCGGGGTGTAGAGTTCTGGAGCGTCGATACCGTCTGCCTGTGCGAGCGCCATGTGAGGAATGGCGACTGCCGCTAAAATAAGTAGGATGCGCTTCATAATCAATTTTGATTGAGTATGTTTATTGGATAGATTCCCAAATATACGAAATTCCATATAAAATAACGAAACAGAATTACCCAACAATATTAATAACAAGGCAAAATAAAAACTGGTGTCATCCCTCCGCAAGCGTTCGGGATGACATTATTAAAAGTTCCGGCCCAGTTACCGGTACAGCGTCTGCGCGAAATAGTTGTGTATCATCATGCCGGAGGGGATGTCCTTGAGCAGCACACGTTTATCTCGGTCGAGCAGGTAGAGCGAGGGGATTGCGCGGATGTCGTACAGGTCTTCGCCGCGGATCTGCTGACCGGCATCGTGAGTGTTCGTCCAGTCGGCGGGGAATTCTCCCAAATGCTTGTTCCACAGCGGAATGTCCTCGTCGGGGTAGACGGTGACCACCTTGAGTTCTCCGCTGTCCAACAATTGGCGTACTATTTCCGAATGGCTGAGCTGCCCGGTGGTCTCCCTGCAGGCCGGGCAGTCGGGGTTTATGAAATAGAGCAACGTGTAGTCGGCCTTCACATCATAGAGGCGCAGTTTGCGGCCCGAGGAGAGCGTCAGGGTGAGGTCGGTGGCCGGATCGCCCACCCGGTTCTTGAGCGCCATGGCGAGCTGCGACTCGGGGCGAAGTTTATAGATATCGTCCAACCCCTCCCACGAGATCGTGTTCCGGAGCACTGTGATATAGAGGTCTTCGTTGCTGTAGGGCGAGTTTGGATCGTAAAGATAGTGCTCGGCCCTTTCGGCGAAGTAGTTGTATACATCGAGATTTGCGCGGGCTTTGTCGAACAGCGTGTTGATCGATCCCTCGGCGATGTCGTGCGGGGCAGGCGCAAGGAAGGCGAGATAGTCGGCGAAAGTCTGTTCTGTGACGTCCTTGCCTATATAAGCGGTGTCGGCGAAATTCATGTTGTCCCAGTAATGTTCGGCGAGGTACGTGCCCTGGGCTGCCGGATCGGTGATTATCGCCGGGACTTTCGGGATCTCGATCTTAAGTTCTTCGGTGGCTTGGTTCCCGGCATTGCGGCCGCCACACGAGGATAATGCCGGAAGCATCAGGACTGTAAAGATCAGGAAGATATTCTTCATTGTTGATAGTTTTTGCGTGAATTTCATGTGATTTTAGGTCAAATGTAAAAAAAGTATTCTAAATTTGTATAATTAAGGGATACAGTTTTACTCATACTTATTAAATTATTCTATTATGAAAAAGATCATTCTCGTGGCGCTGGCAGCAATCGTTTCGACCGGCGCATTCGCCCAGAAATTCGAATGGGGTGTTAAGGCAGGGCTAAACCTTGCAAAGCAGACAGACGTTACAGACTCTAAATTCCGTGCCGGTTTCACCGCAGGTGCATTCGGCGAATATGTGATCAACGACTATTTCGGCGTACAGGGCGAACTTCTTTACTCGCAGATGGGGTATAAGAATGAAGCGGGAGACATCAAGAACACGTTCAAGAGCGACTATATCGTTCTTCCGATCCTTGCGAAATTCTATGTTCTCGAAGGTCTCAGCGTAGAGGTTGGACCACAGTTCGGCTATATGATCAGCGCGAAGGATAAACAAGGCGATAACGATGCGGTTGATCTGTATGACCGTGTAGACAAGAAGTTCGACGTTGCGGCGGCAATGGGCCTTTCGTACAAGATAAACTTCGGCCTCGATGTGTTCGCACGCTACAACCTCGGTCTCACCAAACTCGATGCAGATAACAAGAACGGTGTTATCTCGGTCGGCGTAGGTTACAGGTTCTAATTAGGTTTCCGTATAAACTTACGACACCGCCGGGCCCAAAGCCCGGCGGTGTTAATTTTTAAAAATCTTCCGGCCGCCACGCAACAAATAGCGGGAAATTCCGTCTATCCGATATGGGCTTTCCGAATGGGGATGAATTAGTTGAAAAAATTCGAAAACTTTTTTTGTTTTTTAAGTTTTCCAACGTATCTTTGCCTCCCGTAAGAAAGGACAAGGTATGGAAATGTCAATCAAGGAACGGATCGTCGCACACACCACCGGGATGTTCGCCCGCTGTGGGGTGAAGTCGGTGCGTATGGACGATATCGCCGCCGAGATGGGGATATCGAAACGCACGATCTACGAGATCTTCGACGACAAGGAGAACCTGATAATGGATTGCCTCGACTATTTCCACAGGCGGCAGCACCAGCAGTTCGAAGAGGCCGCCCGTGGTGCGACGAACATCATCGAGGAGTCGCTGATCATGCTCGATGTGCTGGACAAGCAGATGGACGCGGGGTATAGCATATTGCGCGACGTGAAAAAGTTCTACCCGGCGGTGCACGAGAGGTACACCCGCCAGCACATGAAGGAGGAGATGGGGGAGATCAGGGAGAAGCTGCAACGCGGGATCGACGACGGCTACCTGCTGGCCGATATAAACCTCGACCTCTCGCTCACGGTGATGGGCTACTCGATTTTCGGCGTGTTCGAGCGCGAGGGGCTTCTGCCGGAGGGGATGTCGATGAGGGATGCGTTCAAATACGTCGTTTCGTACTTCGTGCGCGGGATAGCAACGCTGAAGGGGATCGCGATGATCGACGAATATTTTGAGCGAAAAGCGGCGGCGAGGTAGGAAATTTCATCGGGCGGATTCCGGCATTGGCCGATTTTACCCCCTTGGTAGCGGCTTTTTATTTGCGATGGGAGAATAAGACGGATATTTTTGCGTTTCAAATTTTGATATATATAAAGTGAATAAATGAAAACGATGAAGAGATTATTATGCGGCATTTTGCCGCTCGTCGCCACGGCGCTGTTCGTTATGGAGGCGGGTGCCCAACAGAGGACGGTGGAACTGACGCTGGACGAGGCGCTCGAGATCGCACTGGATGAAAACCCTACCATCAAGATCGCGAACCTCGAGATCGAACGCCAGCGGCACGTGAAAAATGAAACGCGGGGCGGCTTTCTGCCCACCCTGTCGGCCGAAGGGACATATTCCCACGCGATGAAGAAAGCGGGCGGTATGCAGGGCCTGATGAGCGCCGACAATATTTACAGCGTGGGCGGTACGGCGGGGCTTCCGTTGCTCGTTCCGGCGCTGTTCCAGACCTTGAAGCTCAACGACGAGCAGATGAGGGCGGCGGTCGAGGCGGCGCGCGCGTCGAAGATAAACCTTGTGAACGAAGTCAAAAAGGCATATTATCAGATACTTCTGGCCGAGCAGTCGCTGGAAGTCCTGCGCATAAGCGAAAGTACGATCGGGAAGACGGTCGAGGACACGCGCACTAAGTTGGCGAACGAACTCGCATCGGAATATGACCTGATCACGGCCGAGGTGCAGTTGAGCAACCTACAGCCGACGATCTTCGAGGCCGAGAACGGCATACGCACGGCTAAGAAGATGATGAACATGCTGTTGGATATGCCCGATGATGTGATGATAAATGTCACGGGGACGCTCAACGACATGGCTGTCATGTCACCGGCGGTCTATTCTAAGGATATTTCGGAGAACTCCGACCTGCGCGCGCTCGGGATACAGGGTGACATACTCGGACGTACGCTCAAATTGCAGCGTTCGAGCCGCCTTCCGAGCCTTGTCGCATTCGGATCCGTCACGTCGACCGGCATGGAGGAGGTCGACTTCCAAACCTATATGGCCACAGGACAGATGGCCACCGACTTCAAATGGAACACGCCGATCAACGTGGGTGTAAGGCTCTCGGTGCCGCTCTTCGCCGGATTCACCAACGTGCAGAAGGAGAGGCAGACGCGCAATGCCATCAAACAGATGGATTATCAGAAGTACTACCTCGAACAGGGCCTTAAGGTGCAGGTGGAGAACGCGATAAACACTATTGCCACCGCACGCGAGAAGATGCTGGCCAACCGCCGCACGATCGACCAGGCGCAGAAAGGGTATGACATCAGCAAGGTGCGTTACGATGCGGGTATGGGGACTATCCTCGAACTGAACAGTGCCGAACTCGCCCTCACCCAGGCACGCCTGAACTACACACAGGCGATATTCGACTACCTGTCGGCCGAGGCGGATTACGAGAAGATCATAGGTAAGGAAAATAATTAAATGATGTATAAAACGATGAAAAAAAATCTGATCAACAGTCTAAGTCTGCTTGCAGCGCTTGCGGTGATGACGTCATGCGGCGGAGGGCCGAAGAAACCCGCCGCCACGGTAGAGGACGAGGAAAACAAGACGGTGAAGGTGAAGACCTCGCTCGCCGTAATGGAGGACGTTGAGGACGCTGCGGTATTCACGAGCAATATCGAGGCTTTCCAGCAGAACAACATAGCTCCGCAGACGCCGGGCCGGATAGACAAGATACTGGTCGAGGTGGGCGCACAGGTGAGCAAGGGGCAGCTTCTGGCTACGATGGACCCAACGGCTTATAACTCGGCCGCCGTCCAACTTGCCAACGCCGAAGCCGACTACCAGCGCACGAAAAAAGTGTACAAAGCGGGAGGTATATCGAAACAGCAACTGAACCAGATCGAGACCGCACTAACGGTGTCGAGGACACAGGTCGCCAACCTTAAGGAGAACATGGAACTGCGCAGCCCGATCGGCGGCGTGGTGACAGCGCGCAACTACGATCCGGGTGATCTGTTTAACGGCCAGGTGCCGATCCTCACCGTGATGCAGATCAACACGCTTAAGGTCTCGCTCTCCGTCTCGGAGAAATATTTCCCGGTGGTGAAGAACGGTATGCAGGCCGAGGTGATGGTGGATATGTACCCCGACAAGGTGTATCAGGGCAAGGTTTCGCTCGTTTATCCGGCGATCGACCCCGCAACACGCACGTTCACGATCGAAGTCACGGTACCCAACCAGAGCAGCGAACTGCGCCCCGGAATGTTCTCGCGCACCGAATTGAGGTTTGGTAGCCGTCCCGGCATTATGGTCGAAGACGTGGCCGTGCAGAGGCAGTTGGGCACCAACGACAAATATATATTCGTGGATGTGAACGGCGTTGCCGAGCGCAGACTGGTTACCACCGGCATTCAGGTCGGCAGCCGTGTGAACATTCTCTCGGGCGTCGAACCGGGCGAAAAAATCATCGTTGCGGGCATCTCGCGGCTTATGCAGGGGACACAGGTCGCAGAGGAATAAGTGGTTAATGATTAATGAATGGTTAATTGCTGCCGCAAAACGATCGGTGATCGACCATTAACCACATTACATTAATCATTACCATTAACCATTAACCATTAAAATAAGATGAAAATATACGAAAGTGCGGTCCGAAAACCGATTTCGACCATCCTTATATTTATCGGCGTGATCGTGTTGGGGTTGTTTTCGCTCAACAACCTCGCGGTCGACATGTTCCCGGAAATGGACCTTCCGGTGGTCAGTGTCAGCACGGTCTATGAGGGGTCGAACGCGGCGGACATAGAGCAAAATATCACCCGTGTGCTGGAGGACAACCTCAACACGGTGAGCAACCTGAAGAAGCTGACCTCCAAGTCGATGGACAACGTGTCGAGCATCACCCTCGAATTGGAGTGGGGCACCGACATAAACGAGGCGGCGAACGACGTGAGGGACGTCGTGGGGCGCGTTTCAGGCTACCTGCCCGAGAATGCCGACGCGCCGATCATCATGAAGTTCAGCAGCTCGATGATGCCGATCATGTTCCTCTCGGCGACCGCCGACCAGAGCTACAACGGACTTTACAAAATACTCGACGACAAGTTGGTGAACGTGCTCAACCGCATAGACGGCGTGGGTGCGGTGAACCTCATGGGCCAACCACAGCGTGAGATCCAGGTCAACGTCGACCCACAGAAGATGGCGGCCTACAATCTCTCGGTGGAGACCATCGGGCAGATCATCGCAGCCGAGAACATCAACATCCCGGGCGGTACGCTGGACATAGGCAACAACACGTTCAATATCAAGGCCGACGGCGAGTTCGACAGCAGCGACGACCTGCGTGAGATAGTAGTCGCCAACGTGGCCGGCCGTGCGATCTATCTGCGCGACGTGGCGGTACTGAAGGACACGATCGCCAAAACGACGATGGACGTGCGCACCAACGGCCGCAAAGGTATCGCGATCATGATCCAGAAACAGTCGGGTGCCAACACGGTGAATATCGTCAGGGAAGTGGAGAAGTCGCTCGACAAGATCCTGCCCACCCTTCCGCCCGACGTCACGCTGACGACCGTGTTCGACGGCTCGGAATCGATCACCGACAGTATCAACTCGCTGAGCGAAACGGTGATGTACGCATTCATATTCGTGATCCTCGTGGTGCTATTCTTCCTCGGAAGGTGGAGGGCTACGATCATCATCTGCCTCACGATCCCTATTTCGCTGATCACGGCGTTCATCTACCTGATGTTTACCGGCAGTACGCTGAACATTATATCACTGAGTTCGCTTTCGATTGCGATCGGTATGGTGGTCGACGACGCGATCGTGGTGCTTGAGAATATCACCAAGCACATCGAGCGTGGAAGTACCCCGAAGGAAGCCGCGATCTATGCTACCAACGAGGTGTGGTTGGCCGTTATCGCGACCACGCTGGTCGTCGTGGCGGTATTCATGCCGCTGACGATGGTGGGCGGCATGGCAGGTATCATGTTCAAGGAGCTTGGTTGGATCGTTTCGATCGTGATCTGCGTGTCGACGACCGCTGCGATCACCCTCACCCCGATGCTCACTTCGCTGATGCTCAAAGCAGGAGGTGATCATAAATACAAGGGGTTGGGCGTGATATTCCGCCCGATCGAGAGGTTCCTCGACAAGGTCGACGTCGCCTACGCAAATATGCTGACCTCGGCGGTTAGGCATCGCTCGATGGTACTCATATCGGTGGCGATCATATTCGCGGCCAGTATTTTCGTTGCAAAATATGCCGTCCCGTTCTCGTTCATGACCGAATCCGACGAAGGTGCGATAACGGCCGAGGTGCATTTGCAGCAGAACGTGAGCCTCGAATATACATTGGCAATCGCACACCAGATCGAAACCATCGTAAATGAGAAGTATCCCGAAGTGGAACTCCTCAACTACCGCGCTGGACAGGCGACGGGCATGATGGCGATGCAGGGTAGCAGTGGCACGCATATCGTCTCCTTCAACATACGCCTCACGAAGGCCGGCGAGCGCGAGCGGTCGGTGTTCCAGATCGCCGACATGGTACGTGAAGACCTCGACGGCATCCCCGAGATCGAACGTTACACTGTTTCGACCTCGCAGGGCATGGGCGGGGGAAGCTTCTCCAACACCATACAGGTGCAGGTATTCGGCAACGACCTCGATCAGACCAATGACGTGGCCCTCGAACTCCGCGAAAAACTCAGCAACCAGCCTTCGCTGCGCGACGTGCAGCTCTCGCGCGACGAGATGAGACCTGAGTACAATATCGACTTCGACCGCGACAAGCTCGCCGCCTACGGGCTTAACAGTGCAACGGCGGCAACGTTTGTTCGCAACAGCATCAACGGCAAGATCGCTTCGATCTACCGCGAATCGGGCGACGAGTACGACATCGTGGTGCGCTATGATGAACCATATCGCCGCACTCTTGCCGAGGTCGAAGACATTTTGGTGTACAACGCACAAGGCCGCGGAGTGCGCGTGGGCGAACTCGGTACGATCACCGAGGTCTTCTCGCCGCCTGCCATCGAACGCGAGAACCGCCAGAGGCTCGTGAACGTGAATGCAGCGATGGGCGACGGAGTGGCGCTTGGAACGGCTATCGAGGAAATACAGGCCGTGCTGGCCGAGACGCAGTTGCCCGAGGGTGTCTACACCAATATCGGCGGCTCGTATGAAGACCAGCAGGAAACGTTCGCAGACTTTATCACACTTGCGATCCTGATCATCATGCTCGTTTACATCGTGATGGCCACACAGTTCGAATCGTTCAAGTCGCCGTTCATCATCATGCTCACGCTTATACCTGCTTTCTCTGGTGTGATTTTCATACTCTGGCTCACCGGAACACCTCTGGGAATGATGGCCTTGCTGGGTGCGATCATGCTTATCGGTATCGTGGTGAAGAACGGTATCGTGATGGTCGACTACACCAACCTGCTGCGCGAGCGCGGCAACTCGATCAACCAGTCGGTCATCGCTTCGGGTAAGAGCCGTCTGCGCCCCGTGCTCATGACTTCGCTCACCACGATCCTCGGTATGTTGCCGCTGGCGCTGGGTACGGGCGAGGGGTCGGAACTGTGGCAGCCGATGGGCATCTCGATCATTGGTGGTTTGACGTTCGGAACGTTGCTCACGCTGATAGTCGTGCCGGTGCTTTACTCTACATTCGGAGCCGTGGGCCTGAAGAAGGAGAAAAGGGAGCGCGCACGCGCTGAAAGGGAAATGGAACGCAGACAACGACTTAAAAATGCATAGCACATGAAAGCGATATTCATATCATACAATCAGGCGCTTAACGACCGCGTGATGTCCGCGCTCGACCGACACCATGCACGCGGGTTCACAAAATGGGACCTTACGCTCGGCCGCGGATCGGTCAACGGCGAACCCCACTACGCGAGCCACGCGTGGCCGTCGATGAACAGTTCGATACTCACCGTCGTGAAGGACGAAAAGGTGCGGCCGATACTCGACACACTCAAGCAGATCGACGACTCGGCACCGCAGCATGGTCTGCGGGCATTTGCCTGGGAAGTTACGGATCAGATATAAGAACATGCTCTCTAAAAACGGAAGGACGCTCCACTGTGGAGCGTCCTTCCGTTTTTGTCATTCCGACAGAGCGTAGCGACGATGTATCTACCTTATTGTTTTTGTCATCTCGAAGCGTGGAGCGAGAGATTTCTCGCTCCACGCTTCGAGATGACAGCCTTCATTTAATACCTCAGCCGCGATTTCTGCTCCGCCTCGCGCCGTGAGTTCACCGGGACGAGCGTGAAGCCCCACGAGTATTCCTTGTCGGAGTGGATGAGAGCGTATGGTTGGGGCCGGTCGCCCCAACTGTCGTACCCCGCCACGCCCTGATGCCGTCCGTCGAGGCATACTTCGACGAAGTTGCGCGGGGCGATGTCTGCCGAGTGGGTCTGTTTGCGCAGGCGGTTGGTGGCCTGTGCCGGATCGTGGTTCGCCCTCTGCGCAGGGGTATGATTTATCCACTGATAGGGTGCGTCCGACTCCTCGCAGTCGAAATCCTCAACGCTGTTGCGAAGCGCGTTGAACTCCAACTGCCCGTCGGCTACGACCAACAGGCCGCGTCCGTCGCCATCGGTGAGCGACAGCCAGCGCGTCTGGGTGTGGTGGCCGTTCTCCTGCGGGCGTACGTATGGGGTGTAGAGTTCCCACGCCGTTGCCGACCATTGGCCCACGGTCGTCCCGCGGTAACGGTCGGCATAGTTCTCCTCGGGGCCGCGGCCGAACCACGTCACGTTGTCCATCGCCGCCGGGGTGCGGAACCTTACGCCGATGCGCGGGATCTCCAGTACCTTCTGCATCGCCTTGAGTTCTTCCTCGGTCTTCGGAGTGAACGTGGCGACCTCGCCGTCGCGGGTCTTGGCGTTGAGCTTTTCGAGATCGTAAGCCTCGGTCATTGGAGTGGGGACATAGCGGAGCGCGGCTTTCAGTTCACCGCTCGGATATATGGTGTAATCGACATGGTAGGCTACCGCACCGACACCTTCCGAGATGAGATCCCACGCATATTTCACTGACAGGCGCACCCGGCCTCCGTCATGCTCGACGGAGGTGCTTTCGACCTGCGGATTGTTGCTTACGGTCTTCCAAACCTGCAACCTGTTCGGCGCGCCGTTGCCATAGTCGTTGTCGGTCGGTGCGCGCCAGAAGTTGGGGCGCAGGCCGAATTCGTCCTCGAAATATTCTTTTCCGCGGACGTTATACGAGGTCGCGACACCCTTATCTGCATCGAACGTGAAGTTGACTGTCGGGGAACTGATCGTTATTACATTGCCTTTTTCTGCAACGGTCAGGGGCGCGGCCTTCACCGGCTTAGGCTGCAGGCTCTCGCCCTTGAGCGGCAGTTCGAACTGGTCGTAGGCTACCACGTGGCCCGCCGGAACAAGGGGTGCGGCCTTGCGCGAGACGACTTCGAAATTGACGAAGAACTCATCGCCCGCCCCCGCTTTCAATTTATCGACGGGAAGGGTCACCACCTGTGAGGTTTGCGGAGCAATGTTCAAAGGCAAAACGCCCTTGCGCACCACCTGCGCGCCGCGCCGCACCTCATAACGCACTTCGTAGTCGGCCAACGAGGAGAAATAGAAACGATTAGTGACGCGGAACTTCCCGGCGGCGAGGTCGACGGCCTCGAAACCGACGTTCTGGTGGGTGTATTTCACCTCGCTTATCGCAGGATGGGGCATCTGGTCGGGGCCTATCACGCCGTCGGCCACAAAGTTGCCATCCGACGGAGTGTACTCGCCGCCGAAGTCGCCGCCGTAAGACCAAAATGCCCGGCCATCCTTGTCATGGGCGAGCGTCGAGTGGTCGATCCACTCCCATAGATAGCCTCCCTGAAGGTGCGGATGCTCGTATATCGCCTGCCACTGGTTGTAGAGGTCGCCGTTCGAGTTGCCCATCGCGTGAGAGTATTCCGACGGGACGACTGGACGGTCGGCGCCCTTTTCACCGATCGAGCGCAGCCACGCCGCCGAGGGGTACTGCGGGACGTACATATCTGTGTTCCACTCCCACAGCGCGCGTTCATAGCAGACAGGACGTGCCATTAGTTCCGCGTCGAGGTTCTTCAGCTCGACGTATCCGTTGTAGAAATTGTAGCCGTTGCCCGCCTCGTTGCCCAGCGACCAGATGGTGAGCGAGGCGTGGTTCTTGTTGCGCTCGAACATGTTGCGGATGCGCTCCAGGTGGTGGGGCAGCCAGTCGGGGTTGTGGCCCAGCGTGCCTTTCCGGTTGCCGTCCTCGTGGCCTGCACTGCCTTTGCGCATATCGTCGAGATAACGGGTATAGTACATTCCGTGCGACTCGATATTGGCCTCGTCGTAGACATAGAGGCCGTACTCGTCGCACATTTCATAGAATTTCCTGTCCTGCGGATAGTGGCTCAGGCGCACGGAGTTAATGTTATTTAGCTTCATCAGTTCGAAGTTGCGGCGCATCTGCTCGGGCGTGACGTAATGGCCCGCGGGGCTTGTCTCGTGGATATTTACGCCCTTGAGCTTTATAGGCTGGCCGTTGACGTAAAGCAGGCGCAATTTTTTACCGTCGCGCTCGTGCTCGCTCTCTTTTATCTCTATGCGGCGGAAACCGACGTTGTGGGGAGTGTATTCGGCCTTTTGCCCCGCGACTTCGACCTTCATGGTCAGGCGGTAGAGGTTCGGGGTTTCGGCCGTCCATTTCAGCACGTCGGCCATCTCTCCCTCGAAAGAGAACGTTGCGGGAGCGGTTTCGGTCTTCGTACCGCTAAGGAGGATGCGCCCTGCCGGGTCTTTCAACTCGTAAGACAGCGTTGCCTGTCCAGAGCCGCGAACCTCGGCTTCGAGGCGGAAAATACCGTCGGTGTATGTGTCGTCGAGCGTGGAACGGACACTGAAATCGGCAAGCGATACGGGGGCCTGCGACCACAGGAATACGTCGCGCTCGATGCCGCTCACACGCCAGAAATCCTGACATTCGAGGAACGACCCGGTACTCCAGCGCGTGATGACGAGCGTCAGCACGTTTTCGCCGTCCTGAAGATATGGGTTCAGCAGGAACTCGGCGGGGTCTTTCGAATCCTCACTGTATCCGACCTGTTTCCCGTTTAGCCAGACGTAAACGCCCGACTTAGCGCCCGCGAGATGGAGGTATATATTGCGGCCGTCCCAGTCTGCGGGGACGGTGAAACTGCGGCGGTAGACCCCCGTGGGAATCGCCTCGGGGAGGATCGGCGGTACGGGATCCCATGTTTTGAATTCGTATGGGTGGTTGACGTATATCGCCGTGCCGTGGCCCTGGAACTCCCAGTTGCCCGGTACGGCTATGTCGTTCCACGAGGATGCTTCGGCGGTGGAGACGTTCGCCGGTACGTTGCGGAAATCGTCGAAATAGAGAAATTTCCATGTGCCGTTCAGCGACAGGGCGTATGGAGAGTTGGCGGCGTAATCACCGCCAACGGGTGCATCCTGCCGGTCATAGGTCATAAAAGTGGCCCGCGGAGGGAGTTTGTCTATCGAAAAGACGCTCTGGTTGAGGTGGGGGAGGAGCTGCCCGGAAGCGCCATGCGGCATCGCGGCCAGAATGAATAGTGCAATCGCGACCATCGTCGCACGAAAAATGTTCCTGTGATCTGTCATAATCAATTATTATGGATGACTGTAAAATATCGAAACCATAAAAATAGTGATTGTTTTGTTAGGAATGTGCAGTGGTGAGTGATTTTTTCGCACTTAATTGCCATTCGGAGATTGTATCGTCATTGCGAGGAGTGAAACGACGAAGCAATCCAGACCGGCTTTCCGGATTGCTTCGCCTTGTGGGTTCGCAATGACGGTGCAGGTTCTCAGGCCGGAGCCAGCGTAGGACTGTGTGTGATGGCAATGCGCGTTGGATAGCAGTCCTACGCCTGGGGTGGCTCCGAACTGCACGGGTTGTCTCCGCCACCCCTGCCGATACACAAAGCCCCCGCTCCCTGCCGGGCGAAAAATTAAGGCCGCGCTCTACGCGCGGCCCACCTGCCGGTGACCAGAGTGCGGCTCGCTGCGCTCGCCGCAATAATGCGCTTAACGGGCATGCTCCGCCACCCACCGTGTCAGTTCCACGAAATCGCCCACCGACAGTTGTTCGGCACGTGTGGTGAACAGCGGATGTTCCACC
>QMCD01002068.1_pt1 | contig 19906 bp, 18 predicted proteins | sample 1821841 | NCBI WGS metagenome assembly QMCD01 (sample SAMN01991225, study PRJNA193472) | Termite gut metagenome, whole genome shotgun sequencing project. | isolation source: worker | host: Macrotermes natalensis
TGCATGGGAAGCTCCAGTGCGCCTTCTTCTATCGGTTCGGCTTCCAGAAACGGGTCGTAATCGACACTCCCCCACGCCAGCATCGGATGGTCGTCGTCGCCATCCACATTCATCACATAATACTCGTCATCGAATTTATTATATTTCATTTTAGTTTGGGTATTACAGCCCCTCGCGGGCCGGGTTAAAGTCTGTGTTATTTAAGCGTTATTGTTTTCCACGGGCTGTTTTCATCCTTGATGCAGTACTCCGTGAAATTGTACATTCCAATCAGCGTAAAGGAGTCGCCGCTCCACATTCCGCGACCTATGAGGTAGGCGACGCCCAGTTCATCCCACGTCGAATACTCCTCCGACGCCAATTGCCAGGCTTTCCGAATGTAGTCCCAAGCGGTCTGTTCATCGATGTAGCCTGCACTGAAAGCGCACCGGGTCACGGTCACAAGCCGCCCCATATCCCACGCAAGGATACCGTTGTCGAGGTTTTTCTCGTTGAATGCCACGAAGGGGTCGTTGGCGCGCGGCCCGTTCATCAATTCCGTGAGGTTGTTGCAGAACTCCGCCGCTTTCGCATACTCGTTTTCGTATTGCCCTTTGAGGCTGTTTATTTCGGAGTCGCTGCCGGCCTGTGCCGCGGCTTGTCTGAAACGCTCGTCATACAGTGCGAAGATGGCCTCCTGACGTGCTTGTGCGTCCGTCACGGTTTTCATTATGGGCCAAATAGCGTTGAAGATAGTCCGGTGACCTTCGGCTAAAAACCAGTCGAGGATCGAAATCGCATCCTTCGGATAGATAATCCCATACCATTTGTATAACTCCGGCCGCAGATGCCCCTTCCACATGCCCGTGGCGAGAGAGTTGTAACAGGCGGTGACCTGTTCGCCGTTGATAAGCCCGACGAGCAAGGCCCTTTTGTCGGCGTCGGTGAGTTGCGGGGCTTTGGGATTTTCCCTGAATTTTTTACTCGAAAGTGTCCTGAAGAAAAATTTTACTTTGCTGAACATAATTGTAGTTTGAGTTTTGTGTCCCTCGCGGGGCGGATTAATATTTTGTTTGTGTGTAAACCCGTTGGTTAAAGAATTTCGTAATCCTCGATATCCTGACAATACATTCCGGTCGGTTCAAGCGCCATCACCGCATCGACCACCGATTGATGATAAAGTGTATAGCCGGGAGCTTCGTATATGCGCATACAAAGGCGTCTGTTCAAAGGAATTTCGCTCAACTTCTTACGGTCGATTACAAGCTTGGAAAAACTGTACACCGTATGCTTATAGACATATTCGGATTGTTCCGCATCCATTAATTTATAGACATTGTCCTTGTTTTTATGTTGAGATGCGAAGTATCCGCTCGGCGATGTATTCGTTAATTTGGTCGTGAATCTTTTCGATCATATCCTAAATATGCTGCTTTTACACCTCAAGCCAGATTCGCATCCTTCAATTTGTGAAGGATATACTCTCGAATCTCCGCTTTCGATACTTTGTATTTCGGGTCTAACTGTCCGAAGTTTTCATCGGACATGAAATTATCGGACAACAGCATCATCACGATATTCTTGGTATTCAACTTGTGAGCGGAGTATTTCAACGCCGCCTCGATACCTTTGCCGATGTCGTAGCCCTCTCGGAGAATGGCGTAGATGTCGTAATAATCGCGCATCTTCATCCGGCGCAGCATCACCTCCATCTTCATCGCCATAATCGAATAGACATCGGCAAGGCGGATATTGCCCATATAGGGCACAGGCTCGGATACGGGGCAATAGTTGTTGCTCACATAAAACGAGAGCTTCACGCCCGCCGCCACGAACTCGACCTGATCGAAGCCCAACATATTGAAACTCTCGATTTCGCCGACCTTTTCGCGCAATTCGCGCTCGATGGCCGGCCAGTCGATCTCCGATTTCTCTGTTTTTGACCGGCGCCACATCATAAAGTCCAAATCCCCACTCTTGCGATGCCCTATTTGCATGGCAAGCGCGGTTCCACCGGAAAGAATGTACGGAGCAATGGTTTCCATCGTCGCCACCTTTTCGATAATCGCGTCTATGTTCGCTGTCAGACCTTTACGCATAACCCAACTGTTGTTTAATATGTTCACGCTCGACGCGCCTGAGATACTTTTCCGGCTGTCGAAATAGTAGAGCGCTATCATTACATTCAGATTGAAAAGATAGTCGCCCTGAACAGCCATCTTCTCCCGCCAAACCTTGCGGATATATTCTCTGGTGTAAAGCTCGAACAGCTTTGCAATATCTTTGAGGTCGAGATATACCAACACCTTTTCGATCAACTCCTCATCTGGGATGTCAGCCGCCGAAACATCGGCATACGACCAAAAGGCATTGACCTTGAATAGCTCCCCGACCAACTCCCCACGAAGTTTTTGCTTGTATTTATGGACGCTCTCCTCTGCCTGCATTTTCAGGAGTTTCCCCTCCGGCAGATTGAAAAACGATTCGAGTTTCAGAGCCAACGGCATCGACAACTCCCGCTTTCCCCCTGCGACATAGCTGAGCAGTTGGCGCGGCACACCGATAGAGCGGGCAATGTCCGATTGCCTTTGCCCACTCGCCTTAAAGAGCGATTCGATGTATTGCCCAACGCCGTTCATGCGACAAAGATAGTAATATGTAAACAAATATGTTCACAAAAGCAGCTTTTTTTACAAAACCCGGCGGTATCAAAAAAGGGACAAGCAGGTTGTGTGAAGAAAAGAGTCGAAAGATTTGGCCGTTTGTTTGCTTTTGCCTATTTTGCACTATCGAATAACGCACTTCGATAAAGTTGTCAAACGACTGAAAATCAGCGCATTACCGAAAGGTGGAGCAGGAGGTGGAGTTGATGATTTTGGGTTTGGTAACTGTTTGAATATAAGGCGATTGGATGCGACCTATTTGTCCCGTCCATACCGCCAGATAGAAAAGAGCGAGTTTTTGCAACTCGCTCTTTTTCTTTGTATTGCGCCATCAACTCTCTGATGCACAAACACTTGACGTCGTGATTCGACGATTTTTGGCGAGGTTTGTCGATGACGAATCCCGCCGAAAAAAGACGCTTTTCGACATCGAATCTGAACCAATCCAGAACCAATATTCGCAAATTCCCGATAGGTTACGAAAAAGGTCGTTAAATGTCGCAAAACCGCGCAAGATGTCTTGCATGTTCCGAAACCGGATGCTTGTCTCGTAAAACACACTCTCACAGCACCATATGACACTCCCACAGGTCTTGGGAGACAAAAAAAGCATAGGTTATGAATACGCAAAACAGCACATTTTCGATCCGCTTCGTCGCACAGAAGAACAAGTGCAACGCGGAGGGTAAAGCACCCATTTTGGCTCGCCTGAATGTCAACGGCGAGTATGTTCATTTTTCAACGAAATTTCGCATCTTCCCCGACCGCTGGGACTCGAATCAGGGGCGAACACTCCACTTCACGAAGGAAGAGAAAAACATCAACGCTATGTTGGACGACTATCGGGCATTGGTCGTCACACGCTACAATGAGATGGTCTTTGCAGGCAAGATGGTTACGGTGGCAAAGCTGAAAATATCCATCCTGAATTTGAATGAAAAGAGCGTTAAGCTTCTCGGTGTTTGCGATAAGTTCATCGAGGATTATTACAAACTGGTTCTGAGCAAGTCGGTTACAAATTGTACCTACCAACGCTACGTTCTCACCCGAAATCGGTTGGCCGAGTTTATGAAAGAGAAATACAACGTGGATGACCTCCCGCTGACGGACATCAACCATAGCTTTATTAAAGGATTCGACCTGCATAACCGCAACCAGCACGCGGCGGCGAATAATACGGCGGCTCGGTTCGTGAAGCATTTCCGGACGATGTTCAACCTTGCTCTTCACAACGGCTGGGCGACTACCGATCCTTTCGTCAAGTACAAAGTCCATTTCGAGAAAGTCAATCGAGGTTACCTGACATAGGATGAGGTCGAACGGATCACCGAAAAGGAGTTTACGAACAAGCGTTTGGAGGTCGTTCGTGATATGTTCCTCTTCAGCGTTTACACCGGTCTCGCCTATGTAGATGTTCGGGATCTTACCCAACACAACATACAGTATAGAGCTGATGGTATGGTTTGGATCGTCACCGCACGGCAGAAAACCAACAACCCCGTGAACGTTATGCTGCTTGATACTCCGCTTGCCATTATCGAAAAATACGGCGGCTTGGATAAAAAAGGTCGTTTCCTGCCTATTCCCTGGAAAGACACGTTAAATGTTCCGGTATATAAAATGGAGTGTAGCCAATCAGCATATTTATTAACTCCAAAAATCCTACAATTCCTCATCCCGCCGAATTTGCAATTAGCTAATGCTGACCGTTGGTTCAGTAGCCGTGAATATAAGCATTTTCAATCGAAATAAAAGAATAGGAAACTGATGAAGGAATTCCGTAAGGTTTTCATCAAGGCAGACAAGAAGTATGGTCTCACTCTAAGCAGAAAAGAGTCGCCAAATAGCGACTCTTGTTTGTTCCTATTATTTACATCGATTTTTGGAGTCTCGTATTACCATAACCTTATCCCCGTTAAAATAATCTTAATGCACGATTTGTAATTAACTGGAAGATAGGCGGTTGAAAAACATAAAAAAGGGTATCGAAAAAGGGGAATAAAGAAGAGTTTATCGAAGGCTGATTTTAGGCCGTTAATTTTGGTTAGTTTGGCAGTGTGTTAACCCAGACATCAACGAAAATTTAATGCCAAACATCAGTATCGAAAAAACAGTAACAAAAAAGCGGCCCAAAAACCGCCAAAATCTACACCCGAAATCTGAGGGGGCAATTTCACCCGCTCAAAAATCGCTATCAACAGGAGGCAATTTCCTCAGTTCACAGGGAGCAGTTTTACACGGTTTTTACAGTATTGTCGATTTTTGAATCATATTTATGTTTATATTTGTAATATTGCATCAAAATCAAACCTGCTTAATTATGAAAAAAATTCTATCCCTTTTGTTGCTGGCCGCAACATGGGTATCGTGCAAGGACAGCACGAAAGATCCTGTCCCCCTTCCGGCCGACGAGCCTTTCATTAATGTCGATGTGGCCAGAATCGATTTCGACCGCATCTATTCGAGCAAAACCCTCGACGTTGATACTAATATCGAGGAGCTTTCATGCCAGGCGCCTGCCGACTGGTGCGAGATTGAATACAAGGACGGGGTCGTAACCATTTCCGTGGACACCAACGACAAAATGAGCTCCAGATCGACCGTATTGACCATGAAAGGCAAAATCGGAGATAAGGACGCCAGACGTTCACTGACGATAATGCAATCTGGAAAGAGCGCGACTTTAGACGCGATCGGCAGCGATGAGAGGATAACGGTGGCAAGCGGCACGGCCTCCACCTATCAGGGCGGAGAGGAGATCGAAAAATCGTTCGACGGGAATTTTACCACGATCTATCACTCGCTGTGGAGCGGTACGGTCACACCGGAAAACCCGGCGACACTGACATACAACTTTTCGAACGCGGGAACGATGGACTATCTCGTGTACCATCCGCGGACGGATGGCACGAACGGGCACTTCAAGGAGTTCGACCTCTATGTGGCCACCGCCGCCAACCCAACGCTTACCAAATACGGAAGTTACGACTTTGGCGGCAGCGGCATGCCAGCCATCGTATCGTTCAGTCCCGCGCTGCAAAACCCGACGCAGATACAGTTCGTCGTAAAATCGGGCAACGGCGATATCTCTGGCCGTTTTTATGCGAGCTGCGCCGAGATGCAGTTCTTCCGTAAAAACACCGGCGGCTTCGACGCCTCCACGATCTTCACCGATGCAACATGCTCCGCCCTGAAACCCGGGGTCGGGAAATCCGACATAGCCAATATTGAGAACCTGTTCTTCCGGGAGTTGGCGCTGGAGATCTTCGAAGGGACGTACGAACCAGAGTTCAGGGTGCAGAATTACCGCGCATGGGAACATCCCGATGTGATGGCGGAGAGGAACAAGACCGGCACGTACAGCCTGCGCGATAATCCTACGGGCATCTATGTCCGCACGGGCGAAGAACTCGTCGTTATCGTTGGTGACCTTCAACGGCAGAATATAGGGATATTCGTCCAGGATCCGACTAAAATGATTTCGGGTTCTTCGTTCGCGCTGAAACCAGGCGTGAACAAATTCAAAGTGACGCACCCAGGTCTGATCTACGTCATGTACCACACCCGCAACTGGACGGGTAACGAACCGGAGGTGAAGATCAATATCGTCACTGGCCATGTGAACGGCTATTTCGACCTCGCAAAGCACAAGACGAAGGAGAAATGGACGGAACTGCTCAGTAAGGCAACGTTCGAACACTTCGATCTGGTCGGCGAATACGCCCATCTGACTTTCCAGACAGAGGCCTTCAAGGGGTATACTCCCGATGGAGTGGCGCTGGTCAAGAAGTATGACGACATGGTGCGCCTGGAACAGGAATTTATGGGGCTGTTCAAATACAACAGGGCATTCAAAAACAGGATGTATTTCCTTGCCATGAGCGGATCGAGTTATATGCACGCATCTGCCTATTACACCGGTTACGACGTTGGTACGCAGAACGATATCCTCAAGTTGACGGAATTTTCCACCGGTTCGATCTGGGGTCCCGCACATGAGGTGGGACACGTCAACCAAACCCGCCCGGGGTTCTGCTGGAAAGGGATGACCGAGGTGTCGAACAACGTGTTCTCGCTCTACATACAGACCGAATTCGGCAACCGTTCGCGCCTGCTCGACGTATACAGCAAGGCATTCACACAGATATTGGACGCCGGGATCTGTTACAATGCCCACGACGACGTATTCTGCAAGCTCGTACCCTTCTGGCAGTTGAAACTCTATATGCACGACGTATTGGATGAAGAGGATTTCTACAAAGACCTCTATGAGAAAATAAGGTTAAATCCGAACCCGGCGACAAATGGGGCGTGCCAGATGGAGTTTGTAAAGGCGGCCTGTGATGTCGCGCAGCTCGACCTGACCGATTTCTTCGGTGCATGGGGATTTTTGCTGCCCATAGATATCGTGATCGACGATTATGGCCCCGGCCAGTTCCTTGTAACGCAGGCAATGGTGGACGATACCAAAGCCTATATCGCAGGTAAGAATTACCCGAAACCGGCGCGCAATTTCGAGAGAATAACCGATAGCAATCTGGCCAATTACAGGTAGCCCCGTGTCGGCGATGTCCGACGGAATGCAAAAGCCGTGAACGATCGATCGTTCACGGCTTTTGCTTTGTTATAACATCCGGCCGAATGTGCGGCGGCCGAACAGATAGCGCAACAGGATGAGGCCGCGGTATATTTCCTTAGATTTGGCAACTTTCGACGCCTGTATACGGTCTCTCTCTTCGCGCAGGGCGGGTAGCCAGTAGCGGAAATCGCGATGGGCGGCAAGTACGGCACGGTAGAAATGTTTCCTGCCCTGCATGAGGTAGACAAGGGCCGAGCCGCCGTCGAGGATCATTCGCAGGGCCACCACTGCCCCACCCCGTCCGCGCGGCAGGTTCTTAAATAGCATGGCGAGCGAATTGCGGAAATTGAAATATATCTTGCGTTCGCTGCCCTCCGAAAGTGTGCCCCCGCCGAGGTGATAGACCACAGCAGCGGGCTGCACTGCGATCCGGTACCCGGCCAACTGCATCCGCCAGCACAGGTCGATCTCCTCCATGTGTGCGAAAAAGCGCGCATCGAGGCCCCCCAATCGGCGATAAACGTCTGCGCGCACAATCATACAGGCCCCGGACGCCCAAAAAACATCGCGCACGTCGTCATACTGCCCCGTATCGGTCTCAATGGTCGAGAGTATGCGCCCGCGGCAGAACGGATAGCCCATGCAGTCGATAAAACCACCTGCGGCACCGGCGTATTCAAATTTAGCTTTATCCTTGTATGACAGCACCTTAGGCTGTGCAGCGGCGATCCGTGAATCACCGTCGAGTAATTCGATTAGCGGCTCGCACCAGCCCGGCGCGGTTTCGACATCGGAGTTGAGCAGAATAAAGTAATCGGCCTCCACGTGCTCCAATGCTCGATTATACCCTTCTGCAAAACCGTAATTTCGGTCGAGGGCGACAACGGTCACCGACGGGTAATTCGCCGCAATGTACTCCCGCGAATCGTCGTCCGACCCGTTGTCGGCAACGACGACCTCCACCCCGGCTGGCACGGTCGCGACCACCGACGGCAGGAAGCACTCCAGATGGTTGCGCCCGTTCCAGTTCAGTATGACGACGCTGGTTTTCAATTATTAATGGTTAATGGCGGCCGCGCTCCACGCGCGGCCGCAGTTCCTATGCTTAGTTCTCAGGCCGGAGCCAGCTGAGGTCTGTGTGTAATGGCATCGCGCGTTGGGCAGCAGCCCTCCGCCTGGGGTGGCTTCGGACTGCCGGTCTCACTAACGTTCGACCGCCTGCCGGACACCCAAGTGCGGCTCGCTTCGCTCGCCGCTTCTTCCTGTGTAATTTTTATTCAGCCACCACCACCACAAACTCCCCCTTAGGTTCCTTCCGTGTAAAGTGTTCGATGACCTCGGCGATCGTTCCGCGCACCGTCTCCTCGAATTTCTTGGTCAGTTCTCGCGAAACCGACACCGGCCTCCCAGGGCCCATCACCGCGGCGAGTTGCTCCAGCAGTTTCACCACACGATATGGCGACTCATAGAATATCATCGTGCGCTCCTCGTCGGCAAGCTGCTGCACCCGCCGCGAACGCCCCTTTTTCTGGGGCAGGAAGCCTTCGAAACAAAACCTGTCGCACGGGAATCCGCTCTGTACCAACGCCGGCACGAATGCCGTCGCCCCAGGCAGTGTCTCCACCTCCACCCCCGCCTCGATACACGTGCGCACCAACAGGAAACCTGGATCGGAGATTCCCGGCGTCCCGGCATCTGACACCAGCGCAACGCTCTCCCCCGCCGCGATCCGTTCGGCGACCAGCGCAACCTTGGCGTGCTCGTTGAACTTGTGGTGGGATTGCAGGCGCTTCTCTATGCCGAGATGACGGAGCAGGAACGCGGTCGTGCGCGTATCCTCGGCCAGGATCAGGTCGACCGCCGAGAGTGTCTTCACGGCCCTCAGCGTTATATCGTCGAGGTTGCCGATCGGAGTAGGAACTATGTACAGTTTCGACATTTAAGCGAGTTTTCGGGTCAGCAGGTCGACCAGCATGCGCACGCTATCGTCATCGGGATTCCAACTGAAGTTCTCGTACATGTAGACCATCGCGTCGTCGAGGTCGGTAAAACTCTCGAATTCCGCGATCGCGCGCTCGTATGCCTCGACGTCCGAGCCGAACATATCGCGCACCATCCGGAATTTGTCGTTCACCCCTATCGCCTCGCGCAGGCTCTCCACCGGGCCACTACCCAACTCGGCCGCCACGTCATGTACGCTGCCCGCATAAGCGTCGGCTATCGTCTGCTCGCCGCCTCCCGCAACTTCGCCCCAGACCCTGACCGGCTCCTGCGGCGCATCGGCAACAGGCTCGGGTTCGGCCGGGGGTACTGCGTCCTCCGCCGGATCGTCATAGAGCGAAAGCAGTGCGCGGCGGTCGATCTTTGCCTTGGCGTCCTCCACCTCGTATTCGCACACGGTTGGCTCGTCGATCGCGGCGATCATGTCATCGACCGGGATATCGCGCAGCTCCGGCGCAGGCATGGGGACGGGTTCTGGCTCATGTTCATGCGACGGCTCGACATAGTCCGAGGCATAGACCTCCTCATAGATCCGGCGCAGTTTTTCGAGCACCAGATCCTTATCTATGGCCGAAAGCGGCGCACCGCCCAACCAGTCGTTCATTATCCTGTCCGCCACCGCCCAGTCGCGGGCCAATGATTTCAAATTCATAGTTGTCGTGGGTTTTTGATCTTCCAAAGATAGCAAATTAATTGAAAAATGACAATCGACAATTGAAAATGCGGGCGGAGGGGAAGTGGTCAGGTTACTTGTTAATAATTTATCTTTTCCCTTAAATCGGATAAAGAAAACCTTTTTGGTGCTCATTTTGTATGGTTCGAAACTATTTTTGCGTTATATTTACGGAATGTAGGAATAAGGGGAACGGTAATTGTGCATGCACGACGGAATATCATGCTCTTTTACACCAGGTTAAACGAATGCGTCTGAAGATACTCATATTGATCGCCGTCGCCATCCCCTTGATGGCGACCGGTCGCATATCGCTCCAGCCGCCTATCACAGAGCACATCTCACCGCCCAACCTGCTTACACCACCCGACACGCTGACGGAGATGATCACGAGCAGCGAACCCGAACAACCCGAAACGGACACGGTATCACGCAGCCGCCTGTCGAAGCTGATCCGCCGTACGCTCTTCGTCGGCGGCGGCAAGCGCCAAAAGCACAACGCACAGGTGGTCGACGAGGCCGAAGTACTCGAACGCTTCAACGGCAAGCAGATCCGCTCGATCACATTCGACCGCCACGACGTTTTCGAGGACAAGCGAACATGGTTCCGCAGCCTTGCCAACGGCATGCACATGCGAACGGTGGAAAGCGCACTGGGGCGCGACCTGCTGTTCCGCGTCGGCGACGAGTTCGACTCCGAAACCGCCGTATCGAGTAACCGGATAATCACCGACCGCCCCTATATTTCCGACTCGTGGCTCGACATCAAACTCAACCCCGACGACACGACCCAGGTCGACATAACGCTCGTGACATACGATAACTGGACGATCGGCCTGTCGGCGGGCGGACGCAGCGAGCACCGCGCCTACATCTATCTATACGATTACAACTTCCTCGGGATGGGTAACCGCGTGGGTACGCAGACCCATTTCAGGTACGCCAACCCTAAATATCTGGGCAACGTGTTCGATTACGAGAACCTTAACTTCCTCAGCACGTTCTACACCGCGGCGGTCAAACTGGGCCACGATTTCGAGAATACGTACACCGATTTCGCAATAAGCAAAAATTTCATCCTGCCCTCGGATTACGAGGTTGGCGTGTCATACCACGACGACAAGTTCGCGCGCTTCGCCGTGGTCGCCCCCGACACTCTGGAGCGGATACCGATCCACATACGTGCGGCCAACGTCTGGGGCGGCTGGTCACACTTCATCGAATCGAGGCAGGCGAGCATCTATGCCACCGTACACGCCCTCGCCGAACGCTTCCCGCGCCGCCCGGCCGAGACCGCGGCGAAGATCAATCCTCTGTTCCACGAGCGCACCGAGGTGCTTTTCGGCACAGGGTTGTACTGGGAGCGCTTCTATACGACCACAATGATATACGGCTATGGTTTTCAGGAGTATGTCGCCTCGGGACAGAGACTACAACTCGTTGGAGGATATTCGTGGCAGGAGTTCGGTGACTATTGGTACGCCGGGATACTGAGCGCCAAAGGCGGGTTCACCCGGTTGGGATACATTCGCGGTGAGGCGTCGATCGGCAGCTACATAAACGCGAAAACGGGACGGTTTTGGCAGAGCGCGTTGAATTTTCGCGGGGGCTGGTTCTCGAACCTGCTCGATGCCGGGCGCAGCAAGATGCGTTTCTTCCTAAACGTGAGTTACACCCAGGGGTGGAACCGCGGCGAGGGTGCAGGATCCCTCGTGAGGTTCAACCGCGAGATACAGCCGACAAGTTTCAAAAAATACGCCGCCGGATCGAACCGTTCGCTGATAGGCGCACAGGCGGTGATTTTCACTCCATATAAACCGTTGGGCTTCAACATCGCCCTGTTCGGGTTCGCCGACGCGGGATGGATCGGCAACGACTGCAACACATTCCACAACGATTTCTACTCCACCTTCGGGGTCGGCGTGCGTATTAAGAACGAACGTTTGGTGTTCGGCGCACTGCAATTCAGACTTGGCTTCGCCGTAGGCCGCAATGGACTGATACGCAACAATATGTTCAATTTTTCCACCGAACAGCGCATGAACTCCTACCGCTTTATTCCCACGCGGCCTGAGATAGTGCATTTCGAATAGCGCACCACGCGCGGCCGCGATTAACCATTAACCATTCTTCCTAACGATCCACCTGTCATAAATCCAAAGCAGCAAAGTAGCCGCAAGGCCGATCCCAAAGATCACGATCCACATATTATAAGGATGGTACTGCTGCCACAACGTGTCGGTAAGCTCGTCCGGTGCCATGCCGAGTTGCCCGGCGACGTTGGCGAAATAATCGTTCTGCGACAGTCCCTCGGGAACGCCCAGCCCCCGTTCCGCAGCAAAATCGCGCACGATCCTCACCTTGTCGGCCATCGCCCCGTAGACCCCGCCCGAGATAAACCCGGCGAATACATTGCCCAGAAACACCGGAATGAACGAATACCCCATGTAGAGCGCCTTCCTGTCCGCGGGCGCAATGTTGCCTATATATTCCGTAATTTTTGGCGATGCGGCCATCTCGCCCAGCCCGAAGATGAGTATCGCCACAAGGGTGAACAACACGTTCTGCGAAGCGAGCGTAAGGGCCATACCTATCGAGCAGACCAGAAACCCGGTCATCATCGAGCGCAACGGGCGCATCTTCATAACGAGCGTCGAAACGGCGATCTGGAAGACGATGATGTACAGCGCATCGAAATTGACCACGAACTCCGCCTTCATCATCCCGTCTCCCGCACCATAATGTTCACTGAAGAACGGAATATGGGCATGAAAGAAGTCATAGATCACACTCGTGTCTACCCACTGCTCGATAAACACCGGCAGGGTGAAGAACAACTGGTTGTACATAGTCCAGAAACCCGCCGCAATCAGCAGGAAGACCACGAACCTGCCGTCGCGCACGATCCCCGCCATATTGCGGAATATCGTCCCGAACGTCCGCGACAGAGGCTCGGCGACACGTTTCGCAGCCACGCGCCCCGGTTCCTTATATAAAAACAGCAACAGCAGGTTGACGCTCACGATAGCCGCCGAGGTGTAGAATATCATCGCGCTGTCGCGGAACAGCAGCGTCACCATCGGCCCGAAGAACGCCCCTATGTTGACCATCATATAGAAGATCCCGAACCCGATCGAAGCATTCTTCTCGTCGGTGGTCTTGGCGATCGTGGCCGAGATTACCGGTTTGAACAGCGCCGCCCCCACCGCAAGGTAGATGAACATCAGGAACACCCCGGTGAACGTCGAGAACATCGGCAGCAGCAGGAACGCCGAGGCATAGACAATGAACGCGATGATCAGCACGCGCTTGTACCCATAGCGGTCGGCGATAGCCCCCGTCAGCACGGGCAGGAAGTAGAGTATGCCCGTACCCACACCCATGATAAGCCCCTTCTGCTCCTGCGAAAACTCGAGGCCCCCGACGTCGGACGACCCGGTGAGGTAGTTGGCAAAAAGTATGAAAAAGCCGTACCACGCCCAGCGCTCGAAAAGTTCTATCGTGTTCGCGACCCAGAACGTTCGCGGAAATTTGTTGAATTTCGCCATATCTTATTTTTCAGTTAGATCGCTAATATACGAATTTCACCGCAAAAAACCGAATTAAATAAGAAATAAACACACACATCCGACCACAAAAAAATAACCGCCGTTGTAATAAATTCCTCTATCTTGCGACTATATTATGCAATCAAAATTATAGAATGAAAACGAACAAAAAAGAATTTCTATCGTTACTGCGCTCCTATCAGGGCATCATCCACAAGGTGAACCTCGTATACTTCCCCGTGGCCGAGGACAGGGAGGACAATTTCCAGGAGGTGGTTTACAATATGTGGAAGGCATACCCGGCACTGCAAAACAAGGACAAATTAGCTTCGTGGATATACTCGATCGCGATCAACACTTCGATCTCCAAGATCCGTAAAGATTCGCGGTACGTCATTTCCGACCGGACAGATTTCGGCGACGTCCCGGCGGCAGACAACGCGGCTGAAACCTCGCTCGATTTCCAACGCCTGCTCGAAGCGATCCGCCACCTGCGGGAGATAGACCGGTCGATCATGCTGCTCTATTTGGAGGATTACAGCTACAACGAAATAGGAGAAATAACAGGTGGAGTCCTCGAATGTCGGCGCGCGCATCAACAGGGCTAAAAAACAACTTCAAAAACATTTAAACTAACAACGTCATGGACAGCGAAAAAATAAAAGAGATATGGAAAGCGAACGCGGTGAAGCAGATAGACAACTACACCGACGCGGAAATCACGTCGATCATACTGAAAAGCGCACGCCGGGCGATAGACCGCTCGTTCTATGGTTTGATATTCTGGGCGGTGCTGATACTCTTCTTGCTTGCTTGCCTGTGGATTATGCTGAAATCTTCCGTCACGCCCATGCAGCGGATATACGGATATATAGTGACGTCTATTACGTTGGCAGTACTTTTCGTCGCCTTTTTCCTTTCCGAACGTGGGCGCCGGAAGGCGAAACGCTACTCTTTCGACGTTCCTCTGAAAGAGTGGATCGAACATAACATCCGCGACTTCGACAAGGGCATCGTGCGCCTGAAAAGAAGCTGGTTCCTGAAATATGGTTTCGGCGTGCTGGCCCTGCTGATATTTATCGCTATAAGGATATTTTTGGTAGGTTTCGACACCACGGTTGTGTTGGTGGCGCTTGCTGCCGGGCTGATTTCGCTCATCATAGCTTCCACGATCGGCACGAAAAAAACGCTGAAGCGAATGACCGAAACCCGCGACGGGTTGCAGGAACTGTACGACGAACTCGACGGTCGGGAGAGGGACGAATAATCGTCCCTCTTTCCGTCGTCCCGCAGGTCATTTTCAACTATGAATTGTCAATTTTCAATTACTTTAGTTATCTTTGCTTCCTGTAAGAAAGGGTAACTATGAGCGAGCAGGACAAGATTCTCGGCGAGATCACGGGCGAGGAGTACAAGTACGGTTTCACGACCGACATAGAGACGGAGACGATCCCCAAGGGTCTGTCGGAGGAGGTGGTGCGGCTGATCTCGGCAAAAAAGGGCGAACCGGCGTGGATGACCGAGGCGCGCGTGAAAGCCTACCACCACTGGCTGAGACTGACGATGCCCCGCTGGGCCCACCTCGATATCCCCGAAATAGACTATCAGAACATCATATATTACGCCGCACCGCGCACCGCACCGAAGTACCAGAGCATGGACGAGGTAGACCCGGAGCTGATCGACACGTTCAACAAATTGGGCATCCCGCTCGAAGAGCAGATGGCGCTGGCGGGCGTTGCGGTCGACGCAGTGATGGACTCTGTGTCGGTGAAGACGACCTACAAGGACACGCTCGCCGAATTGGGAATAATTTTCTGCTCGATGAGCGAGGCCGTTGAGAACCATCCCGAACTGATCCGCAAATATCTGGGCAGCGTGGTGCCCTACACCGACAACTATTTCGCCGCGCTCAACGCCGCCGTTTTCAGCGACGGGTCGTTCTGCTACATCCCGAAAGGGGTGCGCTGCCCGATGGAGCTGAGCACCTATTTCCGCATCAACGCCGCCGGGACGGGACAGTTCGAGCGCACGCTGATTGTGGCCGACGAGGGTTCGTATGTGAGCTATCTGGAGGGCTGTACGGCCCCGCAAAGGGATGAAAACCAACTGCATGCAGCGGTGGTGGAGATCGTGGTGATGAAGGACGCCGAGGTGAAATATTCGACAGTGCAGAATTGGTACCCGGGCGACAAGAACGGCGTGGGCGGGATATATAACTTCGTTACCAAAAGGGGACTGTGCCGCGGCGAGAACGCGCGACTGTCATGGACCCAGGTCGAGACGGGTTCGGCCATAACGTGGAAATACCCGAGTACGGTGCTTGCGGGCGACAACAGCGTGGGCGAGTTTTACAGCGTGGCGCTGACGAACAATCATCAGCAGGCTGACACGGGTACGAAAATGATACACCTGGGCCGCAACACCCGCAGCCGGATCGTCTCGAAAGGCATCTCGGCCGGGGAGAGCCAGAACAGTTACCGCGGGTTGGTGCGCGTTGGGCCGAAAGCAGAGAACGCACGTAACTACTCGCAGTGCGATTCGCTGCTGATCGGCGACCGTTGCGGCGCGCACACGTTCCCATACGTCGACGTCGCCCACCGCAGCGCAGTCGTCGAGCACGAGGCAACGACATCCAAAATAAGTGAAAATCAGCTATTTTACTGCAACCAACGCGGTATAAAAACCGAGGATGCCGTCGGCCTGATCGTCAACGGCTATGCCCGCGAGGTGCTGAACAAACTGCCGATGGAATTTGCCGTCGAGGCCCAGAAGTTGCTGGCCGTCAGCCTTGAGGGCAGCGTGGGATAATGAATTGAAAATTTAAGACTATGATATTGAAAGTCAGAAACCTCCATTGCCGGGTCGAGGGCAAGGAGATACTTAAGGGAATAGATCTGGAAGTCCACGCGGGCGAGGTGCATGCGATCATGGGGCCGAACGGGTCGGGCAAGAGCACGTTCGCATCGGTGCTTGCGGGCAGTCCGCGCTATGAGGTGACCCAGGGCGAGGTACTGTACGAGGGGCGCAACCTACTGGAGATGAGCATTGAAGACCGTGCGCGCGCAGGGCTGTTCCTCGGGTTCCAGTATCCCGTCGAGATCCCGGGCGTGAGCATGGCCAACTTTATGCGTCTGGCCGTGAACGAACGCCGCGCATATCTGGGTGAAGAACCCCTCACGGCGGCCGAGTTCCTGAAGATGATGCGCGAGCGGGGCACGGTGGTAGAGCTCGATTCGAAACTCGCCAACCGCGCTGTGAACGAGGGCTTTTCGGGCGGTGAGAAGAAGCGCAACGAGATTTTCCAGATGGCGATGCTCGACCCCCGGTTGGCGATTTTGGACGAGACCGACAGCGGGTTGGACATCGACGCCCTCCGCGTGGTGGGCAGCGGCGTGACGAAGCTCCGCCGGCCCGACAACGCAACGGTGGTCATCACCCACTATCAGAGGCTGTTGGACTATATCGTACCCGATTTCGTGCACGTGCTATACAAGGGCCGCATAATCCACAGCGGCGATAAAACGCTGGCCCTCAAGCTCGAATCGGAAGGATACGACTGGCTGATAAACGACATTCAATAGCTATGGCCCGATCTATCGAACAGCGCCTGTCAGACGCCTATATCGCCAACCTCGACATCATCGGCGAGGGCTTTCCGGCATGGCTGAACGAGGCGCGGCGGGGGTTTCTGGAGGGTTTCAACCTCACAGGGCTGCCCTCGGAGAAGGACGAGCAGTACAGGCACACCGACCTCAAGCGGCTGTTTAAAGGCGAGCGCGAGCAATATTTCCTGCCCCCCCCCCACCCTGCCGAAATCGCCCAACGGCTTCCGGTCGACGGTTACGCAGTGGATGTGGCGAACGGTTTCTGCAATGCCTACCTCACACGTCTGGATAACGGCGTGGTGTACGGTTCGCTAAAAGCCGCGGCATCGGACATGGAAGATATGGTCGCCGGGCATTATAACTCGGTGGCTGACAACGACAAAGAGGCGGCAACGGCACTCAACAGCCTGTTCATGCAGGACGGCGCGTTCGTCTACATTCCGCGCGGGGTGAAGGCCGAAAAACCGTTCCTGCTCACGTTCGCGTACAGTTCGAACGACCCTGCGCAGTTGTGCTTCGCGCGCGCGTTGGTAATTGTAGAAGAGGACGCCGAGGCCGATGTCGTGATATCGCACCAACAGTCGGGCAATGCAGAACTGCTCGTAGATTTTGTGCGCGAGACAGTAGTCGGGCAGGGTGCAAGACTGAACCTCAGCGAGATAACACGAATGAACGATGCTTCAACGATCGTTTGTGGCAATTATCTGAAACAGAATAAAGACAGCCGCGCGGACGTGATGAACGTCTGGCTGCGCGGCGGCGTGACGAGGGTGAACTCGGCGACCGACCTTGCCGAAAGCGGCTGCGAGAGCAACCTCTACGGGCTGTGGTTCGCCACAGGCCGGGAACGCGCCGACATAAACGTGCGCATGAACCACCTTGTGGCCGATTGCAACAGTTTCGAACTTATAAAGGGCGTTGCCTCGGGCGAGGCTGTTGGCTCGTTCACAGGCCTTGTACACGTGGCGTGCGATGCACAGCGCACCGTGGCCCTCCAGCAAAGCCGCAACCTGCTGATGAGCGACGACGCACGTATCCACACCGAGCCGCAACTAGAAATATATGCCGACGACGTGAAGTGCAGCCACGGGGCCACCGTGGGCCAAATGGACGGCGAAGCGATCTTCTACATGCGCCAACGCGGCATAAGTGAGCAGGATGCGCGGCGGTTACAGATGTTCGGGTTCGTGAACGATATAATATCGCGCTGCCCCCATGCAGGTGCGTGCGATTTCGTGGCAGGGCTGGCCGAGGAGCGGATCGGAGAGCTTTGATTTAGTGGTTAATGGTTAATAATATATTAAGATCCAATATTATGTTAGATGTAAAAAAATTACGCAAAGATTTCCCAATACTTCAGACCGAAGTTTATGGAAAGCCATTGATTTATTTAGACAGCGGGGCCACTGCCCAAAAGCCGTCGTGTGTTATCGACAGGATCGCGTGGATGTACCGCAACATCAACGCGAACATCCACCGCGGTGTACATTACCTTAGCGAAAAGTGCACCGAGGAATACGAAGCGGTGCGGGAGACGGTGCGCGAGTTCATCAATGCCGGATCGACGGCCGAGATCATCTTCACATCGGGCGCAACGGCGGGGATCAACCTCGTCGCGCACAGCTTCGGCGAACGGTATATCGGCGCGGGCGACAACGTGGTCGTGAGCGAGATGGAACACCACTCTAACATAGTGCCGTGGCAACTCATTTGCGAGCGCAAAGACGCCAAGATCAGAGTGTTGCCCTTCGACGACGAGGGGAGGATTATGGTGGAAAAACTGCCGGGGCTGATCGACGAACGCACCCGGATGGTGGCCGTCTCACAGGCATCGAACGTACTGGGTACTCGCCCCGACCTGCAAAAAATAATAGAGATAGCACATAAAGCGGGCGTCCCGGTGCTTGTCGACGGATGTCAGGGCATCGTACACGAGCCTACCGATGTGACGGCCCTGGACTGCGATTTCTACGCATTCTCGGGACACAAACTCTATGGCCCCACAGGCATCGGCGTGCTCTATGGCAAGCGCCGGTGGCTGGAGGAGATGCCCCCGTTCATGGGCGGCGGCGACATGGTGGGCACGGTGGAGTTCCGCAAGACGACATACGCCGAACTGCCTCTGAAATTCGAGGCGGGAACGGCCCATTTCATAGGTGCATCCGGACTGGGCGAAGCGATAAAATACCTGCGACAGTACAAGTTAGCGGATATCATGGCCCACGAAAACCATCTCACAGAACTCGCCACGCGGAAGCTCTCGGACATCGACGGCCTGCGGATTTACGGCACTCAACCGGACAAATGCTCGATCGTCTCGTTCATGGTCGAGGGCGCACACCCTTATGACATGGGGATGATTCTCGACAAGATGGGCATCGCAATACGCACAGGTACCCACTGCGCCGAGCCGGTGATGACCCACTACGGAGTAACGGGCATGTGCCGCGCATCGCTGGCGATGTACAACACCACTGAGGAGATCGAAACTCTCGCCGCGGGCGTGCGCCGTGCTGCGGGAATGCTCAGGCGGTAGAAAACGTCATTTCAAGAAGCTAAGCGACGAAGTGATCCAGATCGGCTTTCTGGATTGCTTCGTCGCTTAGCTCCTCGCAATGACGGCGCCAGTTCTCAGGCCGGAGCCAGCGGAGGTATGGGAAGGCACCGCGTGGTAGGCAGTCCTCCGCCTGGGGTGGCAATGTTAACTTCGCTTCGCTCGTTTTCCTCCTCGCGGCTCGGCAAAGTCCGCAAGCGGCCTCTGCTCTCGCTCGCAGCGTCAGTTCGGACTGCAAGGGCCGACTAACGTCGTCCCTCCCAACGCGCAACCCCTGCGGCCGCGCTCCACGCGCGGCCCA
>QMCD01004706.1_pt1 | contig 19892 bp, 24 predicted proteins | sample 1821841 | NCBI WGS metagenome assembly QMCD01 (sample SAMN01991225, study PRJNA193472) | Termite gut metagenome, whole genome shotgun sequencing project. | isolation source: worker | host: Macrotermes natalensis
GATTTCGGCGGCCATCGGGAACTTGCCCACGGTCGATTCTTCCGATAGCATAATCGCATCCGCGCCAGAAATCACCGCTGCCGCCACGTTATCCGCTTCCGCCCGGGTCGGCACGGGCGAGTCCACCATCGTCCCCATAGTCTGCGTCGCCACAATCACCGGCTTGCCAAACTTCCGGCAGGCCCGAATCAGTCGGCGCTGGGCCCCTGGAACCGCTTCCAATCCCGCCTCAAACGCCATATCGCCCCGCGCTACCATAACCACATCAGTCGCTTGCACAATTTCTTCAATCGTTGGCACATCCTGCACCGCCTGTTTGGTCTCAATTTTTGCCACAATTTTTACGTCATCGCTATAACCTTTTTCCTGCATGATTCGGCGCAACTGGCGTAGGTCTTCCGCCGTTTGAATAAACGAAATCGCCACATAGTCAAAATCGCGCGACGCGCCAAAATCCAGGTCCCTCATGTCCTTTTCGGTAAAAATATCCCCACCAAAGTCAGTATCTGGCAGATTCAACCCCTTTTTCCGCGCTATAAATCCATCATTCTGCACCTCCACCCGAATAGCAGTATCACTCGGAATATCCACCACACGCGTCCGCACCTTGCCATCAAAAATCCAAATCACCTCGCCAGCCTTCACTTTCGAAGCCAAGTTATATTGCAACGGAATCGTGTCACCCCCGTCGTGCTCAGCATCGCGCAAAGCATAGTCCAGAGTCAAAATCTGCCCCTTGTGCACGTCTTTGTGGTCGTCTTTCACGTCACCCAAGCGAATCTTCGGTCCCTGCAAGTCTTGAATGATCCCTACCGGTCGACCCACCGCAGCGCTCACTGCGCGAATATCCCGCACCTCGCCGTCATGTTCCTCGTGTGTACCATGGCTAAAGTTCAGCCGAAACACATCAACGCCAGCCTCAATCATCACTCGCAGCTTTTCCTGTCCCCAAATTGCCGGCCCTACCGACGCCACAATTTTCGTTCTTTTCATTTTTTACCTCTCGTTTATTTCTATTCTGATTATACCGCTACCAGTTTACAAAATCAAGCGCATTTGCTATAATCCACTATGTATCTTTAAATGATCAATTCGCATACATTTTTCACTTCAGATTTCTATACTCTGCTCGGAAGACGATGAGAGGTGAATTTCTCTCCGTAGGAGAGAAAGAGGAGAAACATCTCCTTGCAGCCTCGTCTTCAGAGTAGATGTATAGGAAGCTGAAGAAAAATGTATGCGAATTGACGAGGTCTCATCGTCTAACGGTTAGGACACCAGGTTTTCATCCTGGCAATCCGGGTTCGATTCCCGGTGAGATCACCATATGTCCCTTTTTGTTGTATGTCAAAGGGCGGATCTATCAAAACCGTTTTATAAAGCTTTCTTTTGAATACCATAGTTTCTCCTTTCGCTGATGCGCGTTATTTGGCACCAGTAAACAACAAAATTACTTGCACTTTAATACAAAATGTGATATAGTTTAGGAACGATTGGACATGTTGTATCTGAGGTCAATGCATGGTTAAGGGGCTGTAAAAAACGCCCTGGTAAAGTTGAAGGGATTTGTTGCCCTCGCTGGGCAGTAAGCTACGAAGTAGCTGCGGCTTGCTGCCTAGTGAGGCCAGTTGTTAGTCGTGGTTGCCATCGGACCCCTTGATAATGGCCCAGGTGTCATCGTCTAGCTTTTGGAGGATGGCTTTTTCGACGCCACCGCCTTCACCGGGATACCCGAAGAATTCGTCATAGCGGCGTTTTTTCATTCGCTTCATATCCCACGCCGCAAGAGCGTAGATAACAACGAATACAAGGAATAAATAAATAATGAGCAAAGTGTTCACCTCCTTTCGGGTGCTCACATTTTTGATATTTAGGAGACGAGTGGATTAATCCCAATCGTCCCAGTTGCTCCAGTCGTCGGAATTGTCGACATGATGTTCGGTGCTACTTACGGCAGCCTCGGAAGGCTTGTCGTTGACGGGAGTGATGGCTTCACGGATTAATTGAAGTACTGTTTCGTCGTAATCCCGTTTCATGGTGGCTAATTCGCGGTCAGGGTTTGTCTTGGTAGCCTCGTAGTATTCCTGGCGACGTCGGGTTTTCTTTGTACTTCCCGGAAGGCCTAATATTGAGGAAAGGCTCTTACCGGACAGTAAGCCGATAGCAATACAGCCACCGACGATAACAATGGCGATAATAAGGAGTATGGTTGCCGGCGACATTGCACTGGCGATGCTTTGGGCGAGTTGTTCGGACATGATTAATACCTCCCCGCACGGTAAGCCGCCTTCACCGCATAAACGTCAACGATAGCTTTTAGCCGCTTTGAGGCGTTAGGGACAATTCCACTCAGGTAGCCTTCTAATGAAGAGAGGGCTGCGGTGTTCATCATAGCCGATTGGACGAGACGCGCTCTGTCGTTCTCTTCGGCAATGGTCGCTTCAACGCGCATCCGCTTTATAGGGTTGCGGCTGGTTGAAACGGGCGACATGACGGCTGGGCGGCGGATGGTGGTAAGTTCAATTGACTTCTTAGCCTTGCCGGAGTCGTCATAGTGTTCGGTTATGCTTGGGTAATCCATAGGGTTACCTCCTGGTTAGATTTTTCCGGCTTGATCGGGGCCGGTGATTATGTCGACATGAAAAGCATACCATGAAAATCCTGCTTACGAACCACAGATGGAGAATATCGGATTTTAACGGAAAATATCGGAAACCAATAAGGAGCAGCTATGGGACAAATAGAGGAGGACATCAAGGACTTAAAGAAAGACTTGATGATGCTACGCGATGGCTATGGGTGCTTGAGCAATATGGGCTCAAATGATTATTTTACAACCTTCCTTGAATGCGACATGGATCAAGATGAACATAACGCATCGATACTATTGACGCTTATTACGGTGCTTATGCCCAATAAAGAGGGAGAGACGTTGCTCGCCGCGTTAAACCTATTGCAAGGCTATGACTACGAATCGCCGGATGAACGAAGGCTGCAATATTATTTTGATAGCACGCATAACCCGAAAAAAGAAATGAAATCTGATACTTTGTACAGACGTGAAAATAAAACCATACAGATTCTTACCGAAAAGCTGATTGACTACAAGAGATCTAAAAAATTAAAGGATATTGTCTCTCGCGCGTCCCGTAAGCTAGTTTTACACAAACCGAGGTTCATCAATAATGTCGCGAGATCAGCGGTAGTCGCCGATACTCCTTTAGAACAAGGCACGGCTGAGGTACTCTGTGCAAAGGAGATTGAACCTCAAGATGGGGATTCACATCATATTTGTCGTAATGTCGCACCTCACTATAATGCTGAAATCTTTATCGGCAGAGAGAAAGAGATCGCACAAATTTATGATGGATTTGCAAATCAAGGTCTACGAATCCAAACGATATCCGGAATGCCTGGTGTGGGTAAAACCCAATTAGCCTTAAGCTATATATCTAAACATGATGAGGGGTATGATACCATATGGTGGATAACAGCAGATACTATCGACAGTATTAATTTTGCTATACGAGAGTTTATCAATCAGATGGGGCTTGTCGCAGAGGCAAGCAGTCAACTGTCACCTTATTCGGTTTTTCGAGAATGGTTCGAAAATCACAAAAAGTGGTTGCTTGTTTTCGACAATGTTGAAGACTATGCCTCAATTAAACCCTGTATTCCGCAGAATAATTTTGGTCACATATTAACGACCTCACAATTGCAAGAGAACTATCTCGGAAAGAAGATTGATATTGATGTATTTGATGAGGATACAGCCGCAGCCTTTCTCCAAAGACGAACGGAATCCATTGATCAAGCAAATGCAAAAAAGCTGGCTGTTCGATTGGGGTGTCTTCCCTTGGCGCTTGAATACTCGGCTGCATATATAAGCACGACGCCCAATATGAGTTTTACGCAGTATAGACAGAAGTTAAATGAAGCCGGTTCAAGGGTCTTAGATAAAAAAGCTGTGACACCGTCCGACTATAAATTCACTATTCGCGAGACATTTAACATGACTTTCAAAAAAATGCACAAAGATGCTGAAGACAGTCTTGTAAAGCAGAGCGCTTTACAGTTCGTCAATCTTTGCGCCTCTATTGCTCCTGAAGGCATAGACGTATTTTTCTGGAAACAATACAACGATTATTTGCCAGAACCGCTTAAGACAGTTATCACTGACGATATAGATATTGACGAGCTTCAATGGGAATTGTTACGATATTCGCTTTTTAGCCAGAATAACGGATTGTTTTCTATGCATAGACTTTTGCATGAAATTATTGGCGATAATCCGGACTACGATGAAGGGACTTGGTTCTCTGTTGTCAATAGTACATTTATGCATATTCAGTCAAAGCTGGAAGAAGGGGCGCTTAAGATTAATGAAAGCGAGCTAGTTCAGATTTCCTTTCATGCAAAAGTTGTTGAGGCGTCCAAAGCCTGTAAATTTGTAGGGGCATTTCGTGATGGCATTATCGACGAGCAAACCTATTGTAATTGTGCTTTGCAGGCATTTAAAAACGCTATTTTTTGGTCTAATATCTTCTATAAAAAAGAAGAATCAAAATCTAAAGCATCGTATTTAGATGACCTCTTAGGTGTCGGTCTTGATGACTTTTACACTTATATGCTAATGTCGATTTGCATTCTAGTAGCTCGCGCCAATAGTATGTTTTGCAATGACTATACATGCTTACATAACACCTACAAAGATGATGATTTGAAGCGATTTGAAGAAAAAGTCGGTAATGATGAAATAATGTTTTTTATCACACTGACCTTTATTTTGTGTATGTCATACCGCCACAAAGAGCAAGGTGACATCGATTCATCAAAAGAATGGCTCTGCCATGCGGACTCATGCATCTCTTTTGCTGAGATGTACTATCGGAAGCTCCCGCCAGTAATTAAACTTGGCAAAAAATATGATAAAATAAGTGGCAGTTATGTATACTACAATTTCGTTGACTACTTAAAAAGATACAAAGATGATATAAGCGCTCACTTACTCGATGGGCAGCGCAAGGATAATATAAAAACGGTTTCATATGTATTTCCTGGTTTTGCAATAGGTCCGGACCAACGTTCCAACGCCAGATGTCCATAGGAAATATAAGCCGCCTCTGCGTATGCTTTGGCGGCCAATAATCGCTTACATTAATAATTGAGTCAAGCAAAAGCTTAGAATTTATTGTCTGACAATGATTACAAGTAGTCTGCATTTGTTCGCGTATACATCATCAAGTGCGTTTACATTGCTCCAGTATTTTACATCCCCTGAAATTTGGATTATTATCAAGGTCGAGATACTGCAATATCCGCAAGCAAAAAGGGTCTAGGGTAGGGCCCGAACCATCTACCGACGAGGCTAAAGACAAAGCCATCGTCATGAATAGCTTCCCATCTTTAGGCCCTAACCCAATCGTCTCAACCCCGTACGTTATTGTGTCCGGGATAGCAAATGCCAAGTTTCCTGCTCGGTTTTCATTGATCCAGTTCAGCTTTTCGGCTAAACTGATAATCGAGCACAAATTAAACCAATCGTCAACTCTCCGCCGCGCCCAACCAATAAACCAAGATAGTTCGTCTCGATCAATCTCGTCCGGTTCCTCTTTTATGTCGTAGCCTAGTTGAAAGTCAAACCGCGTAATTCGCTCAAGTTTTACTTTCTTCTCGTCTTGCCAAAAAAGCGCGAGCGAACCTACGTAGGTCTGCTTTAAACCTTTGTCTTTAATTCTGGCTACGTAGCCAAGTGCGCGCTCAATGCTTTGGACGTGTACTCCAAGGCCCCTATAGCACTTGGACTTAGCTGCGGTAAAGTCGGGATACCCATTAGGATCATGGTATTTTACTGTTACCATCGATGATATCTCCCTTCGGAAATGTATTTCCTGCGGGAGACGGAACGCCGACCGCAGGGAGGGTGGCTCGAAATGGATTGAGCGACCTTCTCTGCGGTCGGAATAGTATGCATATTAAGGTTCTACGTTAAAACGTATATATTTGTAGAGGAAAAGATCCTCCAACACGACTAATTGTAGCATATGACGTTATAATTGTCAATATCGCATATGAAAACCTGTGGAAAACAGTTGATGTACCTCTGTTATTTTTTGGATTTCATATAGCGACTATATGCAAAAGCAAAGGTTTTAACCCTTTTTTCTCCACGTTAGTGTTTTATCGTAAAGCGTTCTAACGCTAAAACCACATAATTTAGCTGCTTGTTCGGAAGATAGCTCTTTTTTGCGCCATTGATGGTATATGTTTTCAAAGTTATCCGGTAGACTCACGGCCCTCCTGCCGAACACCACACCTTTTGCTTTAGCTGCCGCTATGCCCTCAGCTTGCCTCTCAAGGATGTTCTCGCGTTCCAGCTGGGCTGTAAATGAAAGAACTTGCAGGACAAGGTCGGCTATAAAGGTGCCGAGCAGGTCTTTGCAGTAAGTGGTGTCCAGCATCGGCATATCCAGAACCTTTATGTCCACACCTTTTTCCCGTGTTAAAAAGCGCCATTGCTCTTTTACCTCGCTATAATCCCGACCCAGCCGGTCGATGGATTTTATGTAGAACCTGGACGAAGTCTTCTTACCATTCGCTTATATTTCGGACGGTCAAAATTCTTACCGGATTTCTTGTCTATATACACATTACTCTGTGGAATACCATACGACTCAAGGGCAATTAGCTGCCGATCTGAGTTCTGTTCCTTCATTGAAACCCTGATGTAGCCAAATATCTGCGGATTGCGTAACATTTTTCTGCTTTTTACCATTTCTTATCCTTCTTTCACACGTTTTACCTTATTTTATCGGATATAGGTGTGCTAGAAATGAAAGATGGGCAGCATGAAAGATAAATCGAAAAAATTAAAAAAATAACTTGCAATCATCAAATGCTTGTGGTATTATGTTTAAAACATCGCGTTATGAAATAAATCATACTTTCTTGCAAGGGGTGATTTAGTTGAAACAGACATATAAAAAAGCCGCATTTCATGGAAATACGGCGGTAAAACGTACCGTGCACTATATTATACTTTTTTGCAAGGGATGATTTATAACTCATATTTGCATTGTATAGTAAATATTAATAATACAACAGAGGTGGTTAAGTGAATATAATTGATTCATCAACACTTGTCAATGATCGCAGAAGCTCGCCGTTATGGGAAGAATGTAGGTCGAAAATTAACTATTACGTAGCCCTTGGCGAGAAAAATAACGTGGACCCGTTAATTCTCGCCGCGCGGGATGTACCGCAAGTGGCGGATTTTGTGAAATTGTTTGCTGGCGGACGAAGTTGGGAAGCTATATCCGGAACCTATTATGCCGATGGCGGAGGAAATGCCAACACAAAGATTCTACCAACTGGATATTTCGGCACGTCGTTGGCAGAGAATTACAAAGTGTTCGCTCGCCATACCGCCGCAACTGTGTTTGTTCAAGCGCGCAGAGATATTTTTTATGAGATTTTGGTAGGATATTTTAAAAGGAACATGAACGTATTATCTCTCGGCTCTGGCTCTGCTATAGTAGAACTGTCAGCATACAAAGATGCTGGGTCTGGAACTCTGCTCGGTGTTGATGTCGACCCTGAAGCCACAGAGAAAGCAAGACAAAACGCAAAGATTCTCGGTTTGGACGCTTCTCTAACTACTGCCAACGCTTTAGATTATAAAGTGGAGAAAGATGAGTTTGATTATATCGTGAGCGTCGGGTTTTTGGGAAACTACGTGCCCAGACCTGTTTTAGATGAGAAGATTAAGAATCTGCAGGCTGCAGCGAAATCTGGAGTACTGATAGACCTTTTATATACCAACGAACAAGAGGAGGATTTCGTGAATATGCTAAACAAGATTCTTCACATACCGATTAATCAGGCTGACAAACCCAGTCTGCAACTATACCCAAAAGATGAAGTTTATGAATTAGTCGAACGTCTGAATCCCAAAGCGACAGTTTGGGATTATCACTACGGATGTGTCGCCGAATTATAGCACGATGGAACATCCGTGCATAAATGATTATTAGCAATCAGATAAAAAACCATAGGAGAACACATGCAGGGATGATATCCAATAAATTTGTGGAAAACAATAGTAATCTGAATCATATCGACAGCTCTATATTGGTCCGCGAAAGAAAAGCTTCGCAAAAGTGGAAATGGGCCAACAGTATTATCGAAGATGCCCTGAACGCTAAGGAGTTATCGGACGACCCACTCGCCGGAATCAAACGCATGATGTCTCTGGTTACGGGCGAGAAGGATGTGAGCTGGTTCCGTCTTCCAGATTGGCAAAAACTAGATGCCCTTTATGCATCAGACAACAATAGCCCATTATACGATGACGTCCGCCAATTGCTGGAGTTTAATGAACATGCTAATTTCAACTCCTCGGGAGCTACCTTCCATAGTAGGCGTAATATAACGTACCAACTACTTAAGGACAGATTCGCGACAGGCGTTCAAGCTGTTTCAATAGGGTCAGGGAGCGCATCGGTAGAATTGCAGGCATTAAAAGACTCAGGAAGCCAAAAAGCTCGACTTATTTGTATTGATCTTTCCAAGGAAGCGCTTGACGCCGCTAAACGGCACGCAGCCTACCTCGGCATTTCCGGACAGGTTGTATACCGCAAGGAAGATGCATTTGCGCCAAACTGGAGCCTCACTGAAGAATTTGACTTAGCCGTCAGCGTTGGGTTTGCTATGAACTATCTAAAAGATAAGCTGATGGTTAATTTGTTGTCCAAACTGACTGTATGCCAATAAATAATAACCGATGTAATCTACTCAAACACTGAGCTTATTACATATGTTGGTAAGGTGTTATTGTGGCCAATTGCCTCCCAGAGGGAGGATGGACAGGGCCTTAAGACATATGAGATAACAAAGTTAAGGGATTATATTCCATCGGGATGGGGCGCTACGCTGTATGATTATGTGTACGGCGGCGTGCTCTTAATGGAAAGGGCGGTGAACCGGCATTAAACGATAGATTGCACATTGTTCAGTTAAAAGCTACTACCCTAAAGGAGGATGTACACGATGAAAGATGCCGTAAAGAAACTTGCTGCCTTGATGATGACTATAGCTCTCATCGTTGGCCTGTCCGCAACCGCTACCGCCACAGAACCTGATTATGAGGTTCCGCCGCCAATCGCCTCAAATTTTCGCTGGTCAACGGAAAATCCAGGCGAATTCTCATTTGACGTCCGAGCTACGCTAACCGACCTGTCGAATTACTTTTCCATTGATAATGAACGGATAGATTTTGTAAACGGTTACGAATACTTCAACATTGACATCATGAGAGATGGCGAGCGCATTGGTATTATTTCCGAGGGTTTCCATACTAACAGCGAACCATACGTGTTTACAAGTCGTATAACGGACGCAATCCCTCCTCACTATGTATTGGAGGGAGAGGCATCCATAGCGCTTGAACCCGGCGACTACACCCTTGAAGTAAATTTCGAAGGCATCCAAAGCCCAGTCTATACTTTCCCGCCGAGCCCTGCCGTTGCCGATGAGAATAAATCGGCTGAGGATGAGTTGGATGGAGTCGCCTCCGTTACTGTCACTTATAACGGCGAAGCTATCAACTTTACTCAGCCGCCGGTTGAGAGAAACGGGTACTTATTTTATCCGTTAGAAGATGTCTTCCAAACTTTTATCGGCGGCCACGGCTGGGACGGCGAGAATTACGTCGTTTCCGGTCAACTTAACGGAAATGTTGTGGAAATACCACTGCGTGATTTAGCGTATTGGATCAACGGAACTAAGTTCTAAGGCTTGCCGGAACTGGTTCCTTTTGTGGAAAACGAGCGAACATATGTTTATATTGACTATATAACGGAGGGTTTGGGGTTAATCGGTGCCTGGAATAACACGACCCGCACTTTGGCGATAACCAACCCGACTGCACATGAGCCGCAGGAACAACCTGACGCCGTATCTGCGGAACCTTTAGTCACGGCTCCTATTTTTCCAGAAACTGAACCCGACGATCTTGTTCAAATCGATGGTGCTGTATATATCCCAATCCCGGAAACTACAAATGAACTTGTACTATTCGGCGCTGGAAACTGGATGTTTACATTAACCTCGTATGGGTTGGGAGTTCCTGTACCGGATTGGGAGTTGTTCTTCTACGAAGGCGGAGGTCTTGGGTTTCTTGAGCCAGTCATCCTTACTAATATGTCGACAGGGTTTGAATCGGAGTTTCCGGGGGAGTCGCTGCTTCCTATCCCCGACCAATCAACCCAGGATATGTATTTGGGCGTGTTCGATTTAGAGGGAAATGCTCTTTTAGTGCTCAATATGTCATCCGCTGAAATGTACCCAAACGCTCTCGGCTTTTATAAAAGTTCTGATTATGGGCTAGGATTAAGCTCAAATACAATGGTTAAACACCATATGGTAAACGAACTAAGTGAAATGCACCTTGAGCCCTAATAGGCAAGCAGTTTGGCTGACGCTTGGCTGTATGCCTATGCCAGCAATACCCAATAACACGATGATCGTAAACGACGCTATGAGAGTCAACGATGTTTTTTCGGAAAGGCAACGACGCGTGACTACTCTCGCAGGCCGCAAGCCTTTCGGAAAAGTAATGTATGCCCTCGCCCGTCCGCAGGCAATGCGCTGGGTGAGCGATAATCTCGCTTTGAAAATGGCTACATTATACTTGGCCGCGCAAGACTATCTGGTAGAAATCGGCGTTCCGACGCAGTTAATGGAAATTGCCTACGAGCTGTTCGGTCGAATTAAAGGTAAACCTTTAACGCCAAAACTACTTGAGTCCGTCTTGTTTGCCGCAGCCCCTTGGCACATGCGTGCCGCGCGAGTCTTTAGACTGTTTGAAGAAGAGTTTAAGAATAACCGGAATGTTGTGTCTTACGGTAGCGGCGCCGGTCTCATGGAGATTCTAGCTCTCGTAGCTTCGGGCAACCATACGGTTAAGCTATCCTTAATCGACAACGATGCATTCGGTATCGGCCTCGCGCGAAGGCTCGTAGAATCACTCAACGAGCATGGATACGATATCCGTAGCCAAGTGACTACCCTTGTCGCCGACATTCACAAGTGCGACTTACCAGAAGGAACCGACACAGTAGCTTCAATCGGATTGCTCCACAACTACTTTCCAATGAATACGGCAAACGAACTCATGAGTAAGTGGTTTGCGGCTGGCGCAGTCAAGGTCCTAACGGATATTTATTACTACCCAGAAAGTGCCGAGAACGGCGACAACGACGCCATTGCGCGTGCTAAATTCGTTAAGAACGTTTTGAGTTGGAAGTTCGGGCCTCCAAACGGCTTACTCTTCTGCGACGCAAACACCTTCTTCGACGCGTTACCAGGTCACAAAGTTGAATTATACGACCACAGTTTAAATGCGACATGTGTCGTGCACAAGAAGCTTTGTTAATATGCGCACAGCCTTTGACCTCTTTCCACAATTCGCATCGGCGGAGATTTCGAAGTCAAAATGCGCGAACTGCGGCAGGGTCATAGGTATCTTTTTGGCGTTTAAAATTCATGTAGAAAGCCCATTGAATCCCCTTCGTCAAAAGGTGCAAAGCTTGCACTATTGAATTATCAGTGATGATATATCCAACCTGACGTCTGTTGCCATATCAGAAATAACAGAAAAGAAGCCTTGAACCAACCCATGGCTTCTTTTTTCGCACAAAGTCAATATCCCCACCACAAACCCCAAATTATCCCCAATCTGCCCCCATTTTTTGTACAAAAAAACACTTCATTTTACAGAGGTAGTTTCGCTCAACACTTCCGGAAGTGCAACGCACAATCTCCCATCCTAACCGCATCCCAACCGCACCCTAACCCCACCCCACTAATCACCCCTCGCAAACTCAAAATACGGCGCAAAATCTTCGTTCTCTGCCGGCATGCGATACGCAACCTCCCAGCCCGCCTCCCCATACAGCCCCGCAAACCCCAGCCAGTTCCTATCCACCACATCCTCTGCCGTATATCTCCCGTCCGTCTTTGCCACAAATCGTTCGCACACCACTTTCTGCGTCAACCTAGCTTTTCCCTCGGCCGTCACGCACTCAACCAGCAACTCATTCACAGCTTCGAGCATCTCGCCCGGTATCGTCTCCTGCTGCTTTTCTATCACCCCCTCCGGCGTAATTGGTTTTACTGCCATCTCAATTTACCTCCTCGGCCGCCAGATATTCTAAAACCCTCAACAGCATCATCGGCAACCAAAAAACGACACCGCAAGGTGTCAAATCCAATTCGTAAACCAACAGTCGTCAATCTACTTATGCGGTGCCGTTTTTCCAACGACTGTCCGCAATAATACGTCGATGGTTTACCATATTGAATTTGACTCTTTTATTATACGCCAACCGCCCCAAATCCGCAAGGCTATTTCAGCGATATCATTTCAATAAATCCACCTACCTGCCATTGCCCCTATCGCCCTTCAACCGCTCAATCTCCGCCAACAGGTAGCGCACAATGTCGTTATACCGCAACCATCTTTTCAAATCCGCCGGCACCTCGCCCAACTCCTCAATCAACACCTTGTCCCTTTCCGTCAACGCACAATCAAACTCGATTTCCTCAATCTCGACCTCATCATACCCCAAAGCCTTCAATACCCTAATAAACTCCCTATTACCTTCCATATTTCTCCAATCCCGCCGAATAATATGATTCGCTCGCCCGCCGCTCGGCAACAAAAAACGACACCGCAAGGTGTCTAGTCCAATTCGTAAACCAACAGTCGTCGGGTCACTTATGCGGTGCCGTTCTCTAACGACTGGCCGCAATAACGGTTTAGGCTTACATATCACTGAACTAGACTTCTCTATTATACACCATAAATACTAATTTAGCTATTTTTACGAACCAAACCGTCAACACATGTTGCACAATTGGTCAAAGTCATATATAATTAGCAAGATATGCCAAACAACTCAGCGGATAAAAACCAAACCATAGCCCCCCAAACCAGCGACATTTTTGCTGCCGGGGCAATCAAAGTCCGTGGCGCCCGCGCCCATAACCTCAAAAACATCGACGTTGACATCCCCCGCGACAAACTTGTTATCATCACCGGCCTCTCCGGCTCCGGCAAATCCAGCCTCGCTTTCGACACCGTCTACGCCGAAGGCCAACGCCGCTACATCGAATCCCTCAGCTCCTACGCCCGCCAATTCCTCGGCGTTATGGACAAACCCGACGTCGACTCCATAACCGGCCTCTCCGGCTCCGGCAAATCCAGCCTCGCTTTCGACACCGTCTACGCCGAAGGCCAACGCCGAATCTACGACTACCTGCGCCTGCTTTTCGCCCGCATCGGTGTGCCTCATTGCCCAATTTGCCATAAAGAAGTCACCCGGCGCAGCCCCGAAGACATCATCAACGAAGTCATGAAACTCCCAACCGGCACCAAGATGATTTTCCTCGCCCCAATCGTCTCGGCCAAAAAAGGCGAGTTTATGCACATCCCCGGCGAATACATGAGCCGCGGCTTTGCTCGCGCCCGCGTTGACGGCATCATCTACGCCCTCGACGAATGGCCCGAGCTCGAAAAACAAAAAAAACACACTATCGAAATCGTCGTCGACCGCCTCGCCCTTGAACCCGACCTCCGCGCCCGCATCGCCGGTTCCATCGAACAAACCCTCGACCTCTCCGGTGGCATCCTCGAAGTGCTGGTTGTCGAAAACGACAAGAGCACAGAACCAAACATCCTCACCTTCTCCCAACGCTACGCCTGCATCGACCACCCCGACGAACTCATCCCCGAACTCGAACCCCGGCTCTTCAGCTTCAATGCCCCCCAAGGCGCCTGCCCCGTCTGCATGGGGCTCGGCAATCGTCTCGAAGTCGACCCCGAACTCGTCCTCAACCCCAATCTAACCATCTCCGAAGGCGCCATCCGCCCCTATAACCGCATCAACGCCGACGCCTTTTGGCTCCGCAAACTCTCCGCCGTCGCCGAAGCCCAGGGCTTCTCCATCCACACCCCAGTCCGCAAGCTATCCGAACAAGTCAAACACCAAATCCTCTACGGCACTGGTAGCCAAAAATACCGCGTTCAACTCGGCAACGGCAATACATACAACTCCGAATACGAAGGCGTTATCCCCAACCTCGAGCGCCGCTGGAAAGAAACCGACTCCGAATTTATGCGCCATGACATCGAACGCTTTATGCGCGAACAAGAATGCACCACCTGCCACGGCGCCCGCCTCAAACCCGTCGTCCTAGCCGTCACCGTGCACGGCCTAAACATTATGGATATCTGCAATATGGACGTTGACGAGGTTTTGAAGCTGCTATCCAGCGACCTCAAACTCACCCAAACCGAAGAACTCATCGCCGGCCCCATCATCAAAGAAATCAAATCCCGTGTAGGATTTATGCACGACGTCGGCCTCAATTACCTCGAACTCGGCCGTGCCGCCAACACCCTCTCCGGCGGCGAAGCTCAACGCATCCGCCTCGCCACCCAAATCGGCTCCGGCCTCCAAGGCGTCCTCTACGTCCTCGATGAACCATCCATAGGCCTCCATCAGCGCGATAACGACCGGCTCATTCGCACCCTCAAACATCTCCGCAACCTCGGCAACACAGTATTGGTTGTCGAACACGACGAAGACACCATCCGCCAATCAGATTACCTTATTGATGTCGGCCCTCTAGCCGGCGAAAAAGGTGGCCGCATTATTGCCACCGGCACCCCCGCCCAAGTCGCTCAAAACGAAAACTCCATCACCGGCCGGTACCTCAGTGGCGCCGAACAGATCGCAACACCCAAAAAGCGCCGCAAGCGCAACTCAAATCGAAACCTCACCGTCGTCGGCGCCCGCGAAAACAACCTCAAAAACATCGACGTCGAGTTCCCCCTCGGCCTAATGACCGTCGTCTCTGGCGTCTCTGGCTCCGGCAAATCGACCCTCGTCAACGAGATTATCGCCAAAGAATTACAAGCCAGATTAAACCGCGCCCAAACCGTCCCCGGACTCCACGAACGCCTCGACGGCATCGAAAACCTCGATAAAGTTATTGTTATTGACCAATCCCCCATCGGCCGCACCCCCCGCTCTAACCCCGCCACCTACACCGGTATCTGGACTCCCATCCGCGACCTCTTCGCCTCCCTCCCCGAAGCCGAAGTCCGCGGCTTTAAATCCGGCCGCTTCTCCTTTAACGTCCGCGGCGGCCGCTGCGAACACTGCCAAGGCGAAGGCGTCATCAAGATCGAAATGCATTTCCTGCCCGACGTTTACGTCACCTGCGACGTCTGCCACGGCACCCGTTACAACCGCGAAACATTAGAAATCAAATACAAAGGCAAAAACGTTTCCGACGTCTTGAACATGACCGTCTCCGAGGCCAACAAGTTTTTCGCCAATATTCCCGCAATCTCCAATAAACTCCAGACTCTCGAAGAAGTCGGCCTCGGCTACATCCAACTCGGCCAACCCGCCACCACCTTCTCCGGCGGCGAAGCCCAACGCATCAAACTCGCCACCGAACTCTCCCGCCGCTCTACCGGCCGCACCCTCTACGTCCTCGACGAACCCACCACCGGCCTCCATACCGACGACGTCAAACGCCTAATTACCATCCTCAATAAACTCGTCTCCGGCGGCAACTCCATGATTATTATCGAACACAACCTGCATATTATCAAGTCCGCCGATTGGCTAATTGATATGGGTCCCGAGGGCGGCCAAGGCGGCGGCCGTATCGTCACCACCGGCACCCCCGAACAAGTCGCCCAAGTTTCCGCTAGCCCAACCGGGCAGCATCTTAAAACAATTCTTTAACTCTATTTGCGAATCAGCGCCAAGGCATTGGCTTCCAACCGCTCCATAAACGCCTGCTGCGCTGCGGCAAAGTTGGCACGCTTGCCCTGCCATACGTCAAAAGCTGGACCCTGCAACGCACGCTCGAACGAAAATGTCACCGGCCAAGGGTATGGCCCCAAGTTGGTAATCGCCTGCAAGTTGGCCGTTGCCTGCTCTGGTGTCTGGCCGCCAGACAGGAACACCACGCCTGCCAAAGCCTCTGGCACATGCTCTCGCAAAACCACCGACGTTGCTTTCGCAACTTCTTCCGGCGTGGACTGCACCTGGTGCTGTTTGCCCGCCATCACCATATTTACCTTCAAAATCGTGCCGGCCAAGTCAATCTTGAACAGATTCAACTCCGAAAACAAAGCATACAGAATCCGACTAGTGGCTGTCTGCGCCACCTCTAGCGGATACTTGCCGTCATAAACCAATTCCGGTTCCACAATCGGCACCAGTCCCGCTTCCTGCGCATCCAGCGCATACCGAGTCAAAGCCTGCACATTGGCCGCAATTGCCGCATCGGACGGCATACCGGCACCCGTAATCTCAAAGGCGGCCCGCCATTTTGCAAACGTCAATCCCATCCCCGCGTACTCTGCAAATCTCGTCTTTAGCGTATCCAGCCCTAAAGTCACCTTTTCGCCCGGAAAATTCGGCAAATCTTCCAGCCCTTGATCAACTTTCACGCCCGGCATCACGCCGCGTTGCAATAGATAATCCACGAAACTCTGTCCGTCATCCGTCGCCTGGTGCGCAGTCTCATCGTGCAAAATTATACCACTTGTATATGCTTCAAGATCATCTGTAGTAATAAATATACTCCTGTAATTGCGCCTATTTTCAGCAGAATCCGCAATTTTTATAGCCTCGAAATTCTTCCTCAGGCCATTGGCGCCGTCTGCCGCCAAAATCCCCTTGGCCGGAGTCATCAACACCCGCGCAATCTCGTGCAACGTCAAACCCGTTTTCATTACTTCGTCTCCTTGCCCTTATCGCCCGTCGCAGCACCGGCGCCATCTCCAGCCACAGCCTCACCAGATTTTTCACCACCGTGGTCTGATGGCACTTCCGCCTCCGCACCCTTCGCCAGCTCCTCGGCCGCCGCCTTGGATTCTTCTTCCGCTTTCGCCGCCGCTACCGCTGGGTCATAAACATTCGCCACCACAGTTGCTGGATCTAATTCTTTGTCCGCCAATTCTACGCCAGCCGGCAGCTTCAAATCCGCCAGAGTAATCTTATCCTCGACTGTCGCCAAACCAGAAGCGTCCACCTCGATCTTGCTCGGCAAGTCCGCTGGCTTCGCTTTCACTTCCACCTCTTCCAAAACTCGCGATACATTCAAGTGAGCCTTCGCCGCATCCGAACCTTCTGCTCCAATCAGCTCAATCGGCGCAAATGCCGTCACCACGTCGCTCGCCGAAATCTCGTGGAACTCCACGTTCACAATTCTCCGCTTAACCGGATCAAATGCCACGTGTTTAACCATAGCAAGTATCGGTTTGCCGCTAATCATCAGGCTCAACGGCGAGTGGTACCCAGCCGCCCGCACCGCCCTCTCCATCTCGGCATACGGAGCCGCAATCAGCATAGCTGCTTGCCCAGCCGCTCCCGAAATCACTCCCGGCACTTGCCCACTTTCTCGTAGCTGGCCAACCTGATGGCCGGAAAGCTCGCGCTCTGCTACTTCTAACACTACCTTTTCTTTCCCACCAGAAACACCTTTTGCTATCATTTTTTACCTCCTCAAATCTAACTGAAGTCATTATACCACACTCTATTCCGTTAATGCAAAAATATGTTGTAATTTTTACAACAGTAAAACCCCGTAGTTCTCTTTCCCTCAGGTTTCCCCACCAAATCAATCATTTGTAGAAAACCGCACCGGAACGGTATGAGCCGCCAGCCCAATGGCCGCCGTCCACTTCGTCATCCCAGTCTCCGCCATCCGTCATCGGGTCGACATAGGCGTCAGGCGCACCAGTTGCTCCCGTACCGCCTGCCTGGCCCCCAGCGTGGCCTACGCCGCCAACGCGCCCGCAAGTAGCCTTGCCAAAATGTGGACATGTTGCGCACCGTCCCTCAAACCCATCGCCTGGATAAGTTGTTTTCGACATGTTTCTGCACCTCCAATAATAACGTACATGCGGGATATATTCCCAAACACATTCTACTATACTAGGAGATTGATGTCAAGCTTGCCTTGGACCCTTCTTAAACTTCTTGTGGCCACGCCTCTGCTCAGGCTTTTGAGCCTGCTTACCATGGTCAGCAGGCTTACTGTGATCAACCTTTTCATCGCCATCCCTGCGGACTTTTTTAGCAAACATCATCTTACCGGCCGAAGTCTGCAAGTACTGCAAGAATTCCACCCAAACCGTTCGGCCCACCTCTGCAGCAGCACCCTCCACCACCACCATCGTGCCATCCGGCAGATACCCAACCGCCTGCCCCGCCGAAGAACCAGTCTTTACCAAGGCCAACTGCATCTTATCCCCCGGTAGATACGCCGAGCGGATCGCCTTAGCCAAGTCATTCACATTCAGCACTGCAATCTTCTCCGTCGCCGCCACCTTACCCAAGTTAAAATCCACCGTCAAAATCGCCGCCACCCCTGGCCCTTCATCCAATGCCAACCGAATCAACCGTTCGTCAACCCCCTCCGGCACCGGCAGCTCGTCCTCGTAAATCTCAATCGTAAACCCGGGCAACTTTTGCAGGTCGCTCACCACATCCAACCCAAATCGCGCTCGCGCCCGTTTTTCGCTGTCGTTGCCCGAAGAATCCGCCAACAGTTGCAATTCCCGCACCACACTGCGTGGCACCAAAAACCGATCGCTCAAGAACCCCGTCTCCGCCACCGTCAAAATCCGCCCATCAATCAACGCCGACGTGTCCACAAACACCATTCGCTTCTGCCCGCGTCGCAGCCCTCCGCCGACCTTATTTTTGATCAACATCACGTTTACTTCCACCAAAACCGCTACCACCACTACCAAAACTACGCCCAATAAAATCATTTCCATACTCACTATTATATCATGCAAACAGCCAAATCATCGCTGCATTTTGTGATATAATGTCCACCAGGTAAAACTATCGTTGCCATCGGGCAACCAAAAGGGGTGAACTTTACAATGCAGATGCAAGAAAAACCTTGGTGGGAGGAACAATTCCCGAACATCATGCAGAACATCGAGAAATTGCCGCTTGACAAACTAAGCCACGGCCTGCCGCTCACCTGCCTGAAAAACGTCGCTCCCAACCTCTACGAAGCTGCCATAAAGCTCGGCAGCGAAGAAGGACACTCTTCCATCGACGCCATTTTCGACGCACAACACCGCGTCGCCGCCCGCATTGCCGCAACCATTAAATCCAGCCTCTTTTTCCAAATCAACGCCATGTCTTACGACTCCAGTAATTCGGCCGGAAGAGAGCCGATAGAGGTTGGCGCGCACGAGAACGTCCCTCGCACCTCCCTACGCACGCCGCTCATACCTGGCGAACCCGACCGAACCGACACTGCCATCTTTATTCTATTGGAAAATGGAGCATTGCTGAAGCTCGAGCAGCCCTGTCCAGCAGCGCCCTTCTACGTATCCAGCGTCGAAAAACCCGAGCTGCTCGCAAACCTGTGGGATAGTTATAATCCTTGTAGTCCGAGTACACCCGAACGCCATCCGAAATTTCACGATCCACCCTACGACGATAATTACGCAACTTATTCGTTCCTGTCAGAGTTCAACGTCAAACCGCTCCGCGAATCCACGGAGTACCTGCGCAACGCCGTCTTTGGCGACGGCTTTGCCGCCGACGTCGCTGCAGTGATTGACTTCGTAAACGATCCCGACGTCGCAGAACTTCGGACACTCTATGAAGGATTTGACCGTGCACAAAAATACCTGCTGGAGAGTCTCACCCATTTCCGCGACTACGACGGGATGGGAGACTTGACCGGTCAACCCGAGGCTTTGCGACAAGTCAAAGGGGCCGATGAAAGCGATGTCTATATCCGGGACGGAAAAGATTTCGTCAATATTCTCA
>QMCD01005924.1_pt1 | contig 19882 bp, 17 predicted proteins | sample 1821841 | NCBI WGS metagenome assembly QMCD01 (sample SAMN01991225, study PRJNA193472) | Termite gut metagenome, whole genome shotgun sequencing project. | isolation source: worker | host: Macrotermes natalensis
GCAGGCAACCACGCTCAGGGACTGGCCTTTGCCGCGCGTTATTTCGGGGCGAAAGCGACCATCGTCATGCCCGAAAGTACGCCACTGGTCAAAGTCAACAACACAAAATCTTACGGGGCGGAAGTGATTTTGCACGGCAATCTTTATGACGATGCCCAAGCCCACGCGAAAAATCTGGCAGAAAAAAACAACTGGGTTTATGTTCACCCCTTCAACGATTTGGACATCGCGGCAGGGCAAGGCACGATTGCGTTTGAAATTCTGGCAGCTTTGCCGGAAACGGACATCATTCTCGTCCCCATCGGGGGCGGCGGTCTGGTGGCGGGAGTATCCACGCTTGCCAAAACGCTCAAACCCGATGTTCGCGTGATTGGTGTGGAACCGTCCGGGGCGGCGTGCATGAAAATGTCGCTTCAGGCGGGCAAAGTCAGCACACTGGCTCACGTTGAAACCATTGCGGACGGAGTGGCTGTGAAAACGCCGGGGACTGTTGTTTTTCCGTATGTTGAACGTTTCGTCGAGGACATTATCACGATTGACGACCGCAAACTTGTGGACGTCTTTCTCGACATGATGGAAAACCACAAGATGGTCGTTGAAAATGCAGGGCTTTTATCCGTGGCGGCTCTCAAGTATTTGGACGCGAAAAACAAAAACGTGGTGGCTCTGCTGAGCGGCGGGAATATGGACGTGATTACAATTTCGTCACTGGTGCAGCATGGCCTGCGGAACCGGGGCCGCGTTTTCACGTTTAGCGTGTTGCTCCCCGACCGTCCCGGCGAACTTTATCGCCTTTCCGGGATTGTTGCGCGAGAAAAAGGCAACATTATCGAACTGGAACACAACCAATTTGTGGACATCAATCGCACGAGCAAGCAGGGTACGGAACTCCGCGTGACGCTGGAAGCCTTTGGTCACGAGCACAAAAACTCGATCATCACCGCCCTGTCGCAAGAAGGATACAGCGCAAAAATTATTTAACGCATTTCGTGGAGAGCGCTGGCCGCCTCTTCTCCATTACGGGGAGCTGGGCAAAGGAACGGAATAGACCATGGGCTGCGTACCCGCTTCCGGTGAACCCACCGATCTGCCGCGAAGCAGGGCTTCCGTTACACCGGCCTGAATCAATTCCACGCCATTGGGAATCGTGTAAACCGTTTCCCATCGGCCAAATCCGCGATCAATTTCAAAAGCGTGAACGTAAGGCCGCCGCGGCGCGTACAGTCGAAAATCGAACGAGTGGGCCACCTCGCTATTATTCACGAGGGCTTGAGTGACTTCGATGTCGCCGTTGGGCGTTAATCGTGATGAAATTTCCAAAAAGACATCGGGATCACCGATGAAAATTTCTTTGTAAACATCGAACTCCAAACGTTCCGCCCCGTCAATTTGCACATGAATCGTGAATGGCTGGCGGTCATAAAGCGCGTTTGGGGACAGCGAAAGCGAGAATTCGCCCGATGCCGTTTCGCCCGGTCCGACGGGAACCGTGATGGGCAAAGCCGGTGGCCTTGGCGTGAAAAGCCATTCACCGGGCCTTGGACTTTGCGGAATAAGCTGAACCGTGATGGGCGTATCGAAATCGAAAGCCGCATCGCCCTCGTACCATTTCGTGAATGTATAGCCCTCCTTTTTGGTTGTTCCCTAGGTCTCCTGATTCCGGTGGCGGCGATCCGAGTTCAAACGACGCACGAAACCGCACGATATTCGCATCAAGGCCTGTTACGAAAATGGGGAGCGTACCCACGGGAATGACCTGTTCATGGCCTTGGAGTTCTGGTATGAAGGTTTTTCCCCAGACATCTTGGCCTTCTACTTTTTCTCCGAGAAAGAGCGTTTCCAAAACCGGCCCCCCCCCCATCGCCGTCTCCTCCGTGGCCTCATCATTCCAGAGCACCATCACGGCTTTGCCGCCATCCGCCTCGAAACAGAAATTGCGACTGCCCTGCGGCATATCCACGCTGCCGAGAAAGTTTCTGCCGGAAAGCATGTTGGCCGTCGTTCGCCACGGCAAAAAAAGCTCGGTGGGCGTGAGGTCGGACAGAAGAACGCCGCGATCCTCATCGATGGGCTTTTCCAAGAAAATCGCTTCCACCCCGCTGGCCTTGGCGATCACCATTCGCCGCACGAAATCACGGATTCGCTCCTCAAGTTCATAATCGTTACGTGAAAGCGGCGATAGGGTCACAAAGCGGCGAAGCGAGGTTACAGGATTGTCGGATGCTGAATTTGCGGACACCATGTTTCCTGATTCGGCACTCCCCGCCAAAAAGGCCCCCATCTCATCGGGCGTGAGCGGATTGGCAGAAGTCAGCGCAACAAAATCACGGTCATCTCGAGTTGCGGGATTCTCCGGTGTGTTTGCTGACTGCGACGGCATTTGCTGCGCGAACTGACGCGGCAATTCCGCGTTCCAATCCCATGCCAGTCCGATACCCAGTCCAAACTCTTGGCGGTCAAACGCGGCTTTCCATGAATCGAAATTGGCCTCGAAATTCGGCACGTTCTGGAGCGACACGTCATCATCCGCCGTCCACTGCCAATCTTGGATGAGCAGCGACAAATCTTGCAGCGTTTGCTGGAGTCCATCGCTCCAAACACGAGGTTCCAGCGAAAACACCGCGCGGGCATCAGGGGACACGTAACGAATTTGGTCCCGAACCGATTTTGGGATGGGTGTCAAAAGCCCTACCAAATCAAGATTCTGTTGCGCTAACACCTCGCAAAGCTCGCTGAAACGATCTCGATCTTGAGCAGTCGCATTCTCTTCAAACCAAACGGGCAACTTGAGCCGCGAAATGCCTGATTTACGCAATAAGTTTACCTGCGATTGAATCTGTTCATGGGACCAGCCGTCCAGACTCCAGCCAAATTCACCGTTTGGCAAAAAATGTGCTGAGCTTGCTGCTGCGCTCGCCAAAACGGCCAAGGTGATCGGTTTCGTGTGCGTGAAGGGGTCTTCAAAAAACTGATCGGGATTGGGCGGAAGAGATTGGATAAAGGCTTTCGGGGTGGCCATCCGCACGCGGTAAAAGCCGGGCGAAACCAGGGGCAGTTTTTCCCACTTCGCCGAAGCCACATACACGTTTTCCGGTTTATCGCCCGCAATGACAATTTGTGAGGCCGGACGATTGCCGATGAGAACGTCTGTTTCTTTCGTTGCGATAACTCGACCCTGGGCATCTTCCAGTGAAAAAAGCACCGTATGCTGAGCAGGATCAATTCCGGTCACGCGGCAATCGATGGTTACCTGACTCACATCGGAAAAGATATTGTTTTCGACCGGCGTTTGCAGTTCAATGGTAGGACTTTCTCGGATTTCTAGGTTGGTCCATTCAACAAGTCCCTCAAAATCGTTGCGTTCTTTTGGCAGAACGAGCAAGCCCACCGAGATGGCCTGAACGTCGAGCACATCGGCATGGAGTGGGCCCACCGCGATTTTTCGCCAGCCGCGCGTGTTTTTTTCGGCGGGCGACATGACACTTTTCAGCGGAGCCGCCCCTTCGGAACCGTAAAACGAGACGATCAGGGAAACGTTGCTGTGAACTAGCTTTTCCGCAAGAAAATAGACGGAAATAGTGTAACTCATGCCTGCGCGGACAGGAATCTTGGGCGAAAAAACCGCCGCCGCTCCGCCGCGAATGTCCATGCGTAACGCGCCTCCGCTGAAAGGGCTGTCACGCTGCACAAGGGCGATGTCCAGATACTCCGGGAATTGGATGCCTTGTTCGATGCCCGTCTTTCTGCTCCAATAATCAGGCCACGAATCTGAGTCCAACGCATCGCTGGCAGAATCAAAAAGGCAACGATAAATCACGCCGCCGGAGCGTGTCAGTCGGGGAAGTTGGCCGGGCAAAAGTGCCGAGGCTGACGGTGCGAAAGATGCTGTTTGCGCAACAACCATCTGCGCGAAAAAGCACACGAAAAAAAGAGAAGCGATGCGGACAAACATGGGACTTGCGCCATAAGAGCCATTCATAAGCCTGTGACGAGCCGTTTCACATTCCTTTCTCCCTTTGGGAGAAGGTTAGGATGAGGGGTGGTCGCCTCTCCAAATTACAAGGCCTCTCATCCGTCGTATTCCTGAAGTAACCGCTTTCCCGTGGGGAAAGGGGCGTACCAAAAAACGTTTTACGAAATTTTTCTGGATTCCCGCCTTCGCGGGAATGACAAGTTGTTGCTTTTATCACAACTTCCTAGCTCTTTCCGCCGGTGAACAGGCTGATGAAGGGGCCTGTCACGGTGTACGGTTCGCCCCAAGACCACATATGAATAATCAGGTCCAACATCACCAAACCACTGAATGCGAGGCAAACGGCCACCACGATCAACATTCCCAGCGACAAGCCATCGTATTCCGTTTCCAACGCGGCCACGGGAATGCTGCTCGCTGGCGCGAAATTGGCAAAGGACGAAGCCGCGGCATCGTTCGCACCGCCAAACGGCAAACTCGCACCGCCAAAAGTCGTTGAATCGTTAATAGGAGCACTGCCGAACATGTCGTCATCCAGAGGAATCACCTGCGAGGAACTTTCTGAGTCATCCACCGGCGAAGCCGCGTTGGGAGTCAGGTCAAAATCATCATCTATCGGGAACGGCGAATCGCTTTCGCTCCCCATGTCATCGCTGATGATCGCCAGCAAATCATCGTCTTCGTCCATTTCAAGGAACATGTCTTCGTCCTCGTCGGCCAACGCTTGCGCGGCGGATGGCACTTCTGCGGACGTGGACTTGCTGGCGGGCGCGGAACTCGATGCCAAACTCAGCTCATCGTCTGCCACCGCCAGATCATCATCTGCCAACGCAAAGAAGTCATCTTCTTTCGCCTCTTTTGCGGCGCTGCCGGTGGGTTCGCCATCAAGATCAAGCGGTGTTTCCGCCAAAATCGCGTCAAAAGACGAAACATCGGCCAAGGAAAGTCCATCGTCTTCCTCATCAATGGCCAACAAATCATATTCACCATCCTCCCCTGAGGCCGACTTACTACGACCTTTGATCATACCAACAAGATGATTGTCGACCTCGTTTTTCTTAAATTTCCAACTGGCTCCATCCCGATAAGCGCGGAGTTTGCCGTTGTCTCGAAGACGTAAGATTTCCGCAGTCGGCAGCCCCAATACGGAGGAAGCCTCTTCAAGGTTGTAATAATCCGAGCTCATGTTTCGCGTCTCTTGGGTTGGTTGGTCAAAAAGAAAAGGTTTTATGGCGAATCAAAAACTTGTGTACGGTGTTTGCGCTCCCGTTGGTCGCTCATTTTGAACATTTTCCACCGTACATGAATTTTGGAAACGCACTAGGGGTTTTGTTTATCAATTTCCTCGCTTCAAACGCTCCACTTCGATGCGAAGGTCTTCGGGAGTCGGTGATCCGGTATTGAAATCGGGCAGCTCCAAGTCGTACTCCATCGTTCTCGCACTGAGGAGTTTCACTTCGGCACGATCAATCTGGTAGACGAGGATTTTTTTGGCTTCTGGCACGACGACGGTCATTATCGTGACTTTGACACCGGGCTGGAGCGGATCGTTATATTCGGTAAACTCAACAGGCCAGCGCGGCGGCTCCCATTGGGGACGAACCACCACCGGTGTTGCCGGAGTGACCGCCGGACTGGATTGCTGGGCTTGCACAACGGCAAGTAAAAACAGACCCAGCGCAAAAAAAGCCACCGCTCCGAGGAATAGGAAGTGTTTTGCTTTCATCATCAATGAGGAATCTCCACTGGCCACTCTTGGAATCGACAACCCGGCACAATACGAAATTCTAACATTTTTTTTTGAAAAAGCAAGAATGTTCCTCCGTTTTGCGCCATTTACTTTTTTGTGCGCGGCAAAACAACACCTTGTCTTTCTTTTCGGAAAAGCGTCTGATGAAATCAAATCTTTTCTAGCCGTCAGGCGGCAGAAAATTCAACCGAACACTTCCAAATGGAGGAATAAACGCTACAATTGTCAGGAGTTGTAGAAAAACAGTCAACCATGTACTTTTTCCGTCATTCCTGCGCAGGCAGGAATCCAGTAAATCAAACAGAACATGAGCACGGAAGTCATCCTTTTCACAGACGGAGCTTGTAGCGGCAACCCCGGCCCCGGCGGATGGGGTTATATTCTGCGGCATCCCGCGTCGGGCAAGGAAATCGAACGCTCCGGCGGCGAGGCCAACACGACGAACAATCGCATGGAAATGTTGGCCGTCATTGAAGGGCTGAAAAGTTTGACTCGCCCCACCACGGTCGAAATTGTCAGCGACTCGAAATATGTGCTACAAGGACTGGAAGAATGGATGCCTCGCTGGAAAAAAAATGGTTGGCGGCGGAAAGAAGGTAACCAGTTCAAGCCGGTGAAAAATGTCGAACTTTGGCAGGAATTGGATCAACTTGTCAATCAACACAAAATCACGTTCACCTACGTTAAAGGCCATGCGGGTCATCCAGAAAATGAACGTTGTGACGAGCTGGCGGTGGCGGCGGTCAAAAAATTTCGCAGCTAGAGCGGCCAGTTTTATGCTCTGCGTGCTTTTTTCCAGTTGTGTGGCCTTTGCCAAAACAAGCAACGATGATGCCATTGCCGAGCGTTACTGGCGTATCGTTGCGTCGTCACCGCGATGGGGAACAAGTTTTGACCGACTGTACGAGCATTACGAAAAGCAGGATCAAGTGGATTTGCTGATCGAAAAAGCGAATGCGCTTATGCTGGCTCTCCGTGATCTTCCGCCTCTTTGGCCGCAGACCGCGCCGCTGGAAATGGAAGACCGCCGTTTCGCATTGAGCCGGGCAGTGCTGCTTTTAGGTATGATTTACGAGCGTCGCGGCGAAATAAAAACTGCGGCAGACGGTTATTTTATGGCGTGCTTGTTCGGTGGGGGTACACTGCCGTGCCAGTATTATGGTCAAGCCTGTCTCCAATTGGGAAGTACCGGAGATGCCATTCTTTACTTGCAAGCCGCTCTCGATCTCAATCCCCTGCCTAGCGATGTGCCTGAACTGCTCGAATCGCTGGCCGCCGCATACAGAAAGATGGACGACATGAAAAAAGCCGGCGAAACGCTCGATCGGCTTGAAAATCTGTTTCCGGGCGATCCCGATGTGCCTTTGCAACAGGCGGAAACTCTGCTTCACGAAGGTTTCCATGAAGCGGCGTGGCAGCGTTTTGAGCGTGCCCATCGTCTCGCACCGCAACGCAGGGATATTTTGAATGCCTGGGCCGAGGCGGTCATCCGTGGCAAGAATTCCACCATTTCAAAAGAGCAACAGACTTCACTGCAATCGGCTTTCAAACTACTGGAGCCGCAAAACAGCGTGGATGAAGTTCGGATTTTCCGAACGCTGAGCCAGCTTGCGGAAAAGGCGGGTCATTTTTCCGTCGCCGCAGCGCATCAAGAAAAACTGGTCGCCTCAAAAGCCTTGACCGCCCAGAATCTTCAAGCAGAACTTGACCGACTCTTTTTTTTGTATGGCAAGGCGGGCAAAAGAGAAAAGATGCCAGCATGTTCCGCAATCGCGTCTTGCAGGCAAGGAACAAAGAGCTTCAATTCCGAATCATTGATGCCATGATAGCGGCGGGAGAATGGGATGAAGTGCGGCGCGTGCTGGATTTTTTGGAGATACATGAACCGCCGGATAATCGGGCGATGTGGCGGCGTGTGGTCCTCCATTTTCTTGCGGATGGCATTTAGCGTGGCGGAAGACGCTGCGCCGTTTCCGTTTCCCTGTTCGTCGCTTCTGTGTTCGCCTGAATCGCGTCGTAAATTTCTTTTCGATGCACCGACACTTCTTTGGGAGCTTCAATCCCTAAACGAACACGATCACCCCGCACGTCAAGGATCATAACCTCGATACTGTCATTGATCACAATACTTTCGTTGACGTGGCGTGTGAGCACTAACATGGAAAATTCTTTCTAAAACAAAATTCAATATCTCCTTCGCGACCCAACCGGCAAGAGGCGAAAAGCCAAAGTGTCTATGACAGCTATCAAATGGCGACAAGCTGTCCCTCTAATAATGGTGTCAAGTCGCCAGATTGTCAAATGATTATCAAGTAAATGACTAAAAATTTTTCGACACAAGTCCATTTGTAGTGATTAAAACGATAAAACGGCCTGCCATTCTCCAAGTGTCGCGAAAGCGGCCATAGAACCAATAGAATAGAAAGTCAAGTTTCTTCGGCAGGCCATCCTTGTTCCAACCTCCTCGCAGTCCCCCCCTTCACGCGGATATGATTTCGTGTACACTGGCGGGCAAAATCATGCTGATTGGGGTTTGCCGCGTTTCCATCTGAGGCCAATGGCAATTCCTCTGTGCGAACTCGGTGAAATACGGTAAAGGGATCAATTCATGTCGCGTGTTTGTGAGATTTGTGGAAAAGGTCGTCTGGTCGGCAATTCGGTTGAAATTCGTGGTAAAGCCAAGTATTTGGGCGGGGTTGGTACCAAAGTGACCGGCATAACACGCCGCAGCTTCTTGCCCAACTTGCAACGTGTCAAGGCGACTTTGCCAAGCGGAGAGACCAAAACCGTCCGTGTTTGTGCGCAGTGCCTGCGCTCTGGAGCCGTTCAAAAGCAGGTCAAAAAACTGCCATTTCGTCTTGTTGACAAAACCGCCGGGCAAAAAACCGCCAGTGGTGATGCCAAGGCCAAAGCCAAAAAATAAGTCATTGAAGGTGTCATGCCTTTTTCTACTCCGCATCAGGAACGTCTGAAAGATGACATCCGAGGCTTGATTCGCGGAGATGTTCGTTGTGACGAAACCATTCTCCAGGCTTTTTCGACCGACGCGAGTTTGCTTCAATGTCGGCCTCTGGCGGTTGTTTGGCCGCGCGATACCGACGATCTGGTAGAATGTGTCCGGTATGCTCAAGAAAAAAATCTGCCGCTTCATGGCCGCGGTGCCGGGACAGGCTTGGCGGGCGAATCTCTCGGAAGCGGCATGGTTTTGGATTTCAGCCGCTGTATGGTCCGCGTTCTCGCGCAGACTGACGATTCTGTGACGGTTCAGCCCGGCTTGAGTTGTACTAAGCTCAATCAATATCTCAAAAAAACACAAAATCGCTGCTTCCGACCGAGTTTCGGATCAAGTAACGCGACAACGGTTGGTAGCCTCCTATCTCGTGACGGAGCAGGGCGACACTGGCTTCGGGATGGCTTTCCGAGTGATTCTGTCGAAAGTCTCAAGGTCGTCTTGGCCGATGGTCAGGTTCTGACGCTCTCAAAAAATGCCCCGCCGCTTGCCATTGAAACGGTGCAAAGCGATGTCATTCAGGGTTTGGTCCAGTCCGCCACGGTGCTGGGCGACAAGGGTATTTCGCTGGCACGCGGCATTGTTCTTGGCCAGGAACATGTTTTCGCCGACGAGGTTTATCGGATTCTGAATTCGTCCTATTACGAAATTGACCAAACCTTATCCCATTTTCTGCCAGTCAATCGGGCAGGCTATCGATGCCACGATATCCTCATCGGTTCTGATGGCAAAAATGTTGACCTCGCTGCCCTGATGATGGGAAGCGAAGGAACTCTGGGGCTGATTGTCGAAGCCACACTGAAAACTGCCCCTTGCCTTGTGCGTGGTACTGGACGAAGTGAGGCGGCCATCCTGTTTTTCAACAGTTTGGAAAACGCGGCCAAGGCGGTTGCGGATATTTTGCCCTTTCAGCCCAGTTTGTGCGAACTTATCGACCGCCGGCGACTGAGCATGACCCTCGAAATCGATGGACGCCTGCACAAAATTTTGCCCGTCGAAGCCGAAGCTGTGCTACTGATCGAATTCGACAGCGATTTGTCCGACGTGACCGACCGGTTTTCCATGCTCATGGGCGATTTGCAGAAAAAAAGCCACCTCACTGTTCAGGCCGTTCGCGTCAATACCGCCGAAGATGGCTCTCTCTTTGACACGCTCTTGCACATTACGGACTATGTTCTTTTCCGAATGAAGCGTTCCCTTCAGCCCATCCCTCTTTTTCCCGACATCGCCATCCCTGTTCCGGCTTTGGAGTCGTTTTTGCCAGAAGTCTTTCACGTTCTCCGTTTGCATGGTGTGACGGCCTCGATCTCTGGACACATCGGGCATGGTCATCTTCGCATTGCGCCCCTTGTCAATCTCACAAGCGATAGTTACGTCCCCCTGTTACAGCATTTGGCGGAGAGTGTTTACGCACTCGTGCGAAAATATGGCGGCACGCTCAACAGCGAAGGGGCACTGGGATTTTTGAAAACAGCTTTTCTGCCTGCGCAATTTCCGCAGCTCATGCCGGTTTTCCAGAGCCTCAAACAGGTTTTTGACCCTTCGCGACTTTTGAATCCGGGCAAAATCATTCCCGAAGAGGAATCATGGGTAAAAAAACTTCGCCACGGTCTGCCGTATCGTGGCCTTCATCATCCGCCCATTTCTTCTGGGACGCAAGACAAGCCCTCGTTTGTGACGAATTCCGTCTTACCGCCGCCTAGCAAACCGTCTCTTTTGCCTTCGTCGCCGATTCGAGATGATAATGCGGAGACTCCGAATGTTCAAAAAAATGACACGACGGCATCGCCTTCAACGGAGTGGGATCATCAACTTCAATTGCAGCTCAAATGGGACCCTGATCCCATTTTCGAGTCGGCCTATCTATGCAATGGTTGTGGCCACTGTTTCCAACGCAATCCCCAGACGCGCAGTTGCCCTCTTTTTCGCTGCGGTGGTGCGGAGCGTATTCCGCCACGCACGATTCCGAATCTTTTGCGTGCTGTGATTGATGGTGATTTGAACTTGGATACCTTGACACATGAACAAGCCAACCAGGTGATGAACGCTTGCTTTCACTGTCATCTTTGCCAAATCGAATGCCCCGCCGGTGTGGACATCGCCCAATTGGCTTTTCGTGGAAAAAGTGCCTACGTCGCCGCTCGCGGTTTGCCGCTGGCCGACCTGTTTTTGACCAACTTGGATTCCTGGCTCAAATGGTTAAGCCTCTTGAGTTGGCCGGTGAATGGAATGCTCCGCAACTCTTTCGCGCGTTGGCTGCTCGAAAAAACATTCCAAATCCACCACGCGCGAAAACTGCCCAAATTGGCCCCGGTGTCGTACTTGAACCATCTTCAGTGGCTCACTTGGCCCGGCAAATTTCGGTCAACGTTGCCCTCGGAAGACTCGACAGAAGTGGCCCTTTTTATCGACAGTTACGCCAATCACTTTGACCCGAAATTGGTTGACCTTGCTGCGCGGATATTGGAGCATAATGGACTGAAAGTTTTTGTTCCACCGCGACAATGGAGCAGTGGCTTGATTCCGTTTTCGCTTGGAGATCGAGAGTTGGCAAAAAAACTGGCCAAACACAACCTGGCCGACTTGATTCGTCAAGGCTTTCATATCGTAACCTTGGAGCCAGCTTCCGCCTCCTGTATGGAGCAGGATTATCCTTATGTGGCGGACAGCGTTGATTTTGATTTGTTGCGAACGCATGTGACCGATTTTTGCGAATTTTTGCTCAAGCGGCATCAGGCGGGGCAAATGCGACTCGATTTTGCCCCCGTCGCCAAAACGGTGGGCTATCACGCCCCCTGCCGCAGCATTTCACGAACAACAAGGTGGGTGGCCTCGCCAACCGCGGCGGAAGAATTGTTGCGGCTCATTCCCGAACTAGACGTGCGAAGACTGGAATGTGGCTGCTGCGGGATGGCTGGCATTTTTGGCTTACAGCGAAAGAATTACCGCCGAAGTTTGCGTATTGGCCGCGAACTTTTTCGGGCTTTGCGTGACAGTGCCATCGATTGTGGCGTGACCGATTGCAACTCCTGCCGTATGCAAATGGAACATGGTTCACGAAAAGCGGCCCTTCACCCGATTCGCCTTCTTGCGACGGCATACGGTTTTCGCGATTAAGCCACCTTCAGTAGGAATGACAAGTGCCAGTCCTGTAGGCATAACCTCAAAAAAGTGCTCTTGGCTTTTTTCGATATTTCGATTATAATGGGCAGCGGTTATGGCGAGTTGGCCTGTCCCGATTTTCATAAATCATTACGACCCTTCATTGACCCCTTTTGAGGTATCATCATGACACGAGTTCTCGTTGCGGACGACTCCAGCACGATGCGAAAAATCATTCTCCGTTCTCTCCAAGCTGTCGGCGTGACAGATATTACCGAAGCCTCCGACGGTGCGGAAGCGGTAGCTCAGTTCGCGCCGGGAAAATTCGATATGGTGCTCACGGACTGGAACATGCCCGGCATGACCGGCTTAGAAGTGCTCAAAGCCATTCGTGCTCAAGATACCGAGATTCCGGTCATCATGGTGACCACGGAAGCGGAAAAATCGCGGGTTCTCGAAGCGATTCAGGCGGGCGTGACCGATTATCTTGTCAAACCTTTCACGCCGGATACCCTGCGCGAAAAATTGGAAAAACATGGCTGTTGAGGACAGTGACGAGTGGAAAAAACTTAAGCCGCGAGTGCTGAAGAGCTGAAATGATGCCACGGAACTTGCAGACCTGCGTTGTTCGCGCGGAATGATGGTAAATTGGCTGTCAATTTTGGCGATTTGCATAAAAAACACGGTTTGTTTGGTAAATTCCGGCGACAAAACGTTTTTTTCTCTTGTTTTGCCGTAAAAAATGGCTATCATGGTGTTCCGCAAGGTATACTTGCACAAATCGCGTTGATGGCCTTTACCATTTTTTTATCTTGGAGTTTCAGGGAACATTTAGGGAGTTGCAAAATATGTTGCTAACAAAGTACAGTAAAAAAGTAGGGACGACAACTTGGGTACGGTTGACATTGACTGTTCTGACGTGGGCATTTCTACTGCTCTCGGGAAGTTTTCTCATCGCACAAGATGATGGTGGAGATGGTGGGGACGATGAAGGCACGACTTATGGCGGTATTTATATTGACCCGCTTGGCGTGATTCATCGCAGTGGGAACGATGTCGGCCGAGTTTCCCAGCAGCAGCTTCAGGCCGCCCTAGCCGCCGCCCAAAAAAATCTTGCCAGTAACGTTCAGGCGAAAAGTCAAAAACGCTACATTTCGCTGAACCGCCTCGAAAAAGCCTTGGTGGAAAACAACGGTGTGCTCACGGAAGACATGAAGTACCTTGCCGGTCTCCAACGCATTGAAAACGTGTTCTTCTTTGCCGACACGCAGGATATTGTTATCGCAGGCCCTGCCGAAGGTTGGTATCAAGGTCCCGAAAATATGATGGTCGGCATGACATCCGGCAAGCCGGTGTGCGAACTTCAAGATTTGGTGACCGCGCTTCGGGCTTATGCCCCCAATGCGGAAATTCCCAGTGCGGTGGGTTGCTCGATTGACCCAACGGAAGAAGGAAACGCCAGAATGCAACAGTTTCTGGCCGGTTTTGGTCGGCAAAATGCCGCCAGCCCACTGGTTCGGGAACGTTTTGTCGATGGTCTGCGCAAGAGCCTCGGAATGCAAACTGTCCGTGTGGACGGCATTCCCGCCACTACGCATGCCGCGGCCATGATGGTAGCTGCCGATTATCGCATGAAGCGGCTTGGTATTGGTGTGGATCGTGTCCCAAGCGGCGTGAAACTCACAACATTTATCTCACAAGCTGACCCACGACGTGCCAGCAACAATGCCCTTTACCGTTGGTTTTTTGTGCCAGATTATCAATCCGTGATGATGACGGAAGATCGAACGGGTCTGCAATTGATTGGCGATGGCGTGAAGCTCGTTGCAGAAGACGAGGTTGTCGCAGCAGATGGGCAGCGAATCGCGCAGCAGGGCGAGGTGAACAGTGCCAGTCGCGATTTTGCCTCCAGTTTTACAGAAGCGTATCCCGAATTAGTCGAAAAAGCGTTAGTTTTTGGGCAGCTTCGTAATTTTGTTGACATGCTCGTAGTAGCGGCTCACCTGAAGCAGGAAGATTTCTACGGCAAGGCCAACTGGTCAATGGATTTCTTGGGCGATGAAACAAAGTACACGATCGAAAATCTCAGTGCTCCCACCCAAGTGGAAGCCATCGTCGGACAGGCTTGGCGTGGTCGGCAATTCTTGGCTCCGATTGGCGGCGGCGTGGAAATTATGGCGGAAATGGCTTTGACCAAGGAAAACGCCAAGATTGAAGACGAGGGTCAGGTGACCGCCGCGAAAGACAGTGTGACGATTAACCTGCCCGAAGGCCAATGGTGGTGGGACTGATGGGTAGTTCCTGAACGCTGTAATATGTGAAGTGTTATGTACGAAGTGGAGATGAAATTTCGCGTCCCGTCGGGTCAAACCGGCGAGACGCTGTTCTCTGCGCTGCCCATTCAGTGGGGAGAAAAATATGAGGAGTCGGACTGCTACTACCGGCATCCTGCGCGGGATTTTGCCCAGTCCGACGAAGCTTTGAGAATCCGCACACAAACCAAAACGCATACTGTAGCCAATAATACAGTACAGCATGTGCAGCGTTTTATCACATACAAAGGCCCAAAGATCGACCTTGAAACCAAAACTCGCCAGGAAATCGAGATTCCGTTGGGGCTGAATGACCCGTGGGAACGCGTTCTGGAAGAATTGGGTTTTCGGCCGTTTTTTTGCGTGAAAAAAATTCGCCGTACCGGCACTTTTGAGCTGGAAGGGCGAAAATTTCAGGCGGTCGTTGACTGCCTGCCCGGTTTGGCAAGCGATCCTGATGGCAATCAGTTTATCGAGCTGGAAACGCTGGCGGAAGACGGGAAAGAAATGGAACGAGCCCGCGCCGCGCTGCTTGCCTTGACGCAAAAAATGAGCCTCGGTGATTCGATTCGGACAAGTTACCTAGGGCTTCTTGTTGCGGCAACAAAACAGCCGTAATCTTGTGGGTGTGCGGAACGCAACAGACTTTTCTGCCAGAATCTCAACGGCGGCTTGGCAACGCAGACGCATTCCCTCAGCCGTCCAGGTTGGGCGTGCCAAAGATCACACGTCCTTGAAGTTGCGGGAGTGACCATTCCGGCTCTTCCGCCGCTGTGTCTTCCGTGACGGTCGCTTCCACCGTTGTTTCCGTTACAGAACGTACCGCCTGCCCAAATTCACTATCGCTTTTCTCGTCCGTGATTGTTTTTTCGTGAAGCGATACCGCCGCCGTTGAAGCAGGCAAACGGAGAATCGGAATAGGCAAAGCCCGATTGACTTCAAGCGCGTTCTGAGAAACCACAGGCGGACGCTCCATTTCTTGCGGCATCAAAGTCGGTTTTGCCGATTTTTCGGTCAAGCGTCCTTCCTCTCGCTGCCAAGCACGCTGGGCCGATTGAGAAACCTGTTCACAAAACGCCGCACGAACGTGGGGCGAAACTCGCCGGAGCCGCTGTCCCACTCTCTGCACACCGGAAGGATTTTGGCGTGTCGCCTCGGCGACGTGGCTCAAAAACGAGGCGGTTTGCTCAAAATTACCGTCCGCTATTTTGCCAACTTGCGATGCGAACAGTTTGACAAGAAGATCAGCACCCACATTGTCCACTTGCACAAAAACGTCAATATCGCAGATGACCAGCGGCTCGCCCTGTTGGTCTTGGGCATATCGGTTTCGCAAAATGAGGACGCTTGTCCCTTCCAAAAATTTGGACAGCATGGGACCTTGATATTGGCCTTTCACAAAAAGGACGTAAAGTGACGGACTTTTATAAACAACATCAATGACCGCCGTGGTGCCGACCGATTCCGTCATAAAATACCGATTCTCGCTTTGCTCCGTGAGCGTCAGGTCGGCGGCACCCAGTTCCTCCCACATGCCGACAATGATGTCGGGATGTTCCAAAAAAAAGCCGAAAAAAAGTGGGTCGGCCAAAACCATTTGTGTGGGCAGATGTCGAAAAATGGTATAATCCGACACGACTTTTTTGACCTTGGCTCGGTTTTCAACACTGAGTTGTTGCCAAGGAATGCTCTGGGCGGCAGTCGCGGCTTGAGTTTTTAAGTCCGCCTTTCCGTGCGGCAAGGACGGTAGAACCTTCGCTCCGTTCAACGCTTGAGCCGCCGGAGCTTGCCCAGCGCGCCGCATATTCCGCTCAGCCTTACTGGGCGACGATTGGGCAAACAGCGATAAGTTTGCAAAAAAAACAAAAAAGGCAAACAGCATCGTTGTCGCAAGGTTGGCGCCCCGCCATTTCCATGAAAAGAACGTGCCCGACGGCGACTGGGTGCGGAGTGCCTTCATACTTGATTCGATGTGTGGCTTCACTTCTCGTCGCCATCCCCGCGAAAACGGGAAAGGCGAACTGACCACTTTTGATTATTGCATGTAAAATCAAACAAACGATACAGCGTCACCCAGAGTATCGACAGGAAACAGGTCGGTGAACAAGAATTCTGTCAATTATTTCGGCTTTCGCAAGCAACAACAGCCGCAAAGAAGGTGAAGCCATATTGACGGGTCTGCGGTCACAGCGCGCAGCTAGTGTGTTCATTTTCAATTTTCCATTGTCTATTATCAATTCATCGGATTCCCGCCCCCTACAGGAGCGAGAGCAGGCTGTGGCGGCGCATTCCGCATCTCGCCCAACAGCGGGCTTTGATCGCGAATGGCGTCAAAAAGCACGTTGGTTTGCCCCGTGAAGAAGCGGAGCGGCGGTGTTCACGGTGACGCACTATGTCAGTCGTTTGAGAGGGGCTTGACTTGCTCCAAGAGCCAATCGTACAATTCCCGATTTTCGTAAGTGACCGTCCAGCAATCGTGATCTAAATCAGGATAAATAGTTAGCTCCACTTTGGTGCCGCCCTTCTCTTTGATGGCGTTCACAATATTTTCACTCAGCTCGGCTTTCACCGTCGCGTCTTTCGCACCGTGAAAAACCCGGATCGGAATGTTGACAAAACGTTCCGCCCCTTTCTTCCACGCCCATGTATCCAAATCGGGCCATCGGATTTCTTCCCGCCACTTTGAGACTTCTGACAACACACCACCGAGCGCATACTCAAGCCCGTCACGTAAATGCGGCTTTTATCGACGTTGTACTTGTTTTCAATTTCGTCCAAAAAACAGCTCAACTGGAGCGGCGACCACCAGTAACCTTCGGGGCACTGCGGCGAAACCGTGATGAAAGGCCAATCTTTTGTCACTTCAGGATTTTCCGCCGGGTTCGCCAGCAGTTTTGGCGGACCGTGAACCGCAACGCGCTGAAGGTCAGAACCGCGCTCGCCCGCCCCGTGCAAAAACAGCAGAAGCGGCCACTTTTTGTCCGATTTTGCCTCATAATCGCTGGGAAAATACAAAAGATACGGCATGTTTTGCGTTTCTGTTTTGCTGAGCGGCGCGGGATTCATCATGGCCTCGGCGCGTTTTTTCATTCCTGCCGCCTGCTCCGCCGCCCGCTCTTCCGTGGTTTTTTCCCTCCGTGTACGCTCTGGTTCGCGGGTGGCTGGATCAACCGCTGGAACGGTTACACTTTGCCTCACTTGCTTGCCAGGCGTTGGCTCTTCATCAGCGATGGAAAGTAGCGATTGAAATCGAAAACCGTCACCCTCTTTTTTAACGAATCCGACAGAGGGAAACGGCAAAATGTTCTTTTACCAGAACATATCGACAAGATTGTTGAGACCTATCAATACCGCAAAGAGGACGATAAGAAATATTCTCGCCGTGTTTCAATGGAAGAGATTGAAAAGAATGGTTTCAATCTCAATATATCAAGATATGTGAGCACGGTTGCGGAAGAAGAGTGTATTGACCTTACAGAAGTGAACAATAGCCTAGACAAAATCGAGGATACTATATGTAAGGCCAAGGCTAAGCATAACCAGTTTTTGAGGGAGCTTGGATTGCCCGAGCTACCTTGATTCAGGCAATTTGGAGGTTTGCACAATCTGCGGGACGTTTCAGGTGGAAAATATTGCAGACGGCGCCTGCAATAATAATGCGGGCAGCGCGATATCACTTGATGTGCGAAGTCTGGGCGACCTCCCAAAAACCTTTTTTAGCTGATCCATGCCGAATGATAGCCCCTTTTTCTTTGAGGAACTTCATTCGGGTCGAAATGGTTTGTCTGCTCACAGCCAGCTTTTCGGCCAATTCAGATGCCGTGTGAGTGGGGTTAGCTGCAAGAAGCTCTAGGATTGCCCTCTCTTTTTCTGTAAAGTTTACTGTAAAGCTATCTGTAAAGTTTTCTGTAAAGGGCGCTGGTTCTGCGCTGTGACCGGAGCGGATAATCCGGTCTTCCGTCGAGGTGAACTTTATCATGATGTCGTTGGGGTGAATCGTGTATTCTGGCTGGGGGATTCCATCCGTTTCACACGCTTTGAAAATTTTCTCAATGCCTCGCCCCCAGCTCTCAATGAGCCCCGCGAGGTAAAAAGCGTTGGCGATCGCAGGATTGAAGGGTTGGGACGTGTGGCTGCCGAGCAGATTGTCGACAGTCCAGTTCTCCGGCAGATGCGCGTTGTTGCCGATGTAAATCCTGTCGTCGAATACCTTGATTTGGATCGGGATGCCGCTGCCGTAGTCCTTATGGACGATGGCGTTGAGCAACGCTTCACGTAGCGCTTCTTCCGGGAATGGATAGCGTTCCTCACGATAAATGCCCTTGTAGGAAATTTTAGCCTTTAGATATTTGAAGTAGATGAGGTCGAGGGTTTTGTCGGCCAGCTTCAGCAACGGGCCGTGCACTTCGTCCATGTAAATCAGATCGGCTTCGTTTACGAAGAAACCGACTTTGATGAATGCGCCGAGGAAATGTTTGTCCACGTCCTTGCCGAAAACGAGCAATGCTGCGTTTGTCAGATACTCACCGCGCCGCATTTGCAGTTTGTCGATGACAGCCGAGGGGGTTTCATCGGAAACAGATTTATCAAGACGGCCTTTTTCAATGGCCATCGCACAGAAATCGCTGACCGCCACCGCGTCGATGTCGGCAATGCCGACTCCGGGAACCGGCGACGAATCCCAATGCACGCCGCGCCTTCTCAGGATAAACGTCTCCAGCGCCGCTCCCTTAAGCACTTGATTCGTGGCTCCGCTTCGATAGTAGAAAACCCCTTTGCAGGAAATCGCGACCGGATGCGGCGGTACATTGATCTCAATGTACTCTTTCTTTCCTGCATGGAGGAGGTTGACGCTCACGGTGATGCCCATCGCGTCGCTGATCTTGTTCGGCAGATCGGCCATCAGCTTGTGGCTGTTTTTGAGACCAACCGGGTTGCCGTCGTCATCCACGCCGATATAGAGCTTGCCGCCTTGCGCGTTGGCAAAACCGCAAATCCAGGCAAGGTATTTGTCGTCCCAGATGGACTTATATTCGATGTTTTGATTTTCTCTTTTGGCCATCATATGCAACCCTTCACCTTAATCCGACTATGAGCAATGGTACTATGGGGCTATTTTATCCTCTGGCTTTGAGCCAGCAACTCAACCGCCTGTAATTTCACGCTTGGTGCCAAGTGCGCGTAACGCATCGTCATCTTCATGTCGGCATGGCCTAGAAGCTCGCGGACAACGTTCAAATCCACACCCTGCATGACGAGTTGTGAGGCGAAATCGTGTCTCATGTCGTGCCAGCGGAAGTTCTCGATACCGGCCTCTTTCAAAACCGATGCCCACGCGCGCTTCACGTTACTCAACATCCCGCCCGATTTGGGCGAGGGAAAGATCAGATGGTCTTTCGCGGAGCCGATCGTTTGTTTTTTCCAAGCCCTTAACACATCTATGACCACGCTGTTGACCGGCAAACGCAGTTTCTTGCCCGCTTTCGTTACGGAGGCTCTTAGCGTAACCGTCCTCGTTTCAAAGTCCACGTCTTCCCAGACGAGCGAAAACAAATTACCCTGTCTCATGCCGGTATTGAGTGACAGCAACACCATTGGTTTCAGATAATCTGCGTATGCACCATCCAATTCGGGTTTTAACTCGTGGCCCCGCGCAGCCAGCCATGCGTTGTGGTTCCCTCTGCCTGCGCGAATTCTTTTTTCCCTTGCGTCGAGTGCGTCCACAAGGCGTAATC
>QMCD01001041.1_pt1 | contig 19862 bp, 22 predicted proteins | sample 1821841 | NCBI WGS metagenome assembly QMCD01 (sample SAMN01991225, study PRJNA193472) | Termite gut metagenome, whole genome shotgun sequencing project. | isolation source: worker | host: Macrotermes natalensis
GCTTAATCAGCGCTACCTCGCGCCGTTCAAACTCAATTAGTCCGGAGCCTTGCGCGATCGTAACGCTTGAATCGGAAAAGGCGGTTAGGCCGCCGACGAATTCCTTTTTCTTGTCGCGCGCTTTATACAGCTTGATAACCACGGGTTTTCCGATATTGCGCTCAAAATCACGCCGCGAAACTATCGGCCTGTCGATCCCGGGCGATGAAACCGAGAACGTATACGCCATCGGCACGGGGTCGGCCTCGTCGATAAGCGGTTCGACGGCATTGTTTACGAGGACGCAGTCGTCCATCGTCACGCCGCCCTCTTTATCGATATATACGGTCAATACATGGACGCCGCCTTCTTTTTTAAAGGAAACCTCCACCAGCTCGAAGCCGAGCGCTTCAACGGGCTCTTTGATCAAGCCCTCTACCGACGATTCTATGCCTGCCAAGCCCGCCTCAGTCCTCCCCTGCTTTATTGCGGTATTCACCGCGCGTTTGGAATCAATAATAAAGAGTGGGATTTGCCCCACTCTCACGGACACAATGATACTTGGCTTCGCCGCCCCAATCCCAAGCAATTATAGCACGGCCTCTTTTTTTTGGCAAGTCCGCCCGATATTTTCTCATACGGGGACGTTTTTCTAAAATATGGGCAGTTTTGCGCGTTTTCTGACGGAATGCTTGAAAACCGGTATACGGCCATTGACACATGTCCTTTAGTGTGGTAGATTAATCGAGTATTGCCCGTGAAGGGCTTATTTTGGGAGCGTCCGAAACGCAAGGCGTACGGCGCGTTTGTACCACATACGATCAGGAGGATTCGATATGCGCGTAAAGATCACGCTTGCATGCCAGGAATGCAAGCAACGCAACTACAACACCATGAAGAACAAGAAAAACGATCCGGACCGTTTGGAGTTTTCCAAGTATTGTCCTTTCTGCAGGAAGCATACCGCCCACAGGGAAACGAAGTAGATTTGGAGGAAGCTTAACATGGCGAAGGATCAAAAAGAGCAAAAACCAAAAAAAGAACGCCGATTCCATCCGATTCGCTTCATGAAAGAGGTCGTCGCCGAGTTGAAAAAGGTGACGTGGCCGTCGCGGAAGGATCTTGTCAGCTACACGGTCGCTGTTATCGTGTTCGTCGTACTGATAAGCGCGGTAGTCGGCATTTTGGATTTCGTGTTCCAGCAAGGATTCCTTCTTATCGTACGGTAGGCATGGGGCGTAGCGGTTCACAAACGTTTACAAAAGGAGGAAAGGGGCTGCACGGCTCCGTTTGATATGTCTGAAGAAGCCAAATGGTATGTCGTGCATACCTATTCCGGATACGAAAATAAAGTCAAGGACAACCTCGAAAAGGCCGTCGAGAAGCGCGAGCTTGAAGAATTGATCGTCGAGATAAAGGTACCCGTCGAAGAGACGATCGAGATCAAAAACGGCAAGAAGAAAACAGTTCCGCGCAAGGTGTATCCCGGCTACGTCATGGTAAAAATGGTCATGACGGACGAAACGTGGTATGTCGTGCGCAATACGCGCGGCGTAACGGGCTTCGTCGGCCCCGGCTCGAAGCCGATACCGCTGACGGACGAAGAAGTTACGGCCATGGGCGTCGAACGCGTCCCGATAGTGCTGGATATCCAGGTTGGCGAATCCGTTCGCGTAGAGAGCGGCCCGCTCGAAAACTTCATCGGCGTCGTCGAAAAGCTCGACCCGGAGCGTCAAAAGGTGAAGCTCATCGTAAACATGTTCGGGCGCGATACGCCCGTAGAGCTCGATTTTATACAGGTGAAGAAGCTCTAGATTATCGTTCGCCCGCCAGCGGCCATAGGCCAAAGGCTTGGCATAGTGGGAGGATCGCCAAATACTTAACGGCTTTCCGCTAAACACCACGCATCGGACAAAGGAGGTGTAACGAAAGTGGCAAAGAAAATCACAGGCTACATCAAGCTGCAAATTCCCGCCGGAAAGGCGACGCCCGCGCCGCCTGTCGGCCCGGCCCTCGGCGTCAACATCATGGGTTTTTGCAAGGAGTTCAACGATCGTACGGCGAAGCAGGCCGGCCTTATAATCCCGGTAGTCATCACGGTATATCAAGACCGCTCGTTCTCGTTCATTACGAAAACTCCCCCGGCCCCCGTGCTCATCAAAAAGGCTGTCGGCCTCGAAAAAGCGTCGGGCAGGCCAAATACGGAAAAAGTCGCCAAGCTTACGCAAGCGCAGGCTGAAGAGATCGCCAAAACCAAGATGCCCGATTTAAACGCCGCCAGCCTTGAGGCTGCCGTCATGATGGTAAAAGGAACGGCGCGCAGCATGGGTATCACTGTAGAAGGCTGATTGAAACGGAATTTGTGGGAGGACGTTACCGTCCGCAACTACCACTAGGAGGAAACCTATGAAACACGGAAAGAAATATAAAGCCGCAAAACAGCTCGTCGAAGCCGGTAAGCTCTACGATCCGGCCGAGGCCGTAGAGCTTTGCAAAAAGACGGCGACGGCCAAATTCGACGAAACTGTTGAAGCGTCCGTACGCTTGGGCGTTGACCCGCGCCACGCGGATCAGCAAGTCCGCGGAGCGGTCGTATTGCCGCACGGTACGGGCCGCACGCTGCGCGTACTCGTATTCGCAAAGGGCGACAAGGCCAAAGAGGCCGAAGAGGCCGGAGCGGATTTTGTCGGCGCAGAGGAAATGGTTCAAAAGATCCAGACTGAAAACTGGTTCGACTTCGACGTTTGCGTCGCCACGCCCGACATGATGGGCGTCGTTGGACGCATTGGCCGTACGCTAGGCCCGAAGGGCCTCATGCCGAACCCGAAGTCTGGCACGGTCACGATGGACGTCGCCAAGGCCGTCGCGGAAATCAAAGCCGGTAAAGTCGAATACCGCGTTGATAAAACGAGTATCGTACACGTACCGCTTGGGAAAGCTTCGTTTGAAAACGATAAGCTTATCGAGAACTTCCAAACGTTAATGGAGGCGATCATAAAGGCAAAGCCGTCCGCCGCGAAGGGCACGTACCTGAAAAGCGTCGTCATAAGCGCGACGATGGGCCCCGGCGTGAGGGTGAACCCGCTGCGGTTCAACTAGGTAACAGATAACATGTAGGGGCGAACTGTGTTCGCCCGCATAAAAAGCAGCCCTGTAGGGGCGAACACAGTTCGCCCCTACAGGATTGCGATAACAGCCAAAGACAGCAGGCGCGCTTTTTTAGCGCTTAATGCAGGCCTGCCGAGGCAAACGTTTATCCGCCTGAGACGCATACATTGTGCGTACATACAGGCGCGTATACTGTTTGTTTCGGCCTTGCTTTGGTAGCGGGGCCGTTTCAATTTACACGGTTGATGGAAACGCTCATTACGAGGAGGTGAAACTGATTGGGAAATCCTAAGATCATCGCGCAAAAGGAAGCGTTGGTAAACGCCTTAGCCGAGCGCATGAAGTCCGCGCAAAGCTTGGTATTCGTCGACTACCGCGGCCTGACGGTCGAAGAGGTGACGAACCTGCGCAACAATTTCCGCGCTGCGGGCGTCGAGTACGAGGTCATCAAAAACACCATGCTCGAACGCGCGGCGGTAAAGGCCGGTATCGAAGGTCTTACACCCTATTTAAAAGGCCCGACGGCGGTCGCTTTCGGCGTAAAAGACGCCGTAGCTCCGGCGAAGATCATGAACGACTTCATTGCTAAGGCGAAGAAGACGGAGTTCAAATGCGGCGTTGTGGACAACAAGGTCATCGATACCAAGGGCGTCGTGACGCTGGCGTCGCTGCCCTCGCGCGAAGAGCTCATCGCCAAGATGCTCGGCAGCATGAACGCCCCGATTACGGGCTTCGTATCCGTGCTTGGCGGTACGCTTCGCAAATTCTTGTACACGCTTAAGGCGATTGAAGAACAAAAAGCTAATTAACAGGAGGATATAATAAAATGGATAAGACGCAATTAATCGAAGCGATTGAGAAAATGACAGTAATCGAGCTCGCGGAGCTCGTAAAGGAACTCGAAGAGAAGTTTGGCGTAAGCGCGGCCGCTCCGGTTGCCGTTGCTGCGGCTCCCGTTGCCGGCGCGGCGGCTGAAGCTGCCGAAGAGAAGACGGAATTCGATTGCATCCTCAAGGATATCGGCTCCGAGAAGATCAAGGTCATCAAGGTTGTCCGTGAAATCACCGGCCTGGGCCTGAAGGAAGCGAAAGACCTCGTCGACGGCGCGCCGAACCCCGTAAAGGAAGGCGTATCCAAGGAAGAATGCGACAAGATCGTCGCCGCGTTCAAGGAAGTCGGCGCGACTATCGAAGTGAAGTAAGAGAAGATCATATAACGCAAAAAAGTGGCTTGCCACTTTTTTTGCGTTATATGATTATTTAATGATTGCATTTATATAAGCTATTATGTATAATTATAAGCAATAAGATTCAGGAGGCAGTATCATGGCAAAGGAAAAGGTCATACTCGCGTATTCCGGCGGGCTGGATACGTCGATAATCATCCCGTGGCTGAAGGAAAACTATGATTACGACGTAATCGCGATGGCGGGCGACGTCGGCCAGGGCGAGGAGCTCGAGCCTTTGAACGAAAAGGCGATAAAGACCGGCGCTTCAAAGCTCTATATCGAAGATTTACGCGAAGATTATGTCGTAAACTATATCTTCCCCACCCTACGCGCGGGCGCTGTTTATGAAGGAAAATATCTGCTCGGAACATCGCACGCGCGGCCATGCATCGCCAAGCGCCTCGTGGAAATCGCGCATAAAGAAGGCGCGAGCGCAATCGCGCACGGCGCGACGGGCAAAGGCAACGACCAAGTGCGCTTTGAACTTACTATCATGGCGCTCGATCCGAAGATCAAAATCATTGCTCCCTGGCGTACTTGGGATATCAAGTCGCGCGAGGAAGAAATAGACTACGCCAACGCGCGCGGCATCCCCGTTCCTGTGACGAAGGAACACAACTACAGCATGGATCGAAATATCTGGCACCTTTCGCACGAAGGCAGCGACCTTGAAGACCCATGGAACATGCATAAAGAGGACATGTACATGATCTGCACGCCGCCCTCGAAAGCGCCGGATGCGTATGAGTGCGTGGAGATCGAATTCGACAAGGGCACGCCCGTAGCTGTCAACGGCGAAAAGCTGCCTCCCGTTAAGCTCGTCGAGGTTTTGAACGATTTGGGCGCGAAACACGGCGTAGGCATCGCCGATTTAGTAGAAAACAGGCTCGTCGGCATGAAATGCCGGGGCGTATACGAAACCCCGGGCGGGACGATCCTCTACGAAGCTTTGCGCCAGCTCGAAAGGCTTACGCTCGACCGGCAGCTGCTGCATTATAAAGAAATGCTTGCTATTCGCTATGCCGAATTGGTCTACGACGGCTGTTGGTTTACGCCGCTACGCGAATCGATAGACGCGTTCGTGAATACCGCGATGGAAACCTGCTCCGGCATATCGCGCGTAAAGTTATTTAAGGGCAATTGCTCCCCCGCCGGCGTGAAATCACCCTATTCGCTCTACGATCAGGAGCTCGTCACCTTCGAGGAGGACGATGTTTACAACCAATACGACGCAGAGGGTTTCATCAGGCTGTTCGGTCTGCCGCTGAAGGTGCGTTCTATGATGCTGGCGAAAAACGGGAAATAAACATGAAGCTTTGGGGAGGTAGATTTACCAAAGAAACCGGCGGCGCAATGGACGGTTTTCATTCGTCCATTGCGTTCGACCGGCGCTTGTACCGGCAAGATATAGCGGGTTCGATCGCACACGCGAAGATGCTCGCTAAAACAGACATAATTTCCGAAGATGACGCGGATAAAATCGTTACCGGCCTGTCGGATATTCTTGCGGATATAGAGGCCGGCAAAATCGAGTTTTCATCCTCGGCGGAGGATATCCATATGAACGTCGAGACGCTTTTGATTCAGCGCATCGGCGATGCGGGCAAGCGCGTGCATACCGGCCGCAGCCGCAACGATCAGGTCGCGCTCGATATGCGCATGTATATGAAAGAGGGCTGCGCCGAAACAAAAGCTCGTTTAGCCGCGCTTATTCGTGTGCTCCTTAATACCGCAAAAGCCCATACATACAGCGTGATGCCCGGCTATACGCATTTACAAAAAGCCCAGCCCATCACGCTTGCGCATCATGTTTTGGCATACGCCGAGATGTTCCATCGCGATGTAGGACGCTTAGACGACTGTGTCGGGCGCACGGACGTCATGCCTCTGGGTTCAGGCGCGCTCGCCGGATCCACATATCCGCTCGACCGGGAAATAGTAAGAGCCGAGCTCGGCTTTGCCGAAATATCACGCTCCAGCCTGGACGCGGTTTCCGACAGGGATTTCTTAATAGAATTTTGCGCCTGCGCCTCTACGATAATGATGCACCTTTCGCGCTTTTGCGAAGAACTAGTGCTTTGGTCAAGCGACGAATTTCGTTTTGTCGAAATGGACGACGCTTATTCCACGGGCTCGTCCATCATGCCGCAGAAGAAGAATCCCGACTGCGCGGAGCTAATCCGCGGCAAGACGGGACGCGTCTACGGCGACCTGACAGCCCTTTTGACTATAATGAAGGGCCTGCCGCTCGCATACAACAAGGACATGCAAGAGGACAAAGAAGCCACGTTCGACGCGCTCGATACCGTTTTAGCCTGTCTCGAACTATTTACACAAATGTTCGCGTCGCTGCGGTTCAATACAGACAACATGCGTAAAGGCGCGAGCCGCGGCTTTACAAACGCGACGGACGCGGCGGATTATCTCGTAAAAAAAGGCGCGCCCTTCCGCACGGCGCACGAAATCATTGGCTCGCTGGTATTAAGCTGCATAAAGCGCGGCGTCGCGATAGAAGAGCTATCGTTGGACGAATTGCGGGAGTTTTCGCCGCTGTTTGCCGAAGATGTTTTTGGCGCTATATCACTTAACACCTGTGTTGCGGAGCGCAAGCTTCCTGGAGGCCCAGCGCCGGAGGCGGTTTTGCGGCACATCGAGTATATCGGGAAGCTGTATGATGTTTAAGCTGATTCTATGCATCTGAGGGGTCTATGAATATCGTCATCCAAACGCCCTCGCCCGGCGAGGAGGATTCGGTCGTTATCCGCGTCCACTGCATGACTGAAGGCGTTATACGGGCGATTAACCTGCTGAAAAGCCCGGAAAGCCTGCCGGTTATGATCGGCGAGCAGAATGTTTTGCTGCCGGTCAAGGACGTATTCTACGCCGAAAGCGTCGATTTAAAGACGTTTGTTTATGCGGAAAAATCCGTATACCGCACAAGGCTAAAGCTCTATGAGCTCGAAGAGACGCTGAGCCATGGGGATTTTTTGCGGATAAGCAAGCAGGTCATCCTCAATATCCGAAAGATCCGCTCAGTCGCCCCCGCCGGAGATAGCCGGTTTCAGGCGACGCTTGCAAACGGTGAAAAGGTCATAATATCGCGGCAATATGTTCCCGCGCTGAAAGCGAGGTTCGGGCTTTGAATCTGAAAGAGCTGCTAAAGTTCATGTTCGTTGTTTTTTGCGCGATAACAACAATTGTAATCCTGTATATCGCGGCGGAAATACTGATCACCGATTCGCTATGGAGACTCAGCGCATGGGATTTGCTGAAAATTGAGTTCGTCGCGTTTGCGGGCACTCTGCCGGTGCTGATATTATTAAAAAGAGAGAATGCGCCCCGAACAGAGCTGATAATACGCCAAGTCCTGCATTTCATTCTTACCGGCGGCATCATTGCTGGCCTGCTTATCGGCTTCGGCTGGTTGAGCGCGGGAAACGCGGCTTTCATCGCGGCGCTCTATATCTGCCTTTATTCTGGGATATACGCCGCGGGGGAATTGCGGGCGCGTAAGCTAGCAAAAGCGCTGAACGAGCGAATAAGCGCATTTCACAACGATCAAAACGAAACTCACTGACCGTCGTCTTGAAGGGATACTCGCCTCCTGATAATGTAGCTCAGGAGGTGTTTTTTATGATTCATGTTGAAAATCTCAGGAAGAACTACGGCGGTATAAACGCCGTAAACGGAGTCGGCTTTGAGGTAAAGGAGGGCCAGCTTTTCTCATTCCTTGGTACGAACGGCGCGGGAAAATCAACCACAATCAATATATTGACGACTTTGATTAAAAAATCATCCGGAAAAGCTATGGTCGGCGGCCATGACGTCGAGCGCGGCGCGAAGCATGTGCGCGATCTTATCGGCGTGGTGTTTCAGGACAGCGTGCTGGACGCGGCGTTGACCGTGCGCGAAAACCTGACAGTGCGCGCGGCGCTGTACGGCCGCGGCGCGAAGCTGAAAGGCGCTGTCGAAAACGCAATAAAGCTCTCCGGCGTTGCGGAATTCGCCGCCCGCCCATACGGCAAGCTGTCTGGAGGGCAGCGCCGGCGTGCGGATATCGCGCGCGCGCTCGTCCATACGCCGAGGCTGCTTTTCCTCGACGAACCCACGACCGGGCTTGATCCGAAGACGCGCAGCGACATTTGGACGCTCATACGCGATTTGCAGCGCAAGAGCGGTATGACGGTATTCCTAACCACGCATTATATGGAGGAAGCCTCCGGCAGCGACGATGTCGTCGTTTTGCATAAAGGCGAGGTCAAAGCGCAAGGGACGCCGCTGGATCTGCGAACGCGCTATTGTACGGACGTATTGAAACTGACGCTGACAAACGGCCAGTATATTGAGCAAAAGCTTGCTAAAACCGTGGACGCGCTGCCGATTCTGGCACAATATGAAGGCAATATCGCCAATGTGGAGATCATAAACGGTACGCTGGACGACGTGTTCCTGAACTTAACGGAGGGCCTTAATGATGCTGTTTAAGCGCAACATAAAGATATTTTTCCGCGACAGGGCAAACGTATTCTTTTCGCTTCTGGCCGTAATCATCATAATAGGGCTGTATGTTCTGTTCCTTGGAGACATAGCTGAGCAGGAGCTGCGGGACGCTCTTGGCTTCGATACGGACAAGATCGGCGTCGTGATGGCCAGCCTGACGCTCGCGGGAATGGTGGCGGTCACGGGCGTTACAGGCTGCTTGGGCGCGCTAAGCGTCGCGATAGATGATAAGCGCCGCGCCTTGAAAGATTTCTTTACCAGCCCCGTGTCAAAAAACAAGCTCACGATGAGCTATATCTTCGGCTCCGGCGCTGTGGGGCTGACCATGTCGCTCACGGCTCTTGTGCTATGCGAACTCTATATCGTATTAAACGGCGGCAGCTTGCCTTCCGCCGCGGATTGCGCGCGGCTGCTGCTTACAACGGCGCTGTCCGTACTCTGCGGCAACTCGATCGTCTTTTTCATATCGGTATTCATTAAGAGCCCGAGCGCTTTTGCGGCATTTAGCACCGTGCTGGGCACGCTGGTAGGCTTTTTGATGGGCATTTATATTCCAATCGGGCAATTACCGTCCGGCGTGCAATGGGCGATAAAGTGCTTCCCCATGAGTCACGCTGCCAGCATGTTCCGGCAAATCCTAGCCGACGGTGAACTGGCCGCACTGTTTCAAAATGCCCCTCCGGAGGCGCTCTCGCATTTTCGCGAGGCTTTCGGCGTGACGTTCGCGTACGGCGATGTATCCAGCGGCTTTTGGTTCTCCGCGGCAGTGCTGGCCGTTACGGCGCTGATATTCTACGTGCTGAGCTTGTCGGCGCTGCGCTCCCGGCGAGGCGCAGGCGGCTGATCCTTCATAACTTCTCTTGCTAAAACGGCCTCGCGCCGTTTTTAACATTTATCTCCTTCCTGAAGCATACATATGCAAGGTACTGGTTGGGGTTATCCCCGGGGAGGAATCGATTTGGAGGGCAAGGAGAACCATATCCATCTGCAAGGGCGTCTTGAAAGCGCACCTGAATTCAGCCACAGGATGTTCGGGGAAGCTTTTTACGCTTGTGACATCCACGTACCGCGCCTATCCGGTTTCGTCGATGTTTTGCCTGTGACGTTCGCGCAGCGGCTGGTCGATACGCTGGAGCCGGGCGTATGGCTGGATTTGTATGGCCAGCTTCGTTCGTACAATAAGGCGATAGAGGGCGCAAATAGGTTGATCCTGACCGTGTTCGCGCTTTCAGCCGAGCCAATGCCCTCCGCCGGCGCTTTCAACGAAGTGCGCTTGGTCGGCAATGTATGTAAGCCTCCAATTTTTCGCACGACGCCTTTTCTTCGCGAAATTACGGATATTCTCGTCGCCGTAAACCGCCCGTATCAGAAATCGGACTATATTCCATGTATCGCATGGGGCCGAACTGCAAGATATGTCGCGGAGCTGCCCGTCGGCGCAAAAATTGAGATTGCCGGAAGGATGCAGAGCCGCGAATATAAAAAGGTTTTAGAGGATGGAAGCGCCATAACGCGCGTAGCCTTTGAGGTTTCGATTAATTCGCTGGATACGCATTAAATTAACAAGAAAATTCTCTACTGCCCTATGCGCTTATAAAGCGCAGAAATTATCATGCCGTCTACTTTGATCGACTTGAGCTCCTCAAATCCTTCGGGCGGCGTTCTTTCGGCATACGGTATACTGGTATTCTGTAAATAATAGTCGGTTTCAATATATATGTTCAATATTGCCCTTGTCCTTTCCTCTTCGGTTAACATAAAGGCATGCTTTTCCAGTCCGGAAATCGTTATCCGCGGCCTATCGTCGTAGGCAAGCGCAAAACGAACCAAATCGGTATGAGAAACCTCCCAACAGTCCAATTCGAAGTTCCTCTCAGCAACCTGACGGCCAATAACGTTAAAGTAGGCGTATTGGTAGGGGTGATTTACACAAATCCAGCCCAAAAGGTAAGCGAAGGTCGCGGTGACGGCGCACAAACCTATCCGACGCAGCGCGACATGCTTCTTTGTTAAATAATTAATTGCAGTACTCAAACCATACACGGCGATATATATGAATGGGAAATATATGCCGTAAGCGTGACGCCAGCCGTTATACATGCTGATACGCAAAATGATAAAACCAAACAGCGTACAGAAGAACAGCGCGGCCATGAAAAGATCATAGAGATGCTGTCTATCAAGTTCATTTGGTCTCGCCGCCCGTCGCTTTATCCAGCCAATCGCATTTACCGCTGTGGAGGCCGCGCCTACGACAAACAAAGCTATGTAGGGTATTGGAATCGTGATCCCCATCCACACCGGTAAATAGTGCCACGGTACATGCCGCGATATCATTTCTCCCAAATACAGATGGACGCCGTCCCATTCCACGACATTTAAGAAAAAGTCAAATGTTGCCACCATATTGTTAATAGGGTTTAACCACAGGAAGGGCGTTATCAATATCCAGAACGCCAACGTTAACCCAAATAGCGCCAGCGGACGGCCCAAAACGCGTAAAAAGCCCATCCTTTGGCGGATGGCAATAATTGCGGCAAAAGCGCAGGCCAGCAGCAGCAGCGAGAGACCTAATATGCGCGTATTGATAGCGACCGCCAGCGCAGCCGCCGCCAAAATATAAAACCGCGCCCTCCTATCTTCGAGCCAGCGCAGTACGAAGCAGCCCGAAATAACCATCCACGAGAAGAACAAATTATCTTTTATATTATAAAACGCCTCGGCAAAAAAACGAGGCGACAGTATAAAAACGAGCACTCCCAGCAACGGGAAAACACTTTCGCCGAACCGGAGCCTTAGAATTAAATAGAAGAAAATACCGGCAAGGAAATAATTAAAGAAAACAAATATGTGCCGTATCAAAAAGAAATATCTTGTTCCGAGCCTGAATCCGAACAAATGTTCGGCCAAAACAGTTATGCTCTGCAATGCCACGCCGTAATAACGGTCTTCATAAGTCGCGAGTTCGGGCGTGTTTTCAGCGATCACCCTTACGGATTCATGCTCGGAGGCTCTCATTAAAGGACCCCAAACATGAACATAGTTGACTAGGCTTGTAACCCGTTCATAATTGTCGTCAGCGCCAGCCCCATAGTCTTTGACTATGAAAATGCCACAGATGAAAAACAGCACGAAGACTATTACTGCGATTTTTTTCGAAATCAAGCCTTTGATCAGGTCTTGCTTGAGCTTTTCCAGACTTGACTTTCGTACTGTCTTACTTTTCACGACCCTATCGCCTCCCCACAACAACAATGTATACTATTGTATCATAATTGTATTGGTAGACAATAATATATTTCGAGCTTTTTTTCTGCTATATTATATCTTATACTGGTCGCATTATGCATTACGACCGTATAGCGCATATATTCCGCCACAGCCTATATGAGGACTCCGATTATAAGCGCCGCAAACACAAATATACCTAACAACGGGGCAAAAATACTAACCAATAGAGTAAAAAGCAAGGCAAATAATTGCCAGTGCTAAAAGAGCAGCGCCAATCAGGATAGTGATTATCCAGCCTACCCGGAATAGAGGAACTGCCGTCCTAAAGAAATCGTATATACCGTATACGAAGCTACGAAAACTCATTACACACACTCCTATTCAAAAATATTTGATATCAGCTTGTCGGCCATGTAATCAAAAACCTCAAAATGATTATGGATGAGCTCAATAGTATCCTTAACGTATATCGTTGATAATAACGCGCTCAAAATTCCATACGCTTCGGATTCGGGTATTTTCAACTCCAGATTGGCGGTATACGCCGCTTTTCTGAAAAATGCCATGCTGTCGAATTTGATTTTCTCTATCGCATCGTCTGATAGTTTTGTCACGAACGACCGGTAATCCGGCTTGTTTACATCGTATAAAAAGGGCGTGGCGTCGTACTCGCGAAAGAGGTTTTTCATAGCCGACGCAAATCCCTCTTTGCTTGGATCGCTACGGTACGCGTCAAGGAATGTCTCGGAGTATTAGGCGTGATTGGCGAATTGAATGAGCTTTTATAAATATTATGGATATGTTACAATATCTCTGTTAAGGGGGATATTATTTATGAAATTTTGCCGCATAGTCCATGAGGGAAAAGAGATTTATTGTATCGCCGAAGAAAACGCCGTAAGATTACTAAATGGAACGCCTTTGGGTGAGTACCGCCTAACGGACACATTCTTCCCTATCAAAGACATTCGCTTTTTATCGCCGGTAAATCCGTCCAAGGTCGTCGCTGTCGGCGTAAACTACGCCGCGCATGCAGAAGAAATGAAACACCACGATATTCCGGATACCCCTATACTGTTTTTAAAACCGCCTACTTCGGTCATCGCGCATGAAGAGGCTATCGTATACCCAATACAGTCTAAACGCGTCGATTACGAAGCAGAGCTCGCCATCGTCATCAAAAAGCGCTGCAAAAACGTTTCAAAAGAAGCCGCGATGGAATACGTTTTAGGCTTTACCTGCCTGAACGACGTCACAGCCAGGGATTTACAAGCTATCGACAAGCAATGGACGCGCGCGAAGGGATTCGATACGTTCTGCCCTATCGGCCCCTGGATAGATACGGATTTCGACTGGCGCGACGCTAAAATACAGCTTTTGCTCAACGGCGAAGTCAAACAATCCTCCACTACGGCGCGTATGATTCATAAATGCGACGCGCTCGTAAGCTTTATTAGCGAAGTTATGACGCTCGAGCCCGGCGACGTCATAGCGACGGGTACGCCCTCCGGCATAGGCCCGATGGATATAGGCGATACCGTCGAGGTTTCTATTGAGGGTCTGAGTATTCTTCGGAACACGGTACGCTGATGGATCTATCCCATTTGAACGAGCCGCAGCGGCAGGCGGTTTTAACGACCGAGGGGCCGCTGCTCATACTTGCGGGCGCCGGCAGCGGCAAGACCCGCGTTTTGACGCACCGTATCGCGTATATTATCGACGAGAACAAAGCGTCGCCGTATGAGATATTGGCGCTGACGTTTACAAATAAGGCCGCGCGCGAAATGCGCGAGCGCGTGGAGGCGCTTGTGGGCGCCGCCGACAACATGTGGGTTACTACGTTCCATAGCGCGTGCGTACGTATTTTGCGCGTTGACGGACACCATCTAGGCTATGAGCGCAGCTTCGTAATCTATGACGATCAAGATCAAGTCGCCTTAATACAGGAATGCCAAAAGGCGCTAAATCTTTTGGATTCGGACTATCCCAAGCGCCAAATGAAAAACCTTATTTCCGACGCGAAAAACAATTCCACGAAGCCCGAAGACTATATTTCTTCGATGGCGGACTATCGCGCGGACAAGATATATGAACTGTACAAGCTTTACCAGCGCAGGCTGAAGGAATGCAACGCGATGGACTTCGACGACCTTCTGCTGAACGTCCTTCGCCTGTTTACGGACTTCCCCGACATTTTAGCGAAGTATCGCCGCCGTTTCCGTTATGTACTCGTAGACGAATACCAGGATACGAACCACATCCAATACTCTATGCTGCGCGCTTTGGCCAGCAAAACCGGCAATCTATGCGTCGTTGGCGACGACGACCAAAGCATCTACGGCTGGCGCGGGGCATCTGTACGCAATATTCTCGATTTTGAAAAAGACTTTCCCGGAGCGCATGTATTTCGGCTGGAACAGAACTACCGCTCCACAGGCACGATTCTCGACGCGGCGAACGCGCTTATATCCCATAACATCGCGCGCAAAGAAAAGACGCTGTGGACAGACGCTGGCGAAGGGGACAAGCTCGCGTATTACCAAGCGACGGACGACCGCGACGAGGCGGCGTTCGTATGCGATACGATAATGCGCTCCGTTCGTAGCGGCGATCAACACGGCGATTTCGCGGTGCTTTACCGCACAAACGCGCAGTCCCGCGTGCTCGAGGGCACGCTCGCGTCCTACGGCATGCCGTATAAGGTATACGGCGGCATGAAGTTCTACGACCGCCGCGAGATTAAGGACGTTTTAGCGTATCTCCGCGTCGTGGAAAACCCCGCGGACGACGTTAGCCTCCGGCGCATCATAAACGTGCCACGGCGCGGCATAGGCGACGCCGCTATTACCGAGCTAGAGCAAAAGGCGCGCGCTCAAGAGATTCCGCTTATGATTGCGGCGCTGGAAGGCGATTTACCGACCAAGCTCAAAAACAAGCTCGAAGCCTTCGCGAATATGATCTCCGACCTGATCGCATATAAAGATACGCTTCCGCTGGGCGAATTCGCCGAGAAGCTGCTTGAAGAAACCGGTTATCTGAAGCATTTGCAAAACGACAAGAGCGCCAAAACCGAGCGCGAAATCGTCGAGCGCGTCGAAAACGTGCGGGAATTGATGGTCGCGCTGCACGAATACGGAGACGATGGAGAAGAGAATACGCTCTCCGGATTTCTCGAGAGCGTTGCGCTCGTTTCGGACGTCGATTCGCTTGAAGAGGGCGGCTCTATTACGCTAATGACGCTGCACAGCGCCAAAGGCCTAGAATTCCCGTCCGTATTCTTGGTCGGAATGGAGGAGGGCGTATTCCCGCACGCCCGTAGCGCCTTCGGCACGCCGGATCAGCTCGAGGAGGAGCGGCGGCTTGCGTACGTCGGCATCACGCGCGCAAAGCGCAAGCTATATTTAACCAGCGCGCGTTCGCGGCTAAGCTATTCCGGCTCGGGCCTAAGCTATATGCACAACGCTCCGTCGCGTTTCATCAAAGAATTGCCGGAAAAGCTTTTCGAGCGCTACGAACACTCCGTGAGCGCCGGTTCAGGCGGCAATGCCGGTTTTGGCTCAAATGCAGGATTCGGCAGCAATGCTGGCTTTGGTTCAAGCACGGGCTTCGGAGCAAGCAAACCCTCCCGCGCCGGCGGCTTTGGCAAACGTGTCGATTCCGAAGGCTCCTACAGCGTTTCGAGCGGCGTCGCCATCCGCGAAAACGGCGAAAAACGTGCATTCGAGCGCTATCAGCGCGTGAATCACGCAAAATTCGGCAATGGGACTATCGTCGACCTCGAAGGGGCGGGCAGCGGCCTCGTGCTTACCGTCGATTTCGAGATATCGGGGACGAAAAAGATCGTCGCCTCGCTCGCGCCGATTACGCATGTGGAGGGGTAAGCGAATGGAAGAAATGAACCTCACCCGCCAAAAAGAGCTCGCGAAGCGCATTTCGCAGCTGAATTACGAATATTACGTTTTAGACGCACCGAGCGTATCCGACGCCGAATGGGACGCCCTTTACGAAGAATACGCCCGGCTGGAGGCGGAAAGCGGCGTTATACTGCCCGATTCGCCGACGCAGCGAGTCGGCGGGGAGCCCTTATCCGCGTTCGAACGCCATACGCATCTCGCAAAGCTTTGGAGCCTCGACAAGTCGCGTACGGAGCCGGAGCTGCTCGACTGGGCGCGGCGCTTGAAAAATTATACCGGCGAATTCGCGCTGGAGCGCAAATACGACGGCCTTACCCTAAACTTGACCTACGACGGCGGCGCGCTAATTACCGCCGCGACGCGCGGCAACGGCTCCGTCGGCGAGAAGATTACAGATCAGGTCAAGACGATACGCTCTATCCCGCTTACCGTATCGTTTCAGGGCCGTTTCGAAGTACAGGGCGAGGGCTATATGCGCCTTTCCGTATTAGAAAGCTACAACGCCTCGGCTCAAACGCCCTTGAAGAACGCGCGCAACGCCGCCGCGGGCGCTTTGCGCAACCTCGACCCGCGCGAAACTGCCAAGCGCCGACTTTCGGCGGTCTTTTACAATGTCGGCTTTATCGAAGGCGCAGCGTTCGCTTCTCAGCACGAGATGCTTGCTTTCTTGAAGGAGCAAGGGTTCCCCGTGGGTGAAACATGGTACGGCTCGCTATCGGAGCTTATAGCGCTTTTGCCCGAGCGCGAGCGTGAGCGTTCGCAATTGGACTATATGGTCGACGGCTGCGTGTTCAAGGCCGCCGATTTTGCCGCCCGTGAGCGGGTAGGCTATACCGAAAAATTCCCGCGCTGGGCTATGGCGTTTAAATTCGACGCCGAAGAGGTTGTTACGATTATCAATGCCATTCGCTGGGAGGCGGGGCGCACGGGCAAGCTTACGCCGCTGGCGCTGCTTGCGCCCGTAGAGGTTGGCGGGGCGCTCGTTTCCCGCGCGACGCTGAACAACATGGGCGATATCGAGCGCAAGCGCGTATTCGTGGGCGCGGAGGTCGTAATACGCCGTTCGGGCGACGTTATTCCCGAAATACTCGGCCTCGCGGACGAATCCGTACAATGCGAAAAGGTCGAACCGCCAGCGGTATGCCCGTCGTGCGGGGCGCACGTCGAAGCACGCGGGGCGCATCTTTTCTGCACGAACACTCTCTCCTGCCCTCCTCAGATTATCGCGCGGCTTTCACACTTCGCCTCGCGCGAGGCGATGAATATTGAGAGCTTTTCCGAAAAAAGCGCCGCGCTGTTTGTGGACGCGCTCGATATATCCCGCGTTTCGCAGCTATACGAAATCGCTCGGGATCAGCTATTGGCGCTGCCCGGCTTTGGCGAAAAAAAGGCAGATAAATTCCTGCAAGAAATCGAAAACAGTAAAATCTGCAATCTGCCGGCGTTTTTGTACGCGCTGGGCATCCCGAACGTCGGCGTTAAGCTCGCGCGTGTATTGGCCCTCGACTTTGGAACGCTCCAAGCGCTGCGCGAAGCCGATGAAGCCAATTTGACAGTCATAGCCGATGTCGGCGCAGTCGTAGCGCGTTCGATAGTAGGGTTCTTTAAAGACGAACGCATCTCCGCCGAGGTCGATCATTTGCTGGAGCTTGGCGTCGCGCCGAAGCCCATGGAACGCGTAGAAAAAACGGCGCATCCCCTTTCGGGTAAGACGGTCGTATTTACCGGTACGTTATCCAAAATCGACCGCAAAGAAGCCGAAGAAATCGTATTGTCGCTCGGCGGCAAGGCGTCGTCAAGCGTAAGCGCGAAAACGCACCTCGTCGTCGCCGGAGAAAAAGCGGGTTCAAAGCTCGAAAAGGCGCGCGCGCTGGGCGTAAACGTTATAGATGAGGATGAATTTTTGAAGATGGTGGACGAACACTGATTGGAGCGCAATCTTGTAGGGGCGAACTGCGTTCGCCCGCCATGACGCTTGGTTTGCGTTGTCCGCCAAATAAATGCGCTTGACAAACCCACGTTTCGGGTTTATATTCAAAATAATTAAAGAGTTTGTTTCAGGGCGGGGTGAGATTCCCCACCGGCGGTAAACAGCAAAAGCTGCGAGTCCGCGAGCCCGAAAGGGCCGAACCGGTTTGATTCCGGTACCGACGGTATAGTCCGGATGGAAGAAACAGGTAGGCTCCAACTATCTGTTGGGCCTTTTTCATTCCTCTGACAAACTCAAAATTTAAGGAGGAATTTTTCATGTCCAACTCTAGGTTCAGCGTCCGGATGCTTACTCAAATGGCTATGTTAGCCGCGCTCTCAATCATACTGGTGTATGCAGTACACTTCCCTATCTTTCCCGCCGCGTCATTCTTGGAGTACGACCCGGCGGATATCATGCTGACTCTTGGCGCTTTCCTTTACGGTCCGGTCGCCGGGTTGCTATTAACGGCGGTTGTATGCGTAATCCAAGGCATAACCGTCAGTGCCGCCAGCGGTATAATAGGCATCCTGATGCATCTCGTAGCTTCTGGCGGGTATGTTTTGCTCGCCGGATTAGTATATAAGCGAAATAAAACTTTTAAAGGCTCGATCCTTGCCGTACTCGCAGGGACGCTAACCCGGTGCGTTACGATGCTCATATGGAACATCCTGCTTACGCCTACCTTCATGGGCGTACCGCAGGAAGCCGTTATGGCGATGCTCTTGCCCATCATATTGCCGTTTAATCTTATCTATGCCGGAACGAACTCTATCGTTTCGATTGTTGTGTATCGTGCGGCGGGGCCGCTGCTTCTAAAGCCGGCGGCGTAACCGCTTGCCAAGGTTCAAATGCGATTTTTCACGGGCGGGCATGGAAGCCCGCCCGTGAATATTTATGAAATACCTTTTTACGGCTTTACCGCGCCACCTGCGCTCCTTGCTGTTCCACGCTCCCATTCGAAGCTTTCGCGCGGTTCAACCACCAAGTTATTAGTCCCATCGAAGCGCAAACCGCCGCGAATATCGGATAATAAATATAGTAGCCTGTCAATACGCTCGCAAAAGCAAGCACCAGCGCACACATCACGTACCGCCGCCCTTTGCCCATGAAAGCCGCTTCCTTCAAGGAAGCGCTCTGTTCGCGTTTCTGCGCAATAATAACATCGAGCGCCTCTTCGATTTCGGCGTCAGAGGGCAAAAGCTTCGCTTCCTTTGCAAGCTCAATCAAGCGCTTGGGCGGAAAAAGCGATACGGGCATCGCGAGACGTTTCGCCAGCGCTTCAGCGTCCTGGGCAAACGCGGTTGTAGAGTATAGCAGCATACCATTTGCGGAGCATTCGAGCGCCGCACGATAGAATACGAGCAGTTCGTCCGCACAAATCGCTTCCTTTGCGCTTTGCAGCATGCCAACCAGCAGAAAGCTCCCGTCCGAGCGGCGAGCTAGGAGATATCCGTCCTGTTCCCAAAGATCGCGTACGTTTGGCAGCTTTAGCGTATACGCTTCTACGACGGCGCGAAGCTGTTCCTTTGGCATCATCAAGAGCCGCTCGATCATATAATCTCCCAATAATACGTCCATTCTCTTTTGAACGAACTTCTCGTAACGCGCCCTGTTTAGCATAAAAGTCACGACTGAAAACATCGCCGTGATTATCGCGGATAGTAGCAGCGCAAGCGCCGCGGGATGCACGTAGAATGCCAATATCACATACGCCGCCGCGAATACCGTTATGCGCAAAACTACGACGTCCAGCGCGCGCGCCAGGCTCCTTCTACCGCCGTAAAATTCCCTTCTGAAGTAGGCGTCCCGGTTTTTACCGTCCATAGTCAGTTCCTCCTACAATATAAATTAAGGTTGAGGTCACGGCATCCAGCCGTGACTTTTTCCATCTCGTGTCTAGCTGTTAGAATGGGAGCGGATTGGACTGACG
>QMCD01002064.1_pt1 | contig 19858 bp, 18 predicted proteins | sample 1821841 | NCBI WGS metagenome assembly QMCD01 (sample SAMN01991225, study PRJNA193472) | Termite gut metagenome, whole genome shotgun sequencing project. | isolation source: worker | host: Macrotermes natalensis
GATGTGCTCCGTTCCATGGGGATATATGTCGAGGTGGAAGGCGACGGCCTTACGATCATGGGCGGCGAATTGCATGGGGGAGAGGTGAGCACGCACGGCGACCACCGCATCGCCCTGCTGGCGGCGGCTTGCTCCACCTGGACGCGCGATTCGCTCCTCGTGGACAACCATGCCTGCGTCGCCAAATCCTATCCAAAATTCTGGGAAGATTATGTGTCGATCGGCGGAAAGGTGTCGAAGAAATTTTAATGTTAGACCTCTTCGGAAATTGCGATTCGGCGCAATCAATTAACTGCGGCAAAGCAGTATAGTATGTTATCGGGGGTACAGGATGCCAGCTAAGGAAGTGTTATTGTTGCTGACCGACCGTTGGGCGGACTGGGAGGCAAGCTATGCGATTGCCGAGATAAATTCCACCGAAAAATACTCGGTTAAAACAATATCGGTTGACCGCAATCCCAAAGTATCCATCGGAGGACTTAGAGCGGAAATTGACTATACCATTCATCATTATCAACGATTTGAAACCCTCGCGATGCTCATTTTGCCGGGCGGTTTTTCATGGGGAGAACACGCGTATCAAGACATTGCTGATTTTGTGAAGAAAGTCCACGAGGCAGGTATTCCAATAGCCGCCATATGCGGAGCCACCATTTTTTTGGCCAAGCATGGCTTTTTGGATGATGTACAGCATACCGGCGATGCATTGGATTATTTTATGGAACAGTTATGCGGCGAAAAAAACTACAAGGGAAAAACAAACTTTGTGTCATCGCAAGTAGTAGTTGACGGCGGCTTTATAACGGCCAATGAAACAGCCGCCCTGGAGTTTGCTCGTGAAATATTTCGCGTATTGGAAATTGATGTAAGCGACGAAATCGATGCTTGGTATGATAAATTTAAGCATGGCATGACGCGTTAGATATACTGCGCAACGCATAAATTCACCACCATAAAGAATTATATTACCTACAGGGGAGGACGAATCGAATGCCTGTTAATGTGCCCGATAAATTGCCGGCCATACAGCGACTGGCCGAGGAAAATATTTTCGTAATGACCGAGACCCGCGCCCGCACGCAGGATATCCGTCCGTTGAAGATCGGCGTGGTGAACCTCATGCCCACCAAAGAGGTGACCGAAACGCAGCTCTTGCGCCTTTTGGGAAACAATTCCTTGCAGGTCGATGTAACGCTCATTAAGATGGCCAGCCACACGGCCAAAAATGCCTCCGAAGCGCATATGGAGAATTTTTACCGCACCTTCGAGGAATGCAGGACGCAAAAATTCGACGGGCTCATCATCACCGGCGCGCCGGTAGAGCAGATGGAATTCGAAGAAGTGAATTATTGGGATGAACTGCGCGGCATCATGCGGTGGGCGGAAAAGCATGTCTTTTCCACGCTGTACATATGCTGGGCCGCGCAGGCCGGCTTGTATTTTCGCTATGGCATCGAGAAATATCCGCTGAAGGAGAAATGCTCGGGCATTTTCGATCACCGCATCGTTTCTCCCCGAAGTATGCTCGTGCGCGGCTTCGATGAGGTGTTCCGGGCGCCGCATTCCCGGCATACCGAAGTGCGCCTTGCGGACGTGGAAAAGGTGCCCGAATTGCGGGTGCTGGCAGTCTCCGACGAGGCTGGATTATTCGCCGCCAAATCCACCGATAATAAACATATTTTTGTCACCGGCCATGTGGAATATGACCGGGACACATTAAAGCTCGAATATGAGCGCGATATGGGCAAGGGGATGAAAATAGACCCGCCCGCGCATTATTTCCCGAACGACGATCCCCAAAAAGAGCCGCTGTTCACCTGGCGCGCCCATGCGAACCTGCTCTTCGCCAATTGGTTGAACTACTATGTCTACCAGGAAACTCCCTATGATATCGAGACCATCGGCGAATAGGGGAGGGCGTTGAGGGGCGCTGTCCCCAACGCCCCGTTTTTCATGGAACCGACTATACCGCAGGCGGGAGATCGATGGTAAACGCTTCATCGGTCAGCACTTCATCCAATGCCCATTGCGCGTCAGGGGTCTCTTTGTAGCGAGAGGGGACGATACGAACGGCGTCTTGATCCTTTGGCAAATCCAACAGGGAGAAGTTGTAGGTGATAACCCAGGTGTCCTGGATTTGTTCCTTGCTCATCTGCATATCGCCCATCGTGACCGCTTTTCCGTCCAGCGTATATGCGTCGTGCGCGACAAGATCATAGTATGTATCGGCCAGCGCCGACAGATCCCTTGCGGGCTTATCCTTCCATTGGGAAAATCGATAGGAAAAACTGAGATCGGTGGTCGTGACCCCGCGATGGATTGTGTGGAATATCACATCGTGGTTGACTAAGCGCAGCTTTTCGGGCGGAATCAGCGACTGCCCATAGGAAGCCACGGGCTTTCTGACGCGGTATGTCAAATACTGCGACCAATAGCGCCTGCCGTCCTTGTATACGCTTAACGGAAGCGTAAGGTCGAAATCCCCCTCCAGCGAAAGATCGGATATATCCGTCTCCGCGTAATACCAAGGGTTTTTCTCCGCGTCCAGCCATTCACCGCCGCTTTCCCAGCCATGGTCGACCCCGTTCACAAAGAGAGCGTCCGCAGTGAAACTAAAGCCCTTGCCCGCTTCACTGTTGGTAAATAGCACATGGAGGTTTTTTCCGTCATACACCAGCTCGGTGAGCTGTATCAAAGCGTCCTGTGTCGGCAAACGCAGCCATGTATCGGTGATTTCCTTGGGCATATCACCGCGCTTGGGCAGGGTTTCCTCGATGCCGATCAGCTCGGGCACTTGTGCCAATTCCTGTATGCCTTCATCCACCGGTATGCCCTGCTTTTCCAATATATCTAAAACGCCAAAAACTTTCCTTACGCCCAGCGATGCCGTGCTCAGAAGTAATATCGCCGCGATGGCCAATAGAAAAATTTTGCGTTTCGATGCGCGTTTTGGCGTTTCCACTTTGTCCAGCGCATCCAATACCGCTTGATGGAATTGTATAGGAACATCGGGCAGAACTTTATCCCAATCCACATGCTTCATACTTGCAGCACCTCCTCCTCGCTTAATTCATATCGCAACTTCTGACGCGCCTTCGACATGCGCCATTTTATGGTGCCTTCCGGGGTATCCGTGGCGCGCGCGATTTCCGCTATGGAAAACCCCTCGATATAGTGCATCACGACAGGTATGCGCTCCGTGAGCGGAAGCTCCATAATTGCCGCATATAGTTCAGGATAGGCGGAATCCACCCATGTTCCTTCGGGCAATTCTATGGGCGTCATGCGCTTGCTTTTTTTAATGATGCTATAGCAGGAATGGATGAGTATCCGTATCAGCCAGGTCTTAAAGTATTTTTCTTCCCGCAATTGATGAATATGCGAGAATGCGCCGAGCAGCGCGTCCTGTACCGCATCGGCGCAATCCGCGTCATTTTGAAGATATGTATGGGAAATACGGTATAGTGTTCGTTCCATCGCGATCACGCGGCGGGTGAATTCGCTTTTATCCATTTGCCCCTCCCAACCACTGCTATTTTGGAAAACCTTCACCCGTTAGAGCGATAAGACGCTGTGATGGTTGGCGGCTTTGACATGTTCTCGCTGAATTGAGCACATTGGGGTGGCGTCCCCAGTATTCTCCAGTTTAGGTATCCTCCCTTAGCTTCACCACCTGCGCCGCCTTTCGACGGGCATCGTCGCTGATGGCGGCATAGTGCTTTTTCGTGGTATTGACATCGCTGTGGCCCAGAACATCGGCAACGAGATATATATCGCCGGTTTCCCGGTAGAGTGCGGTTCCGAAGGTGGAACGCAATTTATGTGGCGTAATATGCTTGAGCGGCGCGGCGTATGCGGCATATTTCTTCACCAGTTCCTGCACCGCGCGGCTGGTTATGCGCTTTTTTTGCAGAGAGAGGAATACCGCGTTTTGGTGGCCGGGCGCGGGTTCCACTTTCTCGCGTTCCTTAATATAGGCTTTGAGCGCGGAAGCTACTTCATCGGAAAAGTACAGTATGGTGCTATCGCCGCCCTTGCGGGTAATGCGGCAGGCATTCGCGGAAAAATCGAGATCGGCGAGGTTGAGGTCTAAACATTCGCTAATGCGCATACCGGTGCCGAGTAAGAGCGTGAGCAACGCCGCGTCGCGCAAATGGGTTTTATCGTGGTATTTCTTCTGGCGCTCGGTCAAATGCGCGCCGGAATCGGCGGCGTCCAATATGCGGGCGATTTCGTCCGCCTCAAGACGTATGATGGGCTTTTCCGCGATTTTGGGGAGATCGACCAATTCGCCGATATTCTGGCTCAGTTTTTCCTTTTTATAGTAATATTTGAATAATGAACGCAATGCGGATAGCTTTCGCTCCTTTCCCGCATTGGCATTTTCCCGTATCGCTTCATGCTCGGTATAATACAGAGTCAGATACGAGGCGTATTCTTCCAGATTCGTCGCGGTGATCGCTTCCAGATCCTCCAAGCGATATTCGCGTATATCGCGGTCGAAACCCCGAACCTCTTTGCGCAGAAAATCAAAGAACAAGCGAAAATCATAGGCATAGGCCAAGCGCGTTTGCACGGATGTCCGGCCTTCAATGCCGCGCATATATTCCGCGATGAATATCGGCAACTGCTTGAGCATAGCGCGCAATTTTTTAATGTATTCAGCGTTTTTATCCTTAGAATGGCCCATCTGCACATTAAACTATTCGCAAAAGTTGTCTTTCGCGAATAGTTTCATTATTCCTCTCCCTCTTCGAAAAGCTCCAAAGTGCGCTCAAGATTTCTGCGCATCGTATCGTCAATCTCCGGCAGGTCGATGATTTCGATCGCCCGGTAATCCGCCATATCCTCCTCGATGCAGCGGCAGCAATTATCGCAGACCTTGCTCGGATCGAGATCGCATAGATCGCATTTTCCGCATTCCGTGCAATAGTTCTCTTCATTTAATACGCAAATGCACATGGCGCTTTCTCCCCGAAATGAAATTTAGACCAGTATAGTCCTTATCCTTTATAAAGTAAAGCCCCGAAGCCTTATCGCTCCGGGGCTTTTGGGGAAAGACACACAATGCCATGCGGCTATGCATTGAATGTCGTGTTCGCGTGATAGCCATTATAGGGCGCATGACGCACACCCAATGTGCTGCAGACCAGCACGGTGCTCAATATCATCACCGTCAGCGCGATAAACGCGAAAAAGGTATAAAAACGCGGCTTGGATGATACACGAATATTTCTTCCTTCCAGAATATGGTTCAGCTTCCACATGGTTTTATCCACGCTCCTTTGATACGAGATACCAGAACATATATTCCTATTATAAACGAACTTATGTTCTCTCGCAAGCCTTTTCGTTCCCGATATTGCGAACGAATGTTTGATTTATATCAACACCTATGGTATACTCATCCCATTGAGTAACCGAAAGGTGGGCCTTTTCATGGCGAAGAATCAAGGCGATAATCAGGAGCGCATACTGGCCTTTATACTCTCGGAGATCGAGAACAAGGGCTATCCCCCATCGGTTCGGGATATATGCGACGCGGTTGGTCTAAAATCCACTTCCACCGTGCACGGCCATCTTACGCGCCTGGAACGCAAAGGTCTGATAAGGCGGGATCCCGCCAAACCGCGCGCCATCGAGGTGTCCAGCCATCCCCGTGGAAAAACCGCGACGGTGAAGCTCCTGGGCAGGGTAACGGCCGGCATTCCCATCACGGCGATCGAGAATATCGAGGACATTTTCGCCCTTCCCCGCGATCTCGTGGGTGAGGGCGAGCTGTTCATGCTCCGCGTTGCGGGCGAGAGCATGATCAATGCGGGAATTCTCGACGGGGATCTGGTGATCGTGCGCCATCAGCCCAGCGCCAACAATGGTGAGATCGTGGTCGCGATGATCGACGACGAAGCGACGGTTAAGCGATTCTATCGCGAGCATGGTCATTTTCGCTTGCAACCGGAGAACGATGCCATGGAGCCGATCATCATACAAGATGTAGTTGTACTCGGAAAGGTGGTCTCAGTATTCCGGATGCTGTAGTTTCCGCAAAGCCCTATTTTCAGGGCTTTTTTTCTTTTCTCAAAATGGACGCAAAATCCGTATCATGCATTATAGAGGAGTTATTTGAAAAGCACAAGCGCGAAAAGGGATGCGTCTTATCCGAAATGCACAAAAACCGACCGCGTTCATGCGAAACCGACCGCCAAAAAACTATGCATAATACACAAAAAGCAGTAAAAAAGCAAACTTTTTTACTGCCATGCTAAAATTGGGAGAAAATCCCTATTTTACTCCATTTCTTCGGGCAATTGGGCATTATGATAGACTTCCTGGACATCATCATAATCTTCCATATAGCCTAAAAGGACATTGATTTTTTCCGCGGTTTCCAAATCGGGCTCCACTATATTTTGTGGTATCATCGCGAGCTCCGCAGTGATAAAACTATAGCCCTTTCCCTCCAATGCATCGCGTACAGGGGAAAAAGCGGCCATTTCAGTCGTAATCTCGAAGCCTTCTTCGCTGATTTCCACATCGTCGGCACCTGCGTCCAAGGCGTCCATCATCACCGAATCCTCGTCCATATCGGGCGTTTTTTCTATGAAGAGCAGACCCTTTTTATCGAACATCCAGGCCACGCAGCCGCTATTGCCCATGGAACCGCCGTATTTGTCAAAAATATGCCGGACCTCGGCAGCGGAGCGATTGCGGTTATCCGTCACGACCTCCACGATGACGGCTACGCCGCCCGGCGCATACCCCTCATAGGTGATCTCCTCATAATTCACCGTGCCCAGTTCGCCGGAAGCCTTTTTGATGGCGCGCTGAATATTGTCATTGGGCATATTGTTCGATTTCGCTTTGGCGATCGCGTCGCGCAGGCGGGAATTCGTCTCGGGGTTTCCCCCGCCTTCCTTCACGGCAATAGCCAATTCGCGGCCGATCTTGGTGTATATTTTCGCGCGTTCGGCATCGTTCTTGCCCTTTTGCCGTTTGATGGTGGACCACTTCGAATGACCTGACATGGTTGCCTCCCTAAATATAGTATAACCGTAGTGTAGCACCGTGAGCTATCCCTTGTCTACACATTATCCAGCAGAATCCTGGCGAGCCATTCGATTTCCGGGCGGGGATTCTGCGGAAATAATACGATATTTTCTGCGACCGAAGCCACCGCGCCCCAGTAGAGCAGGGAGAGCGCCAGCGGATCGCCCGGCCTGCGCATATTGCGCAACTGCGCTTCGCGGATATGCGGCACGAGGATATCATGCAATACATTGGCCTCTATCCAGCTCTTGGCCTTTTCGGGGATATCCGTCGTTCTCTCGCAGCGCATCATAAAAACAAAGAGACGGGCGGCAAAGTCGCTATCGTATATATAATGGAGCAATTCCGCGTTGAATCGGCGGAGATAGCGGACCGGATCGCCCTCCTCAAAGAGAAAGGAGAAGCGTTGCATGTCCGTTCGCGCGATATGCAACAACTCCAAAAATAGATCCTCCTTCGATGCGTAATAATGAAAGAGAAGGCCCATGCTCATGCCGACTTTCTTCGCGATATCCTGTATTTTCGTACCCGAATACCCCTTGTCGATGAAGAGATAGAGCGCCGCGATTAATATGTCGCGCTTACGCTGCTGCTTCTGTTTTTCCCGGTTCTGCATAATATTGAACGTCCATTCATTGATAGTATTGTCATTGAATACAAGATCAATGTATCATAACAACGCTTTTTTGTCAAAAAAATACGCGAATTTACGAAAATGCCTTGAGCAATATATCGGCATGCGATATACTATTGCGCAATACGTTATAGCGATAAACGATATAAAAGGGAGGTGAAAGAATGCCTGATGGCACCGCGAACGGCGCATTAACCGAAGCCGTATATGCGATTGGCTTGTCAGCGTGTCGTTCACACTTGCTCTTGGGGAAAATGACTGCCGCGCCGATAAGGCTATCCCAGACAGAGGTGTAACTATGAGTGCGATAATTGACAGAATTTTAGATCAAATAGGCGATAAGGAGTTAATAGGAAAGCTATTAGCTCTACCGAAGTCCGACTTAAATTCTTTGTTGTTAAAAGTTTTTCAAGAACAAGCAAATGGAACTACGCCTGTTGATGTTTTGAAAACATTTCAGACAAATAGGTTTTCCGTTCCAAGTGAAATAGACCCTGTGGCATATCATACTTTAGAAGCGGAAGTCTTATCATTGGCACAAAAAAGTGAGATTAACGCTGTGCTACTATCTCCTTGCGCACCGTTTGCAAGCTGTGCCGCTTTTGGCTGTGTAGACCAAAACAATATCGTGAGCGCGTCACGCGGGACAGAGATTCTATCTGACCCCACAAATATGCTTTCTATCTTGATTGCCGAACAACTCAAGGATAAAAAGGTGGACAACAGAAGCCCTTTACACTATTGCACAACGGCGCGGGTTCTGAGGGCGCAACCATTCCCACCACTAAAAGGGTATTCTGCCCACTTCGGGTTGTGTTGTATTGTTTCGTCCGGCAAGGATAGCGGCTCATATATTTGCGAAAAAGATTTGATGATAAAGCACTTGTCATACTACAAAGAACTTTTCTTTGAAAGATATCATGCAAGACTAACCGTAGTTTTAAGAAAAAGAAGCGGCTACACCGATGGCGATGGATTTTTTGATAGTATGATGAATCTGGTTAAAAACGAACTGCCTGATGTTCCTATCGTTTGCGATTTGGAACACGAAGATAATAATTACTATAAGGGTATCAACTTCAAAATCTACATGGAAAAAGAAAGCGGAAAATTTGAAATTGGCGATGGCGGCTATGTCGATTGGATACAACAAATGACAGGAAGCAAAAAAGAGCGATGTCTAATTAGCTGTATAAGTCTCGATAGATTGTTGTTACCCTTGTGATACTGCCATGTGAATAAGGCTTACCGTGGTTTTTTGATAACAGCGAAACGGATACCTCACGATGAAGTATCCGCTTCGCTGTTATTGATTTATAGCCACTAAAATTCAAGTGAATTTCAACCTTTTGGGTTGATTCGATTTTGCCCTTGCTGTCACGCTCATGGACTACGATTTTTTCTACAAACTCGTTTAGCATGGGGATTGTGAGTTCGGTAAAATCGGTATAGCGGTGTACCAATTCAATGAAGCGTTTTCATTCCGAACACGGATTCGGAAAAAGAAAACCCCAAATAAACCCCATTTGGATAAAACACTCCCCTATCAACTATGAAAGAAGGTGTAAGAAATATTTCCCGATAAACCAAAAAAGCCCCGAAACATCGGAGTTTTTCTGATCCTGCGCCGAGCCGGAAATTGGAGGCGCCACCCAGACTCGAACTGGGGAATAAAGGTTTTGCAGACCTTTGCCTTACCACTTGGCTATGGCGCCATTGGAGCGGTAGACGAGATTCGAACTCGCGACATCCACCTTGGCAAGGTGGCACTCTACCACTGAGCTACTACCGCATATATGGTGCCTTGGGGCGGAATCGAACCACCGACACGTAGATTTTCAGTCTACTGCTCTACCGACTGAGCTACCAAGGCAAAAATGGCGACCCGGAAGGGACTCGAACCCTCGACCTCTAGCGTGACAGGCTAGCGTTCTAACCAACTGAACTACCGGGCCTTGTGGTGGGAACAACAGGGCTCGAACCTGTGACCCTCTGCTTGTAAGGCAGATGCTCTCCCAGCTGAGCTATGCTCCCGACTTTCACAGCGTTTTCACTGCGCAACAAGGGTTATTATATAGACAATGCGCCCGGCTGTCAACACCTAATTTTAGCGTTTTCCGCGCGAAATGACGGATTATATTCGTATATTCCGCCATCGCCCCCTTTGCCAGCGCAGGAAAATCGACGAACCGCGCAGCATGAGATCGGTGATCATGCCATACCACGCCCCCATCAGCCCTAAATTCAGATAATACGCGAAGAACCACGCGGCGATCAGGCGAATAACGCACATGGTGACAACGGCGATATAGAGCGGCGTTTTTGTGTCCCCCGCGCCGCGAAGCGCACCGGTTAAAACGATGGAGCCCGCGTAAAACGGCTGGGCGATGGCCACCACGCGCAGCACCTGCGCCCCCAGGGCGATTACCTCCGCGTCGTCGGTGAAGATGTCGATGAGCTTATCGGGAATAAGAAGGAGCGCAACGGCGAATAGCACATGCAGGATCAGGCTGAGCCCGGCATTGATATTTCCATAGCTCCGCGCGGCTTGCGGATCATTCGCGCCCAGGGATTGCCCCACCAGCGTCGTGGCCGCGATCGCGAAGCCATAGGCGGGCTGATAGGATATGGCTTCGGCCTGCACGGCCAAATGATGGGCCGCTACCGGTATCGTGCCCAAGCCGGTGACCAGGCGCATATAGAACATCGAGCCGCCGCTGATCGCCAGCCTTTCGAGCATGGAGGGCACGCCGATATGGAGCACGCGCCGGACGATGGACAGATCGAAGCGAAAATCCTTCGACGGGCGGAAATGGATGAGCCCATCTTCCCGCCAGCAGGTTATGGCGAGCACCAGCGCAAAGACCAAATAGCCGATGGACGTGGCCGCCGCCGCGCCCGCCGCGCCCAGATTCAATCCCGGCAAGGTAAAATGGAGCGGGCCCAGCGATACCGGGCGGGAAGGATAGATGAAAAAAGCATTGAGCGCGACATGCACCAATTCGCCGATGAGCACCGCGCGCATGGGCGAACGCGTATCCCCCGCGCCCCGGAGCAACGCCGAGAGCGTGAGCCCCACATAATGCGGAAGAATGCCCCATGCGATGAAGAACGCATAGCGCCGCGCGTCGGGCAGGACTTCGGGCTGCGCGCCCATCCATACCGGAATGCGGCCATGTAAAGACAGCGCGGCGATCCACAGAACGAGGCCCAGCGACATCACGCTCATAAAACACTGGGGAACCGCTTGCCGCACGGATTTCCAGTCCCGCGCGCCCACATAGCGCGCGATCAGCGCCGTTACGCCGATGGATATGCCCTGAATCGTCGAATCCAGCATATATATGACATTGCTGTTCACCGCGACGGCGGCGGTCGCGACAGCGCCCATGCCGCCTACCATCGCCGTATTGATGAAAGCGGTGAACATCATCATCACATTTTCGAATATGACGGGGCCCGCCATGGCGGAAGCCTTGCGCACACGCCCCATAAGTACGCGGTTTTTATCCATATTCCGCACTGATATTCCCCCCGCAAATGCGCTTCACAAGCGTCATTATAGTGATTTGCGGAGATTAATACAAGCACTTTTCGCTTGCCTTGCACTGGGCTTTTCCGTATACTGATAGCAATGCATCTTCCGCATAAAGGCTAGCCCGACGAAAAAATTGTCTCGCAAATCCACCGAAAGCCAATTTCCGAAGAGGTCTAATGCGCGAAGCGCGGAAGGGATTCTTAAGGGATGAAATCCCTTAAGCGGGAGCTCGAGGGCGGCGGCGCCCTCGACATACCCCTTTGCAGAAAGGAAACATATGTCGGATTTCGCACAACAGATACTGGACAAGCTCCAGACCAATATAGCGCGGGTTATCGTCGGGAAGCAAGAAGCCGTGACGCGCTTGTTTATATCGCTACTCTGCCGCGGACATGTGCTGATCGAGGACGTGCCTGGCGTGGGCAAGACGACGCTCGCCCACGCGCTGGCCAAATCCCTGCAATGCGAATTCGCGCGCATACAGTTTACGCCCGACCTGATGCCCTCGGACATCACCGGGTACTCGATCGTGAACTTCAAGACGGGCGATATGGAATACCGCCCGGGGCTGGTCATGAGCCAGATCATATTGGCGGACGAGATCAACCGCACCTCTCCCAAGACCCAGTCCTCCCTGCTGGAGGTTATGGAGGAAGGGCAGGTCTCGGTGGACGGGCATACCTATCCCCTGCCCAAGCCGTTCATGGTGCTGGCCACGCAAAATCCGCTGGAATTCATCGGCACCTATCCGCTGCCCGAGGCGCAGATGGACCGTTTTTTTATGCGCATTTCCCTGGGATACCCGACCATCGAGGAAGAAATGCGCATTTTAGGCAAGCAGGGCGACCCAGAGAGCGAATACGTGCATAGAATTTGCACGGCGGAAGAGATTATCGCGCTGCAGGATCAGGTGGGTTATATCTATTGCGCGAAGGAGCTGTGCTCCTATATCGCGGAAATCGTCGCCCGCACCCGCGAAAGCAAGAATTTGCAGTTGGGCGTTTCCCCGCGCGGAACGATATATATCATGCGCGCGGCGCAGGCTCTCGCTATGCTCATGGGCCGGGACTATGTGCTGCCGGACGATGTGCAGAGCGTCGCGCAAAGCGTACTCGCCCACCGCATGGTATTGACGCCCGAAGCGCGCCTGAAGGGCCAGACCACGGAAGGAATACTCAGCGCCATTCTACGGCTTCCCTTGAGCATTTCTCAGGCGCTTCGCTTGCGCTTACCTTGCTCTTTCTGGGCGGCGCGCTGGCCTTCGCGGCGTATTATACCGAGGAGACGATGTTCCTGCTCGCGGCGTTCATGCCCATCGGCATATTCGTCTATGCTTTGTTCAGCAGCCTGATGGCGCTGATATTCTGCCGTTTTCGATTCATCGCGCGGGACGGCCGCGTCGAAAAAGGGCAGAGCTGGCCGGCGGATATCGAAATCGCGGTGCTTTTTCCGCTACCGGTCGGCATTATTGGCGTGCGCGTAAAAATTCCGTATATGCATGCCGGCAACCGGGCGCTGGAGGAGCGCTTCATTCCCCCGATCAAAAAAATAAAAATACACCGGGAATTCCTCTGCGAATTTCGCGGCGTATACGAATGCTCTCTGATCGACATGTATGTCGAGGATATTTTCGGCGTATTCCGATTGCGGAGGAAGCTGCGCGAAGCATCGTATTCCGTGAGCGTTTCCCCGAAATACATCCTGCTCAAGCCTCTGGAAGGGGGCATCTATGACGATGGGCTGCAACCCGCCCGCTCCTATGAGGACACGAGCTCCTATGCCGATATCGCCCCCTATGCGCAGGGGGATTCCCTGCGGCGTGTGCACTGGAAGCTCTCGCTGAAGCGCCGGGAACTGCTCGTGCGCCAATTCGAGACGCTGGTGAAGCAGGACATGCTGCTGCTCATCGACATGACGCCCCCGGAGGGCCTGTCCACCCTGCGCATGCGCATTGAGGACCTGATATGCGACTGCGCGGCGTCGATCGCCCATGCCCAGCTATCGGCCAATCATCCCGTGCGTATGCCTCTGTTTGCCGAGCGGAATATCATGATACAGGGGCAGGGCAGCCGGGATTTTCATTCGTTCATCGAGGCGCTTACGCAGGTGCCCTTCGACGGCAGCATCCCCATGGCGGAGATCATCGCGAAGGAGACCCGCTTGTTCCGGGGCAACCATTGCGTGTTGGTATTATCGAAGCTCCCGGCGGATTTAAGCGAACAGGTATTGAAGCTCTCGGGCATGGTGCGCATGCGCGTGATCGGCGTATTCGAGGATGGGCACGGCTACAGCGTACAGGTTTCCAGCTTGCGCGAGGCGGGCATTACGACGCAGATCATCACCCCCTCCCTGGGTCTTATGGAACTCGCGAAGGGAGAGCGCTATGACAAAATTTAGCAAGGGCTTTCAATGCGCGCTCTATGTGTTTTTGCTCTCCTATGCGCTGAGCGGCGCAATCGCCGCCATTTCGGACGCGCCCATAGGGCTGCCCGTCGCCATATGCGGGAGCATTGCGGCGTTCTTCGGCCTTATCGCGCCGTTTAAGGCGGGAAAATACAGCATATTCATCGCCCTCGCGTTCTTCGCGGGCTTTTGCCTTTGGCGGTATGATACGACCGTGGAGCTGGTGCGCGCCATCGTCGCGTGGTTTAGCGGCGATGCCTATATCGTCGATATCATGCGGCTGGATTTGGTGCTGTATATCTGTCCGATTTGCGGCATCGCCGCGCTCATATGCTATCGCACGCAGGGGGGCGGCATATACGCGTTTTTGCTGACGCTCATCGTATTCGCGCTGCTTTGGAGCCTGGAATACCTCGAGTCCGTCTATGTCCTCATCGCGGGCGTGGCGCTGATGCTTCGGTTCGCGGGCGCTTCCCCGGATATCGAGGAGAATGACCCGCGCAGAACCATTCCCTGGCTGATATCGCTGATGGTGGTGGTCGCGGTGGCCGGGGGGGCCTATGCGCTCTCGGAGAATATCGACCTTTCCCGGGAGGACGACCCCTTTCAGGCCCTGCGCGAATGGGCGGACGAAGCGCTGTTCTTCACGACCGACCGGTATATATTCTCGCTGGCCAATACGGGCTATCAACCGCTGGTCTCTCGTCTGGGCGGGCCGATATCCCCCAAGGATACGCCCGTGATGGATGTGTGGGCGGATAAGCCCGTGCTGCTGGCGGGGCGTTATAAGAACGCGTATTTGGGCGACCGCTGGGAGGATACGCTGGCCGAGCGGCGGTATCGCTACAATTCCATATTGAACGGCGGGCCGAAGGACGAGGTGTTCACGCAGCGAAACGCGGAGAATCTGCCGGACATACCGGTAAGCCGCGTATCGGTCGAATACTTGACGGAAGGGCCGAGCACCCTCTTCGCGCCCAATCGGCTGGAAAGCGTCGACGCGCTCGATATGGGATATCCGTATTTTAACGAGAGCGGCGAGCTGTTCGCGACGCGGGCGCTCATGCCGGGGAGCGCGTATGCGGTCTCCTCGCGCATCGTGTACGCGCATGATCCGCGCATGATCGACGCCCTGCAAAATTCGCCGGAGATCAGCGATCCATATTATATCGGCGCATTGGAGAGTTATACGCAGGTGCCCAATAATACGATGCTCGCGGACATCGCCGCGCATATCACGCAAAACGCCGATACCCCGCTGGAACAGGCTTTCGCGATAGAGTATTATCTGAAAAGGAATTACGCGTATACCATGGATGTGCCCCCGCCGCCCCGGGATATGGATTTTACCGAATATTTCTTGTTCCGGGAAGGGCAGGGGTATTGCACCTATTTCGCGACGGCTTTCGCGGTGCTCTGCCGGTATTCCGGCCTGCCCACGCGGTATATCGAGGGATATGCGGCATATCCCGATGAAAACGGCGTCGCCCATGTGCGCGCGAAGGATGCGCATGCCTGGGTCGAGGTGTATTTCGCGGGGTTCGGCTGGGTGACCTTCGACCCCACACCTTCGGGGGATGGAGATCCCATGCAGGATAATCTGGAAAACGCGGAAAGCCCCGAGCCGACCGATGAGGAAACATCCGCGCCGTCCACGCCCCCGCCTACGGAAATACTCACCGATATGCCGCCGGAAACCCCCGAAGGCGGCGACGATTCGCGGACCGCGCCGCCTTCCGAAAGCGTCGGCGACGACACTCCTTCCGAAACGCCGTATATTCCCCCATTCCTCGGGTGGATGGTCGGGGCGGCGGCGGGCGTCATCGCGCTGATCACCCTCCTCGTCATCGTCTTGCGGCGCAGACGCTTCCTCGTCCGAGTGAAGCGCATGGACGCGGATAAGGCGCTGCGCTGCGCGTATCTCGAAATACTGTATTGGCTCAATGCCTGTGGCCTGGAGATTCGCAGGGCGGATACGCCCCACGCGATCGCGGCGGCGGCGGACGCGCGTTTCGCGCTGGAAAACCGTCTTTCCCGATTCATCAACCGCTATGGGCGCAGCGTATATGGCGGCAAAGCGGCCAAAAGCCGCGACGTGGCGTTATTCTTGGCGTATTATGCCGATATTCGGAATTACGCGCGGCGCAATATGGGCTGGCGATACAATTTTACCGCCCTAAAGCGCATATTTCGCTATGAAAGATAACTAGATATGGTATAATCAGTGGTGAAAAGCCCATTGTATCCAAAAAGATGGCGGAATGAGATTTCCGGACAGGTCTATTTATACACTTTCGAGGAGGCAAGCCATGAAGGTATTTCGCAAGGAACTCAATTTTCAGATTATACAGAGACGCGCCTTTGTCAACATAACGCCCCATGTGGAGAAAGCGCTGGCCGAGAGCGGCATTGCCGAAGGGCTGTTGCTCTGCAATGCCATGCACATTACGTCCTCGATATTCATCAACGACGACGAGCAAGGGTTGCACAGCGATTTTGAATATTGGCTGGAGGAGCTCGCGCCCGAAAAACCCTATGACCGCTATGCCCATAATGTGATGGAGGATAATGCCGACGCGCATTTGAAGCGGACGATCATGGGACGGGAGGTCGTCGTCGCGGTCACCAATGGCGCTCTGGATTTTGGGCCGTGGGAGCAAATCTTTTACGGCGAATTCGACGGAGCGCGGCCGAAGAAGGTGCTGATAAAGATTATCGGCGAATAAGAGGACGCCAGGGGGCGCTGCCCCCAACCCCCCGCTTAAGGGATTTCATCCCTTAAGAATCCCTTTTCGCGCTTCGCGCACTAAAATCCAAACCCAGAAAAATACCCTTTTATGCGCGAAGCGCAAGTGGGTTTCGAAAGGGACGAAGTCCCTTCGCGGGAGTCTGAGGGCAGAGCCCTCAGCGTAGCCCCCACTCCCCCGTCCTTACCCCATCATCCGGTTGATAGCGCTCACCAGCGCGCGGGCGGAAGCCGTCATGATATCGCGATCCACCCCCACGCCCCAATGGCGCTGTCCTTTTTCGTCGAGTATGCCCAAATACGCGATGGCGCGGGAGTCCGCGCCGATATCCAGCGCGTGTTCCTTATAGAGCATCGACGAATAGCGCAACCCCAAACCGTTTTGCAGCGCCTGATTCATCGCGTCGAGCTGTCCGCTCCCCTCCCCGGTGAGCGTTATTTCCTTTTCCTTCACGCGGAGGGTAATCTCGGTACGGAATTTTTCCCGGCTGATACGGTGATAATCGACAAAGGCGATCGGGCTGTCCAGGTTCGAATATTCCCGCATGAATACATCATAGATTTCGTCCGGCGTGAGCTCTTTATGCGCATGGTCGGAGACGCTCTTTACGAGGTAACCGAAGCTCTCGCGCATCTGCGTCGGCAAATCCAGGCCAAAGTGCGTATCCAGAATATACGCGATGCCTCCCTTGCCGGACTGGCTGTTGATGCGGATCACATCCCCCTCGTATTCCCGCCCGATATCCTTCGGATCGACGAGCAGATACGGCACCGACCAATAATTCGCGCGCCCCTCTTCCCGCCACTGCATCCCCTTCGCGATGGCATCCTGATGCGATCCCGAAAAGGCCGCGAAGACCAGATCGCCGCCGTATGGGTGCCGCGCGTCCACCTTCATGCGCGTGGCGGATTCATACGAGCGCACCACCGCAGGGATATCCGCAAGGTTCAGCCCCGGATCGACGCCCTGCGAGAACATGTTCAGCGCCAATGTCACGATATCGACATTCCCCGTGCGTTCCCCATTGCCGAAGAGCGTTCCCTCGACGCGCTTCGCCCCGGCCAAAACGCCCATCTCCGCGTCGGCCACCGCGCTCCCCCGGTCATTATGCGGGTGCTGGGACACGACCACGCTCTCGCGGTAGTTCAGGTGATCGCACATATACTCGATCTGCTGCGCGTACACATGCGGCATGGACATCTGCACGGTGGCGGGCAAATTGATGATCGCCTTTTTGTCCACTGTGGGCTGCCAGACATCCAGAACGGCATTGCACACATCCAGCGCAAAATCCAGCTCGGTGCCGGTAAAGCTCTCGGGCGAATATTGAAAGCGGAAATTCCCGTTCGCTTTTTCCGCGCAATCCTTCACCTTTCGCGCGCCCTGCACGGCGATCTCCAGCACCTCTTCCCGCGTCTTGCGAAATACCTGTTCGCGCTGCGCCAGGGAGGTGGAATTGTACAAATGCACGATGGCGTTTTTCGCGCCTTGCAGTCCTTCCAATGTCCGCTCGATAATATGATCCCGCGCCTGGGTCAGCACTTGGATGCAAACGTCCTCGGGTATCAAGTCCTCCTCGATCAGCTTGCGCAAAAACGCGAATTCCGTCTCGGACGCGGCCGGAAACCCGACCTCGATCTCCTTAAACCCGATTTCGCAGAGCGCTTTAAAAAGCGCCAGCTTCTCGTCGATGCGCATGGGCACGACGAGCGCCTGGTTCCCATCGCGCAAATCGACGCTGCACCATGTCGGCGCTTGGTCGATATAGTCCCGCCGCGCCCACTTCATGCACTCCGTGGGCGGCATATAGTACGCCTTTTGATATTTTTCCGCATTCATCCTCATGATCAGCTCCTTTGAAAGTAAAACAAAAAATCCCCCGTCTCCTAATAACAGAGACGAAGGATAATCCCGCGCGGTACCACTCCAATTCACAACAATGTGCACTCAAAAGTACGGACAAAATGTCGATACTCGTCCGCTATAACGGGCGAACCCGGCACAAACCTAATCGGAAAAATTCCTTTCAGTCGGCTGCTTCAAGGTGAGTTCGGCGTTTGGACCGCCATTGCCTCGCACCATCCGGCAATTCTCTGGGGCGTCTTTCCCGCTTACTGATCCTCTTCATCGCATTTTTATGTGTTTTGGGCATTATAAAACACACGGTGTGTTTTGTCAACTATCGTTTTTCAAAATGAGTGCTTTCGTATTTTAATGCACTTGTATAAATATATGTATATGCACATAATACCAATTGAAGAAAAATTACTCAATGAATTTTTGTAATTTGATATAACCTGCTCCGTGTATTTTATAACGCACGTATAGAAAAAACAAATATACAAAAAGAGAAAAAGCAGGCAATACAGAATAAATCGCAATATTCAAAGGCCATTCTTTATCCAAATACAGTATAACAACGCAAATGCATATAAGCAGGAGCAGTACCATTATACTTATATACATCCACATCCTCACGGGTACGCCCTCGTTTTGAAATCTGGCAATAATCCCTTTATCTTTTATTCTTCCATCAATTTCTACTATATTTTTCCGCTCACCAGTGTGTAGTATCTGGAATATAGCACCTTCTTTACCTTCAATGCTCTCCACGGCAATTTCTACCTTGTTTCCAGCAATTTCAGCTATTCTCAATTTCACCATTTCATCTGTCTTTGCAACAAGCATTGCATCCAATACTTCACAGGATTCAGGCAAAACAATCGTTACAGGTTTTTCTGCGTAAATATCGGAAACTTGTATTATGGAATTGCGTTGGTTCCATAAATAAACTCTTGAAACACATAACGATTTAATATTGCGCCCATTATGTGTGATGTTTATTCCCGTGATGGTGCTAGCATAATTATCTAGCAATATATTCGTTCGAACAAAATAGGCCAATTTCTTTTTCTTTTTTCTAATTCCTATTATTGCCAATGGAAATCCTATAATGGTTATCAAAATTACTATAACTTGAATTATAGTGTTAGATGTTAAAACACCAAGAAAATGCTCCATTTCAAACCCCCATATTGATGAAACCCGAATTCATTTCCCGAAATTAATGTTTTCTAAAACCCTTTCCAGCCCGACGCGCATATGCGCATAGGTCAGTCCGCCCTGAAAATACACGCGATAGGGTGGAATCACCGGCGCGTCGGCGGAAAACTCGATGCTCGCGCCGGACACGAAGGTTCCGGCGGCCATGATCACCTCATCCTGATAGCCCGGCATCGCCCATGGTTCGGGGATGACATGCGCGTCCACCGGGGACACCGCTTGCACTCCCCGGCAGAAATCCAGCAGCCGCTGTTTATCGCCCAGTTCGATCGCCTGAATGATATCGCTTCGGGAGGCTCCCGGCGGCGGACTCACCGGAAAATCCAAAGCCGCGAACGCTTCTCCGAAGAGCATCGCGCCCCGAAGCGCCTGACAAACGGTATGCGGGGCCATGAACAGCCCCTGATATAAAAGACGATAGCCGCC
>QMCD01002433.1_pt1 | contig 19838 bp, 21 predicted proteins | sample 1821841 | NCBI WGS metagenome assembly QMCD01 (sample SAMN01991225, study PRJNA193472) | Termite gut metagenome, whole genome shotgun sequencing project. | isolation source: worker | host: Macrotermes natalensis
GGGATTCACCCAAATACAAAAAACGCGGACGGAGGCGGCGCTTTCGCGCTTATCCCTCATTCCGCGTTCGTATACGCTTGAACAATCCTGAAGGCTGGTGCTATAATTGATTAGCGTGGTGTCTTAGGATTGCGAGGGGTGCTTGCTCACCTCATATGCAGGGCTGGGGTGTTGGTAGCACCTCAGCCTGCCACGTTATATCATATTTTTCGGGGCAAATCCCCTTGATGGTATTGTACGGCTTTGGGTTGGGGGATGTCAAGAAAAGTGAACTTCACGGTATTGTTCAGTAAGCAACAATAAGGGAGTAAAATAAAACAGTTTCAGACAACCATTATTTATAATGATGACTGCAAGAGGGATAGCCTTTTTCGAATTAACGATAACTGGAAAAACTAGGAGGTGCATTCATGCCATTTTTTCAGGATAACAGAAATCGGTTTACACTTGAACCTGACAATCAACACGGTCTTAGAAAGTGTCAACTTGGTGCCATTTGGGCCTTAAAGAGTTACTATACAACGTCTTCAAATGAAATTGCCGCGCTGATTAGTATGCCAACAGGATCAGGAAAAACCGCTATAATGATGGCCGCCTGCTTTGAGCTAAAACTATCGAAAATACTAATTGTTGAGCCGTCAAAAATACTGCGCAGGCAAATATGTGATAATTTTAAAGAATTAAAAGATTTACGCTTCGCTAAGTGTATATCTGGAGATATGCCATTTGTCAATGTTTATGAAGTGGAAGAGCGCAAAAACTCCAAAGAGGCATGGGAAACAATATTCGAGGCAAACGATGTTGTGGTGGCACATCCAAATAGTATCTCCCCATATTATACTCAGTTGACGCCTATACCCGATAACCTTATTGATGCCGTATTTGTTGATGAGGCACACCATTCGCCTGCCCCAATATGGAAAGCAATTAATGATTACTATACAAAAATAAAAAGAATTTTCTTAACTGCCACTCCCTTTAGAAGGGATCGAAAAAGAATGCAAGCAAAACTTATATATCACTATTCTATTAATAATGCTCTTGATGATGGAATCATGCGTTCAGTTAGTTTTAGAGGCATTAACGCGGGTATACAGCAACCCGGTTATACTACAGATTTAGTGCGTGCTGCTTCAACAGTCTATAATGATGAGAAGCTTGATAATCCCAATGCGGCAATAATAATCCGAACAGATCGTATCAAAGATGCAAAAAGACTAGTAAGCGAATACACGGATGCTGGTTTTAACATTGATGTAATCCACTCTAAACGTTCGCCAAAGGTAAATGCAGATTTGATTCGGAAAGTTCGTAACGGTGCCTTAGATGGTCTCGTTTGTGTAGGAATAGCAAGTGAAGGGTTAGACATACCCAACTTGAAAGTCGCGGTATTGCATGCTACGCCTAGATCAATACCCTACACCATTCAATTCCTCGGGCGCATATCGCGTCAAGCTCCTGGTCAAGCAGGGCAGGCGGTTCTAATAGCAAATGTAGATGCGGTAAGAGGTGAGGTAAGTGAATTATATAGATCGGATGTTGCATGGAGTCGTCTAATACCTGGTGTTATCAATGAACAGATGGAGAGAGCTCGTTTTAATCGATCCACCCATGCTAGTGACATTGATTTTCAAATGCCCGAAATAAATGTGTTTTTCAGCACAAGAGTCTATGGAACAGATGGCAATTTTTGCTTGGCCAATGTTGAGGATACTGTTGATAGTGCGGACAATATCAACATCATCCATGTGGAACAGCAAAATGCTTCATCGCCGTTAATTGTTGTTACATCCTATAGTAAACCATTAGAATGGGCTAGCAGAGAAATATACATTGAAGATATGCTTGATGTCCATATCTTTTACCATGTGAGTGAACAAGGACTTCTGTTCGAATTATCGACAAGTGAACTCGTTTTAAAACTAATAAGAAAACATATAATAAAAGGAAAATTTGAACCGATTCCATACGGTAGGTTGTATAAGATTCTTTCGGAATTTGACCAGAGTGACTATATAATGGTCGGATTAAAGAATTCTGTATTGCAAGGTGCTTCTCAGCCAGCATATAAAACTGTTATTGGGAGTGGCGTGCAAGCTTCTGTAAGAGCAAGCGAAGGAAGAGTATTTAGCGCGGGACATGCATTATTAAGCTTAGACAACGACAATACTTGGGGCATTGCTACAAAGAGAAGTAGGGTGTGGGCGATGAAGAGAGGTACAGCAGAAGAGTTTAAGGGATGGTGTGATCAACTTGTTTGTCTGATAACTAGCGGCCCAGTAATGACCTCTCTACCAGGCTTATCATTCTTGGCTCAAACACATTATATAGACAGAATTGATGAACTACCACTAGCTATAGTACCAGATGAATTGTTTTTCAGAACGCAGAATGTTATTATTCAAATTGAGGGGAAACAACCATATAGAAACGTAATTCCCGAAATGACCCCACCATATAAACTTAATCCACAAACCGGAGTTCTAAGCAGCACCATGAAAATCTGTGATTTTGAAATCAATATAAATATGGACTTTAACGCGGAAAATCTTTGGACATTGGATACTGATGACGAAATCTCTATTAGATTGGATAAAAACGAAAACAACATCATTAATTGCTCATTGCAAGAGACTATGAACGATTATCCTTTTTCGTTAGTAATGCCAAATGGTGATATCATCGAAGGCAAAAATCAAATTGTGCCGAACAGAAAAATTGAACATTTGCCGCCTTCGGTATGGATTCCAAAGAACTGGGAGAACTGTTTAATAAAGAAAGAACGGTATGATGAGAAGGATCCCTCTAAGAATTTGCCTATTATTAATAAAACGATTGAGCTGATTAAGCCGAAGCTAGATAAAAATCAGGATGTACTTATTCTTGATGATCGGGCAAATGAAATTGCTGACTTATTGTGGTTTTCAACTAGCGAAAGAATGATAAGCCTAATACACTGTAAAGCATCGACCAAGAGCAATCCGGGCTGTAGAAAGGTTGATTGTGATGTTTTATTTGCCCAAGCACTTCGCAGTATTCATTGGATTGCGAATCCAGAATTATTATCCCGCCTTGAAGAAAGAATGCAAACAGAGTCCAAAATTATTTTGGGCTCTTATCCTATATTTGACGAAATAAAAAAGCATTTTAGAATTAATGAATGGAGCTATAGAGTAATATTAGCCCAACCTGGATTTAAGCATACTAGTGTATCAAATGTAAAGAGAAAGAATAATAATGTATATGAATTAGCGATTCCAGTTTATGAACGAATAAAAGGGTGCATGACAGAGTTGGAGATTTGGTGCTCCTAGTGATTATGTTGAAAGTTTGCTCGCTCTATGCAGTTACTCCATAATTATTTGAGGTTCCCATCATAAATATGAATGAGGATTAAATGAACTTAATATAGAGCTATGCAATTTTTGTAAAAAATTGAGCGGTCATCGGTATCATAGAAAAAAGTTTACAGTGAATTCCAATAGTCCTCTAAAAAACTGAACCCTTGCTTCTCAAGGCACACCCTCCCCGGCTGTGCCTTTTTCATTCCCCCCAAAGGAGGTCACCCCCATGCTACTAACCGAAGAACAAATTCAAGCCGCGTCGGAAGTAAACCTTGTGGATTACTGCCTGCATAAAGGCATCCCCATCAAGCGATTCAGCGGGGATACCTACCGGCACGAGGAATATGACAGCCTGAAAATCACTGGAAACAAGTGGAAACGCCACAGCCTGAAAGACAATGGGCACGGCAAGCATCAAGGCCGGTCTATACAGTTTCTTGAGGAATACTGCGACCTGACATTCCGCGAAGCGGTGATCGAATTGCTGCGCTTCTCCAATTCCCCGTTGCTGGGCAAACCGAGCATTAAAAACAAGCTGAACGCTTACGTGGGCAAAGGCGCGAACCGCCCGCAAATGTCGCGCATGATGGATTTGGTGCGGCAACCTCCGCCGCAACAGCTTCCCCAGCAAGGCGTTGAAAACAATAATGCCAAACATGCAACATCGGAACCGCCGCCTACAGCACGGGATGTTCCCAAAGACGACGCCAAAAGAATATTCCAGCTTCCACCAAAGCACGCCGACAACCGGCGTGTTTTTGCGTATCTGACCAAAACGCGGGGCATCCATTCGGACATTGTGAATCACATGATCAAAAACAATTCCCTGTACGAAGATCAGCGGCACAACTGCGTCTTTGTGGGGTACGACATGAAAAACAAGGCATGTCACGCCGCGTTGCGCGGCACCAGCACAAGGGTGGATACACCGTTCAAGGGCGATGTGGCCGGAAGCAAGAAAGTGTTCGCGTGGTCTTTCACGCCGGAGATGGATAGTACAACACTGCGCGTATTCGAGAGCGCCATCGACGCGATGAGCGCCATGAGCATGGATATGGAGAACGGCATTCCGTGGAATAATCGCCATTACAAGGCGCTGGGATGCCTTGCGAAAGACCCCATATACTTCTATCTGCGGATGCACCCGGAGATTGACACAATAGATTTTTGTCTGGATAACGACACGGCTGCGCGGGCAGCCACGCGGGAATATATCGACGAATTGGAAAAACAGGGATATGCCTGCAACGACTGCCCGCCAACCGAAAAGGACTATAACGCCGACCTCGTAAAAAAAAACGGGGTGAGTGGGAATACGAACGGTGAACCGGCGGGAGGTAGCGCATGAAAAAAGAAAACATGGTCACGGCGTACCGGCAATATATTTCGGAAGTCGCGCGGGATAGCGGGCGGTGGGCGCATTTTCTGAGCGCCGCCGCATATTTGTACAAATACCACTTTGCCGATCAAGTGATGATCTACGGCCAGCGGCCGGACGCGGCGATGTGCGCGTCGTTCGATTTGTGGAACAAGCTGGGCTGCCGGATCAGGGGCGGCGCGCGCGGTATCGCAATTTTTGACGCGGATCGCCAGAGTGGTAAAATTAAGTATGTATTCGATGTGACGGACGTCGTGCCCGGACGGAAAGCACCGCCCAGATTGTGGAAGCTGACGCGCGGTAACGCCGATGCGGTATCGCTTATGCTGTTGGAAGATGAAGAACCCGCGCTGGATGGAGAGACGATCAACTTCCGAAAATACTTGCGGGCGGCGGTACGGTCTACGGCGGAGGATAACTTTCAGGCATACTTCGACCAACTGAAACAGGCGGCGCATAACAGCGGTCTGGAAGATTTATCGGAGCAGGATATGCAGTGGCATTTCACCGCCCTGCTCAAAGACAGCGTGGAATACATGGCGTGCAGGCGCTGCGGGATAGAGCGCCCCGCGCCCGGCTTCCGGGGAATCGAATACTTCAATACCGGACGAACGCTGAACATTCTGGGGTGCGCCGTGAGCGATCTGGCGCGGGAACTGCTGAAACGAATCGAACGAACAATACGCGACAATGAAAGGAGTGAGCGAGATGTTGCAACTAACGTACAGCGAAGGCAAGGACGGGATACTGTATCCCGACATGGAGATGGGCGCGCTGCCGGAAACACTGAGCAAATACGGATGGATGCGGAAACGCTTCCTGAAAGAACACCAAAGCGGCCTGTACACGAGCCTGCTGACCGAGGGGATGCTGGACAAACATTGCAGGCAGATTCAGGAACAGGCGGAGACGCGCAGGGACGCGATCATGGAGGAACTGAGGAAACAAACGCCGCCGCCCATGACGGAGGACTTTCTGGCAGTGGTGCGGTACAACAACCAGATCAACGACCAGGCGGAGGAGATCGTGCTGCACGAGATCGTATACAGCCTGACCACGTAGAACAACCACAAAAATTGGAAGAACCGGTTGATGAAAATTCAGCCAGTTTTTCTTTTTCCGGCGATATCACTGAGGAAGATATTGATAGCGCCCTGCTGGAAGGAAGCCACGTTGTAGGCGGCAAGTTCCGGATTTACCAGCAATTTGTCAAAGAGGAATCCAACGCCGACAACATCCGCTTTTTGAAAGACGAATACGGCATCGGCGGCGGTGCGCACTACTACCCGGACGGGTTGCGCGGCCAAGTCAATTTTGACGGGAAAGGGCTAAAGCTGGATAAGCAGGGTGTGGAAGAACCGCTGCTGCTCTCATGGGCGAAAGTAAACGCGCGTATCAAAACGCTTGTCGCGGATGGAAAATATCTTTCTCGGGAGCAGATAGACGCGATCCCCGCATATGCCGAATGGCAGAGATTACGCATCCAGCGGGCAAACGCCGAACACGAACTATTTATGGAGCGCAACCGGCTGTTTAATGAAGCCCTGCAAAACAGAGCGTTCCAAATCGAGCCGGGAACGACGGTGTATGTGGACGGGGCCGATCATCAGGTGATCGGCGTCACAGGCGGCACCGTTACGCTGGCCGACCCGGACTATCCACTGCTGCAAAAAACCAAAAACAAAGCCGACCTGCTGGACGACATGGCAATCAATGAACGTTGGCGCAATCAAGACCTGCTTGTGGTTGCCGCGCCGGAAACGGTTGTGCCGGATGTTCCGTCGTTTGAGCGGTGGCTGGAAGAACGGAAGGTACGAGAACAGCCAAGCCGGGACGTGGACGATACGAAATACAGCGGACAAGGCACGGAGCAACAGACGGAAAATCCGCTTGTACGAGAATACGCCGTTTGACGACGGTTCGTTTGACCTCGCGGTGGGCAACGTGCCATTCGGCACATACAAGGTATCGGACGCGCGGTACAACAAATATAACTTCCTGATACACGATTACTTTTTCGCAAAGACCATAGACAAAGTGCGTCCGGGCGGGTTGATCGCGTTTGTTACGTCCAAAGGTACGCTGGACAAGGCGAATCCGCAACTGCGGAAATACATAGCCCAGCGCGCCGAGTTGATCGGCGCAATCCGCCTGCCCAACAACGCTTTCAAAGCCAACGCGGGAACGGAAGTCACCACCGATATCCTGTTCCTGCAAAAGCGCGACCGCGCCATTGATATACTGCCATCCTGGGTACATATCACCAAAAACGACGACGGCGTTCCCATCAACCAATACTTTGCCGACCACCCTGAAATGGTGCTGGGCAGGATGGCGTTTGACAGCAATATGTATGGCAACAACAAAGATACGGCCTGCCTGCCTTTCCCCGACCGGGAATTGCCTGAATTGCTGGAATACGCGGTGGGCAATTTGGAGGGTGCGTATGTGGAGCAGGATTTTGACGAGGAGCCGGACGTTGAGACGGACGATGGAGCCATCCCCGCCGACCCGGAGGTAAAGAACTTCACCTATACCATCCACAACGGCGAAATCTATTACCGCGAAAACACGCTGATGTACAAAGCCGAATTGAACGATACGGCACGGGAGCGTGTGCGCGGGTTGATCGCCATACGGGGCGTGGTACGGTCATTGATCGACGCCCAACTGGAGAACCGCCCGGATGCGGATATCGCGGCGCTGCAATCAAAGCTGAATTCCCGTTACGATGCCTTTACCAAGAAATATGGCGTCATTAACGGCCACGGCAACAAGCGTGCGTTCAAACTGGATGCGGATTACCCCTTGCTGTGCTCGTTGGAACTATTGAATGAAGAAAACGAGTTTGTGGGCAAGGCGGCGTTTTTCACCAAACGCACCGTCCGGCCACACGCGCGTATTGAAAAAGTGGATACGGCAAGCGAAGCCCTGATTGTGAGCATGGCGGAGCGCGGGCGCGTGGATATTGCGTTCATGAGCGGCCTCACCGGCAAAGACCCAAAACAAGTTGTGTGGGATCTGCACGGCGTTATCTTCAAAGACCCCATGAGCGATACCGGCGACATCACGATGGGCTGGCAGCCCAAAGACGAATATTTGTCCGGCAATGTACGTGAAAAGCTAAAGATCGCGCAGATCAAAGCTGAAAGCGATGCGCTGTTTTAGGTGAACGTGGATGCGCTGGCCGCGGTCATCCCGGCGGATATCGAAGCCGCCGATATCGACGTGCGGTTGGGCAGCGTGTGGGTTCCGCAGGATGATATCCATGCCTTTATCGTGAAAATGTTGGAGCCGAATGAGTACGCCACGCGCAGTATGACCGTGCAGTATTCGCCGTATTCGTCGCTGTGGTCGATTGGCGGCAAACCGTGGACGGGCGGCAATGTGCTGGCGCGGGAGACATACGGCACATCGCGTATGGATGCTTACGAGATCATCGAAGCGTCGCTCAACTTGCGCGCGGCGACGGTGCGGGATAAAAAATACGATGCGGAAGGAAAAGAATATTATGTGATAAACAGCGAGGAAACGATACTGGCGCAAGAAAAACAAACGCTGCTGAAAGACCGGTTCCGTGAGTGGATATTTGACGATCCCGACCGGCGCGAACGGCTGGTGCGTAAATACAATGATGAGTACAACAACATCCGACCGCGCGAATACGATGGCGGCAACCTCCGGTTCTACGGGATGAATCCTGAAATCTCTCTGCACGAACACCAGCGCAATGCCATTGCCCGTATATTGTATGGCGGCAACACGCTGCTGGGGCACGAAGTGGGCGCTGGCAAGACGTTCGAGATCGTGGGCGGCATTCAGGAGAGCAAACGGCTGGCGCTGTGCAGTAAAGCAATGGTTGTCGTGCCCAATCATTTGGTGGAGCAATGGGCGAGCGAATACCTGCGGCTATACCCCGCCGCCAATATATTGGTGGTGTCCAAAACCGAATTTGAAAAGAAAAAGCGCAGGCGGTTTTGCGCCCGCATCGCCACCGGCGAGTACGACGCGGTGATCATCGGCCATTCACAGCTTGAGAAGATACCTATGTCCCCCGAATGGCAAGAGAAACATTTGCAGGAGCAGATTGACGCGGTGATGCGGCAGATTGACGAGGCCAAGCGGAACAACGGCGAACACTGGACGATCAAACAGATGGTGGCGGCGCACAAGCGGCTGGAAACGCGTATGAAAAACCTGACGGAAGGGGTACGCGATAACGTTGTGAATTTTGAGGAACTCGGTATTGATATGCTGGTGGTGGATGAGAGCCATGAGTTCAAAAATTTGGCGCTCACCACAAAAATGCGCAATGTGGCGGGCGTCAACCAAACGGACGCAAAGAAATCCAGTGACCTGTTTATGAAGTGCAGATATATGGATATGCGCACGGGTGGGCGCGGGATCGTATTTGCCACCGGCACACCCATCAGCAATACGCTGGCGGAGATGTACACCATCCAGCGATATTTGCAGTACGACGAACTGCGCGGTCGCGGTCTGGAGAACTTTGACGCATGGGCTTCCGTATTTGCGGAGACGCGGACGGCGTTGGAACTGGCCCCCTCCGGTCGCGGCTACCGCTTGAAAACGCGCCTTGCGGCATATTACAACCTACCGGAACTGTGCGCACTGTTCGCGAACGCGGCGGACATCAAGGTCGCCGCCGACCTGAACCTGCCGGTTCCCGTAATCAAGGGCGGCAAGCCGACGGTTGTGCTGCTGAAACCCAGCGGCCTGCAAAAGAATATGGTGGACGGGCTGGTGGAGCGGTCGGAAGCCATACGGAACAAACAGGTGTCGCCCGACGTTGACAACATGCTGAAAGTGACAATGGACGGGCGCGCGCTGGCGCTGGATGTGCGGATGATCGATCCTGGCCTGCCCGATGAAGAGGACAGCAAGATCGCGGCCTGCTGCGGGAACGTCTACCGCATCTGGAAAGAGAAAGCGGACGACAAAGCGGCGCAGCTTGTGTTTTGCGACATCGGAACGCCGCAGTCTGTGATACCCATGCGTAAAAACGATGACGGCGTGTATGTTCTGGACGCGGATAATTTCAATGATGTCTACAACGACATACGGTGCAAGCTGGCAAACATGGGCATTCCGCAGGAGGAAATCGCTTTTATCCACGAAGCCAAGACGGATGTGCAGAAAGCCAATCTGTTCGCCAAAGTCAGAAGCGGCGCGGTGCGTGTGCTGATAGGCAGCACGGCCAAGATGGGCGCGGGCACCAATATTCAGGACAGGCTTTACGCGCTGCATCATTTGGATGTACCGTGGCGGCCTTCCGACCTTGCCCAGCGCGAAGGCCGCATCATCCGGCCCGGAAATATGTATAGCGAAGTGGAGGTGTTTCGCTATGTGAAGGAGGGTACGTTCGACGCCTACAACTATCAAATCATTGAGAACAAGGCAAAGTTCATTGGGCAGATTATGACCAACAAGCCGCCGTCGCGCCGTATGGAGGATATCGACGACATGACGCTCAATTACGCGGAAGTAAAGGCGCTGGCGTCCGGCAATCCCAAAATCAGGGAGAAAATGGACCTCGATCTGGACATCGCCCGTCTGGAACTTCTGAGGAACAAGCACCGGACACAGCAGTTCCGGTTGCAGGATATGGTTTCCACGTTGCCCCATGCCATACGCGCACAGGAGTCTTTGATAGAAGATTATGAGAAAGATATTGCGGAAGCGGAACAGGCGGCAGGCAGCAAATTCTCCATCACAATCGCTGGCGATACTTACACGGACAGGGAAAAAGCGGGAATCGCGTTGCTGGCGCTGTGCCCGCTGGCGGCGAAGTCTGAAAAACCGTATGAAGCGGGGAAGTATCTGCACTTTGTCCTCGCTCTGGAGGTCAATGTGTTTACCAAAGACGCCACATTGATGCTCAAAGGCAATCACACCTATTCCATCGATCTTTCCAAGAGCGAGACGGGGAACATGACGCGCATTGAGAACGCCGGGAAAGGCATTGGAAAGCTGATTGAGGATTGCGGGGCGAAGATCACGGATTACGAAAAGCAGATTCAAAACGCGAAGCTGGAGCTGGGCAAGCCGTTTGTGCAGGAGGAAGAATTGAAAGAGAAAAAGCAACGCGTGGCGCGGCTGAATGTGGAACTTGACCTCGACCATCAGGAGGAAAATGTGGTGATGGATGAGAGCAGGGAAGCGGTGGGGCTTAACAGTGAGGTGATGGATGAGGATGAGCCGGAGAGTGAGAGGTAGGGTGTGCAATAAAACAACAGTTGGAATCGAACAATTTGTGTTGCATAAATCGTTCGATTATTGTACAATGTAATTGAAAACGAATTGACATTTTACGTTCGATTTTTGAAAGGAGAATGGACATGGTAATAACCGCGACAGAATTTAAAAATAACATTGGTAAATATCTTACCCTTGTTTCCGATGAAGATATTTTTATCACCAAGAACGGTAAGAATGTCGCCAAGTTATCCAGTGCGAAGCAGGATAAGGTGGAGCTTGCCAAATCCCTGTTTGGGATTGCCAAAGGCAGCGACATGACGCTAGAGGAAGCCAGAGAGGAGAGACGCCGCCGTTATGAAACTGCTGATTGACACCAATGTTATTTTAGATGCTTGCCTGAGCCGAGCGCCCTGGAACGAATCCGCTGAAAAAATCATTCTTGCCTGCGCGGAGGAAAAAGCCATCGGATGTATTACCGCCAGTTCCATCACGGATATATATTACATCTTGAGGAAAACGTTACAAAGTTCTGAGCAGGCGAAGCAGGCAATACTCAAGATTTTGGCTATTTTTGATGTATTGGACGTAACCGGTCTGGACTGTGAAAAAGCGTTTGAACTTCCCATACCTGATTATGAGGACGCGCTGTTGGCGCATTGTGCAAAACGGCATAAGGTTGAGTGGATTGTTACGCGCAATCCGAAAGATTTTGAAGGTTCTCCGGTAAAAATCATAAACCCCGGCGAAGTCTTAAAAAGGCTCAAGTAGCCATTAAAAAATATATCTATCGTATCAAATGAAGCGGGAATCCCCCGCTTTTTTTCGCTCCCCAAAACAATACGGAGGATTTGAAAAATGAATTTCAATTTGCCCTTAACAGAACCCATGCACATCCACTCTCTGAATGGTGAACTACGCGAAGCGACGATTCTGGAGAAGCTGGGCGACAACGACTACATGGCTGAATTCGACGGTGTGAAGTGCCACGCCATATTCAATCCATTTGTGAATCACTTCTATGTGGACGACACATACGCTGTGATTGAGGAACGGCAAGCCCCACAGATGGACGATGATCTGGAGCGATAGCCGCGGGCATTGGGATTGTTCCTTTCAATGCACCGTGGAACTTCGCAGGATGTTCTTCTTGGCAGCAAGGATCGCAATGTGGTACCACATCGCACCTTGTTGGGGGCAGGCAAGCCCCCAAACCCCCAGCGCCGTTCGGCGCTAATTTTATATATACAGGAGAATTTAATATGAATGAAGATATTGTTGAGCGTATGAATTTGATTGAAGACCCGCAGGAAGAACTTGCCATGTGAAAGGAGTGTGCCAAATATGCTCAAACGAAGTATTCAGGTGAAAACCCGGCTCACCACAGAAGAGTTTTTCCAGCTTCACCGCAACGCCCAGCAAATCGGCAATTCGGTGTCGGCATACATACGCCGGTGCTGCCTGAGTGACGAAAAGGTGATCGTGATCGACCGGCGCGTGATCCGCGATGTGTACCGCGAGATGAACGCCATTGGCAAAAACATCAACCAAATAGCGAAGATTGCCAATTCGGATAAGCGCATCTCCCCTGCCAGTATCGATAGTGTGGAAGCGTTGCTGGGTGAAATCTGGCGGGTGGTTGACGAGCAGTTGGGAGGGATTAGAATCAGGAGATAGCGTATGGCATATGTGAAAATGAAGGTCATCCGGTCGGAACGGCATTTGAAACGCGCCGCCGATTACGCCATGACCGACGAAAAGACGGTGGACACGGACGACATGGACAGGTTGCTGCGGTATGCGGCCGACGGGAAAAAGGTGCGTTGTGACAGAGCATCACCTATGCCCTTTCCACAAAGTTTGGTGTTGATGCTTCCGAATACACGTTCTCGTATTTGGGCGAAACGCAACCGGACGATTTTCTCAAAGTCAAAGACGCTGTGCGGGAAGAGATGTCACGGTATTCCAATGAGTTCAAAAAAGCCATTAGGCGGGTGAAGGAGTTGGACTCGATGGAGCGATAGTGGTATGATATACATACGATGATTCTGTTGTATAGTAAGTAGCAATTGAGGTAAACAGATGGATAATACGCTGGTGGAGTACGGCTCCTTTATAAGAGAAATTAAAGGCCTTATTTATCGTCGTCAATATGAGGCGATGAAAAAAGTCAACACTGAATTGATACAGCTTTATTGGGAAATCGGTGCGAAGATTGACCGCCAGCAGCACGAGCAGGGTTGGGGGAAATCTGTCGTTGAGATTTTTAGCGAAAGAACTCCAAAAGGAATTCCCCGGCGTTCAAGGATTTTCTGCGCGCAACCTATGGAGGATGCGTAATTTTTACCTGGATTATTCGCAAAACTCAAAACTGCCACCAATGGTGGCAGAAATAAGCTGGACGAAAATATGCGTTATAACGGAAAAATGTAAAGACCCTCTTGAGCGTGAGTTCTATATTAAAATGACAAAGCGTTATGGTTGGACAAAAGATGTCCTGATAAATAATATTGAAAACCACGCATATGAGAAATACCTTGCGAATCAGACAAATTTTGACGAAACCGTGCCTGAAAAGTATAGACTACAAGCAAAACTGGCTGTAAAAGATGATTACAATTTCGACTTCATTGAAATGGGCATCGAGCACAGCGAGGCGGAACTTGAAGCGGGCATCATAAACAATATTAGGGCATTCTTGTCAGAAATGGGCGGTGATTTTAGTTTTATTGGAAACCAACATCATCTTGGTATCGCCGACGATGATTACTATATTGATTTGCTTTTATATCACCGTCGCCTGCGTTGCCTTATTGCAATTGAATTGAAAATTGGCGAGTTTAAGCCGGAATATGCTGGGAAAATGCAGTTTTATCTGACGGCGCTTGATGAAACAATGAAGCTGCCTGATGAAAATCCGTCTATTGGTATCATCATTTGCAAGAGTAAAAACCGCACAAGAGTGGAGTATACGCTAAAATCATCGACAAAACCTATAGGTGTGGCAACATATTCTTTCTACAGTAGTTTGCCAGAGGAAATGCGTACCATGCTGCCATCGCCAGACGAAATCGCGGCCATTATTCATGGGTTTGAAAACGATAATGATGATTGACGGAATTATTGGAAAAAGGATGCTGCTGAAGTATCCTGACCTCGAGTTGTTTTTTGATCCAATAGAAGAATGAAAAGGCGCGATTGCAACATCAGGTTGAGGACAGTCTCTTTCTATAGAAGGCTGTTCTCTTTATTTATGGAGAAAAACATATGGAAAAAAAGACTATACGAAACACGCTCATCTTATGGGGCGCGTTGCTTCTTGGTATGCTGTGGTTCGCCGCAAAGCTGGCCATCTTTCAGGTGGGGTTGCAGACCATTATGCTGGTGATTGTCGCCATGTCGGCCAACCGATTCATACGTGAGATGATTGGTGTGGGCGGGTAGGCGCGGTAGGCGCAATCAGGAATGAAGCAACTCTGAAAACTGATCAAGCTCTATCCCTGCCTGAGCCAGAATGCTTTTTAATGTGCCTTTGGCGATTTCATCGTGCATGGGGATGATGACGGTTTTGCTGCCGGATGTGTACTTTGCGTGGCTCCCGCGTTGCTTCTGGAAAACGAACCCGGCTTTGGACAGCGCGGAAATGACTTCCTGCGGTTTTAGTACAGGATATTTAGAACCCATTAAACCGCTACCTCAAACGTTGTAATGAATATGGGGGAAGCCGAAATATCGTCCGTATTATCTTCATAATACAACGCAACCGCTTCTTTCAGGTTGGCCAGCGCTTCTTCGATGTTTTTGCCTTGTGAAGCGACATTGTTTTCCAAGCAGGTGGCAACATACCAGTTTTCTTCCTGTTGAATTACAACGGTACATTTAATGCTCATCTCTCTCACATCCTTTCGTATAGTATATCAAATACCCTTATGAATCTCAAGCAAACAAGGAGAATATTAATACTATGGAAACAAAAGTAATCACAGACATCGGCGAGTACGAAGAAAACGTGCTGGCCGGAATGACCATGCGGCAGGCGGCGCTCTCCGTCATCGGCGTAGTCGTGATCGTCGCGGCATATATGGCGGCGCAGGGGGCGATGCACATGCAGGCGGCGAGCTACCTCGCCATATGCGTGGGGCTGCCCTGCTTCCTGTTCGCGTTTGCCCGGCCGCGCAAAAAGCGGCTGGAAGAATTTCTGGCAATCTGGATTCGGTTCAATTTCATCTCCCATCGGAAGCGCGTCTACCGTGCGGAAAACGATCTGTATGACGCGGTTTTTAACGGTGACGTAAAAGAACCGAAGCAGAAAAAGGAGGAACAGAATGAAATTGTTTAAGCGGATTAAAAGCAAGCCGGTATTTAAGAACCCGCGCTCTGTACAGCGGAGCATCCCCATCAAACCAACTTCCGCGCCATCGGTAGCGACTACGGGCGTATGGACACAGTGGAGCGGATGCGTGTGCTGCACAACTTCTTCCGCCCGGACGAGCGCGACCACGACAACCTCGACGTGGCGCTGGTGCGCAAAAAAGGCCACCGCCTAACTGACTATATAGCGCCGGACGGTATGGAGTTTCAAGCCGACTATTTCAAGATCGGACGAAAGTTCGGGCGCACGCTGTGCCTGCATGAATACCCGTCGTATCTGCGCGATACGATGATCTCTGAACTGACGGGGCTGCCCAAACAGATGATGCTTTCCATCGACATGGTATCGGAGGACAAAGCCCTTTCGCAGGCCACGGTGAACCGCAAGCTCACGGCGGTGGGTACGGAGATCGGCAACACCAGCCGTAAAGCCATTGAGCAGAACAACGCCATGCCCTCCATCCCGCCGCGGTTGGCTGAAAAGAAAAAGGGGCTGGAAGAAGTGTTGCAACTGATTGGCGAGTACGACCAGCGCATCGTGTGGGCGCAGGTGACGCTGTTCCACATGGCCGACACGCTGGAGGAACTGAACGCGGACACCGACACGCTGAAATCCATCGGCCAGCGATATATGTGCACGTTCGGCGTGTGCACCTACGAGCAGGAGCAGGCGATGAACACGGCGCTGCCCTACGGGCTGCAATGCCTGAACAACCAGCGCACGCTCACGTCTGAGAAGGGCTTGCCATGCTCATCATACTGGACGCGATACAAAACCGCGTCGCGGAGAACCGCAAGAAAGGCAAGCGCACATGGGTGTTTTGCGACGAGGCGTATGTGCTGTTCCAGCAATCCCCGTCCGTGGGGAAATTCTTCAACGGCTTTTGGCGCAGGATCAGAAAGTATGGCGCGCTGGGCGTCGCCATCAGCCAGAATGTCAGTTCGCTGCTCCGCTCGGAGGACGGTTGTGATATGCTGGCGAACAGCGAGTTCCTGCTGATGTTTAACCAAGCGGCCAAAGACCGCGACGCACTGGCCGAACTGCTCAATATCTCAGACGCGCAGCTCGAGTACATCTACAACGCCAAGGTCGGCAGTGGGTTGATGCGGCGGTCGTCTGTGCTGATTCCGTTTGATTCGTCGTTTGATACGGATACGAAATTGTATCAGGCGATGACAACTAAAATAGAGGAAGTTGAAAGGATGGACTGAGATAATGTTTATGGGATCGTCAGGAATAAATCCATTTCGTGAGCGCCTTTTCGCGCAAAACGAAATAACACTGAACAGGGAGAGCCCACGAGAGGGATGTAATCCCTTTCGTGAAGCGGCGTAAGCCGCGCAACTTGGCGTGGAGGTGGAACGCGATGGATGAGAAAAACAAAGCGGACGCGGCGAAAGTGGTAGCGGAACAGCGGCGCGGCATACATCCAATACCTTTAGTGAAAGGCGCGGAGAACGCAGCGGAGCCGCGTCGCCCGGAACCGGCAGGGCAACCAATGAAAGTGTCGTTCAACCGGGGATGCGGACACACGCAACGGCGGCGGTGAGCGGTCAAACGCCGGTGCGCCATGCGCAGGAGGATGTGGCTAAATCCGCATCCAAAGCTGTACCGGCAAGGAAAGTGCGCACGGAAGCGGTGAAGGCCGCGCGGCGCGGTGCGAAGACCGCCGCCAAAGCCGCCGCGAAGGGCGCGAAAGCGATGGTTAAGGTGACAGGATCGACGCTCAAAGCGTTGGTTCCAGCCATGATCGCCGCGTGGCCGGTGGTATTGATTCTGCTTCTGCTCGTTATCATTCTGGCGGTTGTGCTGTCGCCTATGGGAATATTTGTTTCCGGCAACGAGGACAATCTGAACAAAGCCGGTCAGATCGTAGCGCAGATCGACGGCGAATGGCTGGATGAATTGGCGTCGACAAGGCAGCAGTATGAAGCGCAGGGGTACGTTGTCAATGTGTATTATGGCGTCAACATCGGCGACGAGAGCAGCCGCGTCAACAACTGGAAGGACTGCATTTCCCTCTATGCCGTCATGAGCACGGATTTGGAACAGGCTACACTCATCTTCACGGACGAGGATACCGCCGCCATCCGCGACCTGTTTTTCAAAATGAACCCAATTACCGTTGAGATTTGGACGAAAACGGTGGAGACAGAAGTTGAAAAAGAAGTGGAGAAAACGGAGTGGGTGTGGAACGCCGGAAAGCAGAAGTTTGAGCAGGTTGCCAAAACGGAAACCGTGACGGAGGTGGTGACGGAGGTGGTGACGGAGGCGATTGAACACGCGGATATTGAGGTGCTGAATCATCGGTTGCCGGATATGCTCGGCGAATATCCGCTTAGTGATACGGAACTGGATTATGCGCACTTCCTGATGAGTGCCGAAAATGAACCGCTGTGGAATCAACTTGGCATTCAGACGCTGCAAGAGGGCGCTTATGTGGGTGATCCGTCCGCCGTTATACGCGACCTGCCGCCCGGAACGCTCGGAACCGCGATTGCAGAGGAAGCGGCAAAATATCTTGGTATGCCGTATAAGCTGGGCGGGAACGGCGACGGCACCATTGATTGTTCCGGGTTGGTGGTGGCGGTGTACGGCAAGTTTGGCATCTACTTTGGAGAGCGCACAGCGGCGACGCAGGCAAAATGGTGTGTGGAAAACGGCAAGATCATTGACGCTGGCGCTGTTCAGGCTGGCGACCTCGTTTTCTATACGTCCACATCCGGGCGGGTGGCGAACAGCTATGAGAGAATCGGGCACGTCGGCATCGCGGTGGGCAACGGCATGATGATTGATGCGTCGTCTTCCAATGGGTGTGTTGTGTACCGCGCGATATATGGAACGCCTATTTATTATGCCCGGCCGCATGTTTAAGGGGAATTCTAATGCTACACCTATTTTTCCGCCCCGCCCATATCCAGCCGCACCGAGGTTTTGAACACCCGCCCGTCCGCTTCAAACCTGGCAGTGCCGCCATACTTGTCCGCAATAGATTGGATGGAAGCGAGGCCGGTGGCGATGCCGCTCTCCCGTTTTTTGGAAAGATACCGGCCATCGGCTGTTTTTTCAAAATTGCCGTCGAAGCTATTCGTGAGCCCCAGCGCCAGCATGTCGCCTGTCACTTTGCTTTGCAGCCGTATACTTTTTGTTCCATACTCCATGCGGCGGCAGGCTTCTATGGCGTTCTCCAGCATATTGCCCACAATACGGGAGAGGTCGATGTTTTGCACCAGCCCGGCCTGCTTTGGAATATTCAGCTTACAAGAAATCTCTATCCCTTCCTTTTGAGCAATGGCGGCGTAGTAGGTGGCCAAAGCGTTTACCGCCCCGTTCTCGCACAGGCGCGTGGTTCCTTCCACGTCCAGCCCGGTTATGCGCTCGCGCAGCAGGGCGGATATTTCTGCTTTTCCGCCGGTTCGCGCGCAGGCCAATATTTGTTCCACCACGACTCCTGCCTCCTTGCGGGCACGGCTGGCCTGCCGCCAAACCGTCAGTGTTTCGGCATAGCTGTCGTCAAAAACCTTGCCTGCCGTATTCATCATCTGTTTGTGCAGACGCATCGCTGCCATCTCCTGTTCCCGCCGCATGATGCCGCTCATCAGAGAGACGCAGGCCAGCAGCGCGGCGACGCTCAGTATCCGGCTGAGCAAAAAGGCCGGGCTGTTTTCATTTGTCAGTGTTACGACATTCCCGGAGAGCATAGACAGGGCGAACAACGCCGCCGGAATCAGCCACACCACTTTCCAGAAGGCGGCGGACTCCCTGCCGCTCCACGCGGCAAACAGCTTTTGCAGGTTATGAATGCCCAACGGCAGAAAAATGGGGATGAGCGCCAACCGCGCAACGAACGCGACGACGGAGTGGACGCCCGGCAGCAAAACATCCCCAAAACGGAATTCCATAAAGTTGCCGATGCCCATAACAAACGCCGAAAAACACAGCGCGTAAGCAGTGGCAAAAACATTTTGCGGCACACATCCTTTCAGCAGGATGAAGGGAACGGGTGTGAGCACCAGCAGGCCCAGAATTATGCCGGTTATTTGCCCGGCGCCTGTGCTGGCCAACAGCGCCGGGAAAGAGAGATAGAACACTGCAAACAGCGAGAAAAGACCTGCGTAAATGAGCAGGAGCGTGCGCGTGCGCACCCACAAAAAACGCCGCTGCGGATAGTATTGCAGGATAAGCATAAACACCGCGTTGAGCAGGATGTTGACGCCGGACAGGAAGACACCCAGCGGCTCATAGCCCGTCCAGCCAAACAGCGTATCAAAGAGGCTCATGTACTGCCCCCTCTCCGTCATCAGCCTGTATTTGCGCAAGCGCTTCTTTGCAGTAGGCTTCCAGTTCCCCGCATTTTCCCGCCTCGTTCATACCCTGCATAGCGGTGAACATCTGCCGCAAGTCATGCCGCAGGCGGGCCGCATTTTCCACACTTTCCGCGATGCGGGCGTAGGCCTCCTCTTTCTTACGCACCTCCCGCTCGGCGGCGGCGGCGCGGGCTGGTCATGGCGAGATCATATAACTGATA
>QMCD01002462.1_pt1 | contig 19835 bp, 12 predicted proteins | sample 1821841 | NCBI WGS metagenome assembly QMCD01 (sample SAMN01991225, study PRJNA193472) | Termite gut metagenome, whole genome shotgun sequencing project. | isolation source: worker | host: Macrotermes natalensis
GAGTTCAGCAGCTGGAGCGTCTCGGCAGGAGGAATCGCCACACCCGCCGCCACAAACCCGTCGAGCTTCATCGTTCCCGAGGCGAACGTCACCGTGCAACCAGTCTTCGTGAGAGTCTTCACTCCAACCATTACTGCCACCAACGGCACCGTCACCAAGTCTGTACCCAGCGCACAGGCCGGAGGTGAGATAACCCTGACGGCAGCTCCCAACAGCGGGTACATCTTCACAGGCTGGTCACTCACCAACGCCGGAGGAGGAGCCACCCTCTCCTCGACCACCACTCCCGCGACAACACTCACAATGGGAGCATCGCAGTCCACTAACCCGACCATCACGGCGACATTCGTCAGGATCTACGACGTCAGCTTCACGACCTCGACCCCCTCGGCCACGGCGGGAGACGTCGTGGCAACACCCAAGTCGGCAAAACAGGGCGACCAGATACAGATCCTCGCATCACCCAGAACGGGCTACGAATTCTCGAAGTGGGAAGTGACGGCCGGAGGAACAGGCAACCCGATGACCCTAACGGGTCTCACGACAACCGCCAACCCCGCCACTTTCACAATGCCCGCGGGTAACGTTACACTGCGCGCGGTATTCGTCGTCTCGGACATAAGCGGACAGTACACCATCACCGTAAGTGCGAACTCAACCCAGGGAACGGCGGTATCCTCGCGCAAGACGGCAAACGCCACTCAGACTGCAACACTTCTTGCGACACCCGCAGCCCACTATCGTTTCACATCGTGGAGTGGCAACACGGCAAATCTGTCGAGCACCACCACCAACCCCACGATACTGACCATGCCCTCGTCCAACGTCTCGGTGACGGCAAACTTCACGCAACTGCTGGCGATCACGATGGGGGTAAACAACACAACGATGGGCGAGGCACGGGCGAGCGTGACCGAGGCAGCCTCGGGCGACATCGTGACGGTAACGGCAGCACCGAAACCGGGATACATCTTCACCGGCTGGAGCGGCACGACCTTCAGCAACGCCTCGGCCAATCCCGCAACCTTCACAATGGGCACATCCGCGGTAACCATCACTGCGACATTCGCACGACAAACGCAGTCGTTGTACGTCGTGCCCAACAACACCGCCTGGGGAAGCGTTGCCTCGAACATCGCAAACCCAGTCTCCGGCGATGCCATCACCCTGACACCAACGGCCACCAACGCAAACTACGTATTCGACAAGTGGGTCGTCGTGAGCGGAACCTCTCCGACGGGTTTCAGCGCCACTGAGAATCCGGCGACATTCACCATGCCGTCGGGACTTCTCTCGATCCGCGCAGACTTCCGTCAGGTCGACCGCACGATCACCGTTTCGGCCGGTGCAAACAGTTCGGGCACGGGTACCGTCACAACAAGCACCGGAACCAGCGCCTCCCAGAAAGCCAAAGCGGGCGAACGGGTCACAATCACCGCCACCCCCGCCACCGGATGGGAGTTCAGCAGCTGGAGCGTCTCGGCAGGAGGAATCGCCACACCCGCCGCCACAAACCCGTCGAGCTTCATCGTTCCCGAGGCGAACGTCACCGTGCATTCACAAGGCTGTACGCGCCCACGATCACAAGACTGCCATCCAACGCGGCGGGAAACGTGACCCTGAGCGCCCCGAGTGCCATTCCAAATGGCAAGATCACCCTCACCGCCGTCCCCGCAGCAGGATATACCTTCAACAACTGGTCGAACGCAGCCGGCGGAACACTCTCAAGCACCACAACCAACCCCACCACACTGACCATCGGCAGCGGAACGCCCGCACCCGCCGTCACGGCCAACTTCACACTCATCCCGACCATCTCGACCGACAAACCGACGATCGAGTTCCCTGCCTCGGGCGGCAGCGCGCAGAGCTTTACCATTACAACCAACGGCACCTGGTCACTCGCGCGCACCGGAACGGCCTTCTACACCATCACCCCCACCGCAACCTCGGGCACCGGAACGCAGCTCTTCACCATCACTCCGAACGACAACACGAAAACCGATCCGCGAACAGTGACCCTCACTTTCACCAACGGATCGGCCAAAACCACTGTCACTCTCACTCAAGCCGGTGAGGCGACCGCCAAAACTTATGCGGCGTCGGTGGCGAGAAACAACACCTCTGTCGGCACGGTCACCGTCAACGGCGGCGCAGGCCCCGTTCAGGAGAAGCCGGGCGTCGGGGTCACTTTCGAAGCGACGGTTACCAACAGCGACTGGAATTTCACAGGTTGGAGCCACTCAACCTCCACGGCGCCGTTCGGTTTCGCCACCACAGCAAACCCGCTCGACGTGGCCATGCCCGCCGAGGCGCTCACAATGACGGCAAACTTCACGCAGAAGCTTCACGATATCTCCGTCATCAACTACAACGGTTCAGGGGCGACGCCGGGCGCCATGCCCGATCCCGACCCCGCGGTGGCAGGTACTGTTATCCGCCTCACTGCTCCGGTACCCAACAACAACCACCGGTTCAAGCAATGGTCGCTCAGCGGAGGCCTCACGCTCAACGGCGGCGGCACAACTTCTTCATCACGAACAATCGCGGTGGTGATGCCTGCCCACGACAACGGCGTCGCCACGGCCTACTACGAGCAGCTCTATACCCTCTCCGCGGGCTTCAGCGTCGGTGCCACGGGCGTGACGATCTCCAAGAATCCGAACAAAAACTACTACGCCGACGGCGAGAGCGTCATAGTGTCCGTAAGCCCTATCCGCACCTCCACCCACATGTTAGTCGGCTGGACTCTCACGAACGCCACGCGCCATAACGGCAGTCCCCTCAGCGGTGCAGTCACCGGTTCGATCACCGTTGGTCTCAATGGTAATGGCAATGGTTCCGTCACGGCGAGGTATGAGCCGGTTCAGCCCGGCGTCGAGCCCTACATCATATACGTCGATGGCTCGGGCACCAACGCCACGCTGCGTCTGGGTGGGTGGCACGGAGACGGCAAGGTACATGCATATAACATCGCCTACTTCAAGTTCGGCAGCACGGTTGCAATAAATAAGCAGTACAGCAGCACCGATTCTTTCGCCTCCGGCTATGTCACCTTCAACCCGATCTCGGCCACCCACACCATCACGGGCTGGGCCACGATCCCGTACTACGTATCGACTCACGGTGACGGCAACGCCGGCGCCTCATCGCCCTATAAAGCCGTAACCCCTGAGAGCGGATACATCACCACCAACAATCTTAAGTGGGGTAAAGGCGACCCGTGCCGTCTGATCGGTCTGTCGGCTGCCGATGCGATGGACAGAGCTCGCCGCGGAGTCCTGATCAACTACAACAGCGGTTGGCGCCTGCCCACGGCGTTGGAGAATTACCAGTTCGTCGGTGTGACCCCTCCCATCCCCGGGACACCCGATATCGGTGATTATTGGGAAAACTCCTCTCGCGGATATTGGACGAACGGCCCAAGCAGCGGGCCTGTACCGTTGTACGGCGGCTACTTCCCCGTGTCGGCCAACAGTACCGTCAATACTTCCGGCAATTTCCTTCCGGCGGCCGGTGCATGGAGTAACGGCAGTTTCTCGAATCGGAATTCGAACGGGTACTACTGGTCGTCTACTGCGTACAATAATAACACCGGGCACCTCCTGAGCTTCTCCAGTGGCGGCGTGAGTCCGGCGGCAAGTGATGCTTACGCCATTGCCACTCCTGTCCGCTGCGTTAGTACCCAATAAATACGACATACAAACGATCGGGCTTCGCGTACCTTTCTCCTCCCCCACTAATACGCGCCCCGATCCATCCCTGCGGAGGCCCGACCCGCCCCGCAGGGAGCTAAGTGGGAATGTTTCATCGACCGAGCGCCGACCGTCGCCACATGCGGGGGAGGTATCTTGTGAGGGAGATAACGCCCACAGCGATTTAAATTTTACACAAAACAAGAACACGATCATGGCAAGCTACGGTTTCTGTTTTCGTCCCTCGACCCGCCGCGGAGGCACCGCTCCCGGAAGACTCTACATGCGCATCATTCACGGCGGCGAGTCGCGCAGCGTGACGACCGAGTATCGCATTTTCTCCGAAGAATGGGACTCTGTGGGACGTCGCCTGCTGATCCCCTACGGACGGGGTGAGCGTGCCCGGCAACTGAACGAGATAGAAAACCAAATGCTGTGCGACGCACGACGAATGGAGATGGTGATCGACTCGCTGCACCAATGGGGAGCCTTTACCGCCGACGAACTCATCTCCCGCTATCGCGCCGTGATGACGGGCAACACCCTCGCCGCATTTTCCGAACGCCTCGCCTCGCGCCTCGACACCACCGGGAACCACCGCACCGCAAAAGCGTATCGCAGCGCCGTCGCCCGTTTCCGCAACTTCCTCGGTGGCCGCAACATCTCCCTCGACCAGCTCTCGTCGCACATAATGGGCGACTTTCAACAATCCCTCAAGGCCGAGGGGTGCAGCCTGAACACCATTTCGTTTTACATGCGCATGCTGCGCGCGATCTACAACAAAGCCGTGGCCGAGGGTCGCACCTCGCGACGTGCCGAAAGCATCTTCGGCGGAGTATACACAGGACTCACTCAGACCCGAAAACTCGCTCTCACGGCCGACGACCTTACTCGCCTCTCCGCCCTCGATCCGACAGAACCTCACGTGCCCGGTGTCGGAAAACGCAAACGTCATGAGCTTCCGCCGCACCTTGCCCAGGCGTTGGCGATGTTTCTGTTCTGCTACCACGCCCGCGGGATGTGCTTCGTCGACATGGCTCACCTGAAGAGGAGTAATCTGCGGGGCAATACGATCAGTTATCGCCGCCAAAAGACGGGACAATTGATCGAACTTCTTGTCGTTCCGGTCATGAGACGGATAATAGATTGGTTTGCGCCACAGACCGCGGGCAGCGAGTATCTATTCCCCGTCCTGTTCGACCCGGATAAAGACCCGACGCTGCAATACGAAAGCGGATTGCGGCTCCAGAACCAACGGCTCAAAAAGATAGCGGCCCGTTGCCGGATCGACAAACGTTTCTCTTCGCACTGCGCGCGCCACTCGTGGGCCACGATCGCCAAAAACGCAAACCTCCCGCTCGCGGTGATCTCCGAGGGCCTCGGCCATTCGAACCAAAAAACCACCGAAATCTACCTCGCCTCGTTGGAACGCTCCATACTCGACGACGCCTCGCGAATCGTCTCCAACGCCATCTCCGCGACAGCCGCCGGGAGACCGAAGAGGTGGGACAAGGCGGCAAGCACGGTGGTGAAGGAACCGGCAATGATGGCAGCGATGACATAGGAAACTCGCGGATAGATCCACCCCCGCACATTCGGTTATTTAAACAGCAACGGTGCAAACTCCGCCAACGAGCGGCGCCATGTGAGCCATTCGTGTGCCGTGTCGGGTGATTCGTAATAGACGACGCCCGAAATCCCACGTGCCTTGAGCGCGTCGGCGAAGGTGCGCACGCGTTCGGGCCGTTCCGCCGATCCGATACTCACGAACAACAGCTTCAACCGACTATTGAGCGCCGCGGGGTCGTTGAATACGCCGCCGTAAAGTTCGTCGATCCGATCGGCCGCACCCGCCCCGCCGCTGAAACCTCCCATCCACGCGAAGAGGTCGAGGTTGGGCATCACCGTCTGGAATGTTTGCCCGCCGCCCATCGACAGTCCGGCCATCGCGCGGTTTTCGCGATCGGCGAGTGTCCGGTATGTCCGGTCGATCATCGGTATGATCTCTTCGACCAGCACGCGGGGAAAGACATTGGGAGTTCTGACCCGTCCGTCGGCATCGGGCGTCGGGGCTGGCGCGTCGGCCGGAGTGGCGTAACCGCGATCCATCACAACGATCATCGGGGTGACTCTCCCCGCGGCTATCAGGTTGTCCATGATGTGGCGCATGTAGCCCTGGCGAGTCCAACCGGTTTCGTCCTCACCCGCGCCGTGCTGAAGATAGAGCACGGGGTAGCGTTTCGAGGTCTCCGTTTCATATTCGGCGGGAGTGTATACCATACAACGACGCCAGCTCTGAGTGATCTCCGACCGGTAGAGCCTTTCGCGCACATCGCCCTTGGGCACGTCGCGCGACCGGTAGTAGTCGCCGGCCTCACCTTCGGATATCTCGATGCCGTTCGCCCATCGGCTCCAGCCGTAGAATATGTTTCCGTGCGGATCGGGCACATTCACTCCGTCCACGATCATCCAATAGTAGTGGAAACCGACGGTCTCGGGCTCGGGTGAGACGCAGCTCCACCATCCGTCCTCCCCGCGGGTCATCTCAATTGTCTCTTCGCCGCGCAGACGGATCCCGACACTCTTCGCGTCGGGAGCGTGGAATCGCCACCATGTTCTGCCGTCGGTGCCGACGCGGGGGTACTCCCCGTCGAAGTTGTGCTCATTGGTGTAGGTTTCCACCGGCGGAGTGTGCGCGGCGGGTTGCTGTGCAAGGGCGGCCAAAGGCAGTGCGATAGCAGTCAGCAGCAGGGGTCTGAGTTTCATAACGGGTTCTGTTTTAGTTTCAGGATCTGTTTGGAAATGCAATTTTACCAAAAATCGGTGACAATCGCAACAGGAGGGTGTAAATTCTCGCGGGAAATGATTATCTTTGACAAACAAAATATCGTCACATGGCTCTATTCGAAGTTACGGGGGGCAGCCCTTTGAAGGGTGAGGTCACGGCCCAGGGCGCAAAAAACGAGGCGCTGGAGGTGATCTGCGCGACGCTCCTGACGAGCAAAAAAGTTACGATCTCCAACATACCGGCCATTGTCGACGTGCTCGGGCTGATCGAGTTGTTGAAGTGTCTGGGTGTGGAGGTCGAGCGAGTGGGCGAAGATACCTGGTCGTTCCGTGCCGCAGACATCGACCTGGACTATATGAAGAGCGACGATTTTCGCCAGCGGGCCACAAGGTTGCGCGGATCGGTGATGATCATGGGGCCGCTGCTGGCGCGTTTCGGCGAGGGACACCTGCCAAAACCAGGGGGTGACAAGATCGGTCGACGCAGACTCGACACCCACTTCATAGGCTTCCAGAAACTGGGCGCGACGTTCGATTTCGACGCCGGAGAAGATTTTTTCACCGTCACGGGGCGTCCGTTGCGCGGCGCGTACATGTTGCTGGACGAGGCGTCGGTCACCGGCACGGCCAATATAGTGATGGCGGCGGTGATGGCGCGCGGTTTCACCACTATCTACAACGCCGCCTGCGAGCCATATATCCAACAGCTCTGCTCGATGCTCAACCGGATGGGGGCGCGCATCTCGGGCATCGCGTCGAACCTGCTCACCATCGAGGGGGTCTCGGAGCTTGGCGGCACCGACCACCGCTGTCTGCCGGATATGATCGAAGTCGGGAGTTTTATCGGCATGGCGGCAATGACGCAATCGGAGATCACGATCCGCAGTGTGGCCTGGGACGAGTTGGGCATCATCCCGCAGCAGTTCGCACGCATGGGCATCCGTTTCGAACAGCGGGGCGACGATATCTTTGTGCCGCAGCAGGATCACTACTGCATAGAGTCGTTCATCGACGGCAGCATCATGACGATAGCGGACGCTCCCTGGCCCGGACTGACGCCCGACTTGCTCAGCGTGTTTTTGGTGGTGGCGACCCAGGCCCGCGGCAGTGTGCTGATACATCAGAAGATGTTCGAGAGCCGCCTGTTCTTCGTCGACAAACTGATCGACATGGGGGCTCAGATTATATTGTGCGATCCGCATCGCGCGACCGTCATTGGACACGACCACAACTTCCGTCTGCGCCCAACGCGCATGACCTCGCCCGATATACGCGCGGGGGTTGCACTGCTGATCGCGGCGATGTCGGCCGAGGGCACCAGCGTGATCCAGAACATCGAACAGATCGACCGCGGATACCAGAACATCGACGGACGCCTCAACGCCATCGGCGCGCGGATAAAAAGAATAGATTGACCCTCCCCGGAAACTTCGTTAAAATAAAAAGCATGAAGAAATTAATTTTAATTTGTGTGGCCGCTGTGCTGGCGACGGGGTGTGGTGCTTCGTTGTTCATGAGCGCCTCCGACGTAGCCAACCGTGTGCAGTTGGGGATGTCCGTGGGTGAGTTCAAAAAGTTGGCCGGTCAACATGCCGAACTCGACGCCATGACGCTCGACGGCTCCGTCTACCGCATCGACCAGTGGGCCGGGCCGGCAGACCACCGCTATGTCCGCGGGGCGAGGTGCTACCGCTTCGACTCCAAAGGGCGCCTCGTCGAGGTCGAGACCCGCGAATTCGTTCCTCCTTTTTTGCCTGACAATCCGTTCTTCGAACCATTAAACCGAGAAAAACCATGAAAAGATCCATCCTGACCGCCGCGTTGGTTTCAGTCGCCTGCGCCGCGTTTGCGCAACAGCCCGCGCAACAACCCGCAAAAGAGTATCCCACACCGCCGCCGATGGCGCCCGAGATGACCGAGTTCTGGACGCCGCAGCCTCCCGTGGTGACACCCGCTCCGGCGGACGATCCCACCGCCCCGCCCTCGGACGCGATAATTCTGCTGGGCGGCAATACCGACGCTTTCCGACACTCGGGCAGCGGCGAGGCTGTGAAATGGGACTTCGAGGACGGAGTGCTCACCGTCAAGAGGGGCACCGGTCAGATCGAGACCGAACAACTTTTCGGCGACTGCCAGCTCCATGTGGAATGGCGCTCTCCGATCGAGGTTCGCGGCGAAAGCCAGGGCCGCGGCAACAGCGGTATCTTCCTTCAGGGTCTCTACGAGGTGCAGGTGCTCGACAACTACGACAACGAGACCTACTCCAACGGCGCCGCGGGAAGTATCTACAAACAGTCGGCTCCGCTGGTGAACCCCATCCGCCGGCCCGGCGAGTGGAATACGTACGATATAATCTTCACGGCGCCCGTTTTTCGCGAGGGTGACGGCAAGTTGTTGCGCCAGGGTGCGATGACGGTACTGTTCAACGGCGTGGTGGTGCAGAACGACACCACTCTGCGCGGAACCACCGAGTACATCGGCCATCCGCGCCAGGTAGTCCACGGCCGCGGCCCGATCTACATTCAGGATCACGGCAATCCCGTCAGCTTCCGCAACATCTGGATCCGCGAACTGTAAGAGTGTAAACAACCGGACACGAAACCCGATGCGAAAACCTCGTTTTCGCAAAGCCCCCCCTTTCGAAGGGGGGTTGGGGCGGATAAAATAAAATCGGGGCAAGCGATCTGCGTCGCACCGCTACGACCGCCTACCCTTGCTGCCTTCCGGCCCTGGGGGATTCGGCGGGAGCTGGTCGCGCAGGACTTACCCCGAGGCGACAAAGGTAATCAAATCCTGCGAAAAAAAACCTATCTTTGTACCCATGAAAAAAATTATCCTTTGGGCGGCGGTTGTGGTCGTGGCGCTCGGTGCGGCGATGGGAGGGGCGGTGCTCTATGTTGCCAAATCGAACGCCGTGCTCAATCCGGGTTCGCTCTACATACCATCCGGCACGGATTTCACAACGCTGGTCGACTCGCTGAAGAGCGGAGAAAAGATACGTTTCGTGAGGCCTTTCGAGTTGTACGCCCGGCGGATCGGCCTTACGGAGCGCGTCAAACCCGGACACTACACTCTGCGCGAGGGGCAGCGCGCATGTTGAACCTGGGCGAGCAGACTCCCGTGAATGTCGTGGTGCGTACCTCGCGGCTGCCCGGAATACTTGCCGCACGTGTGGCGGGGCAGTTGGAGGCGGACTCGGCATCGCTGCATGCCGCCATGCGCGATCCGGCCACACTGCGCGAATACGGTTTCGGGAGCGAGCTGGAAATGTTCTCGATCTTCATCCCCAACACCTACGAGATGTGGTGGACGACGACGCCCGCCGAGTTCGTGGCGCGCATGAAACGTGAGTACGACCGTTTCTGGACGCCCGCACGCACTGCCAAACTCGCCCGCACACGCCTGACGCGCATGCAGGTGATCACCCTCGCGTCGATCCTGTCCGAGGAGACGCTCAAAACCGACGAAATGCCAACCATGGCGGGGGTATACATCAACCGTCTGCGCATCGGGATGCCGCTTCAGGCCGACCCGACGGTCAAGTACGCACTGGGCGACTTCATGCTGCGCCGCATCCTCAACCGCCATCTGCGCACACCGTCGCCATACAACACATACGTCAATCGCGGACTGCCGCCCACGCCCATCACGATGCCCTCGATAGCGGCCATCGACGCGGTGTTGGACTATCGCGAGCACAAGTATTTGTATTTCTGCGCCAAAGAGGATTTCTCGGGCTACCACAACTTCGCCGAGACATACCAACAGCATCTGGCCAACGCCCGCCGCTACTCCGCCGAGCTCAATCGACGGGGGATCAGGTAACTCACGCGCAGACGGGCGGTTTGCGGCTTGCGGTCGTCGCGGCAAGCGCGCGGTCGAGTTCGACACCGAAGTCCGACAACACGTTCATATAGTTGATGAACGCCTCATAAGCCGAGCCGTAGGGGTTGAAGTAAGTGTGTACGTCGCCGTCCGACAACCACTTCGTGGCCATGTAGTAGAAGTGGTCGGAGTTCTGCATGAAGTTCCACACAAAGTCGAAATCGGGATTCGCCAACTCGCGCACCTTGTCGCCCAGCGCGTAAAGTTTTGAAAAGGCCTCGTCCTGGAGTTCGTTGCCCAACCATGCGGTGACGTCCCTCTCCTCGTCGGCCCAGCTCATGGCGTGCGGCGAGTGGAGCACGGCGACGGGTTGATATTTCTTCGCCGTTTCGCTCACAGTCGCAAATTCGAGACCCTGTTTTTTCGCCAACGCCGCCTTGGGCAGACGCGCCACAAAGTCGAAGATCCCGCTGTCGGCCCACTGGTGTTCGCCGAAAGTTTCGTAGTCCATGAACAGGTTCACCACCTCGCCCGGATTGGAGTCGTCGGCCAGCCAACTCACATATTTCTCCGCCGTGAGCGGCCACTCGTCCCAACCGCGGTTGGAGAAACGGAAAGCTATGTCGTCAGACAGTTTATAGTTACGCAGCAGCAGTCGCAGCTTTTGATCCTGCGCGGCGGCGTAGATGTAGTTGGGCGATTTCCAACCCAGAATGTGTTTCGCACCCTCGGCCAGCATCGCCTTGAACCCCATCGCGGCGACCTCGGCTCCGATCTCATCGGAGTAGATCAACTCTGTGTTGCGGAAAGCGCGCGGTTTTTGCCCGAACTCGGCCTGCACCATCGACACGTGGCGCTCAACCTCGCGCCGGAACTCATCCATGTCGACCAGCGAGGCCAGCGAGTGGGAATATGTCTCGGCCAGAAACTCGACATGCCCCGTCGCGGCCAACTTTTTGAACGACTCCAACACCTCGGGCGCGTACGATTTGAACTGCTCGACGGCCGAACCCGAGATCGAAAAGGTCACGCGGAACGCCCCTTTGTTCTCCTCGATCAGACGCAGCAGCAGCGCGTTCATCGGCAGATAGCACCTGCGCGCCACCTTCTGCATGATCGAACGGTTGGCCGCGTCGTCCAGATAGTTGTGGCTGCGGCCCATGTCGAAAAAGCGATACTTGCGCAGCCGCATCGGCTGGTGAACCTGAAAGTAAAGGCAGATAGTTTTCATCACTTTGGGATATTTTTTAATTTCAGAATTCAAGAATCGGTTATGAGTTATGAGTTATGCTACGCGGAAACTTTATCGCGTCAGACTTTTTGCGTCAGCAACTCATAATTCATAACTCCTAACTCATAACTATCTTTTCAAATTCCATCTATTGCGGCCCGGTAAACTTCTTTCACTTTTGCGGCGGCGTTGTCCCACTTCAGGCCGGTGACCTCTTCGAGTCCCTTGCTCGAAAACATTCTCGACAGCGCCGGATATCGAACCAGAGCGTAGATAGCGTCGGCCATCGCATCGACATCCCAATAGTCCACCTTGACGGCGTACTCCAGCACCTCGGCCACGCCGCTCTGCTTGGAGATTATCACCGGCACGTTGGAACGCATCGCTTCGAGCGGCGAGATGCCGAACGGCTCGCTCACCGACGGCATGACGTACACATCGCTCAACGAGAACATCCGCTGCACGTCGTCGCCCTTGAGGAAGCCGGTGAAGTGGAACCTGTCGGCGATGCCCAGCGCCGCCACCCTTCGAACCACATGGTTCATCATGTCACCGCTGCCCGCCATCACGAACCTCACCCCGGGCAGCCTTTTGAGCACCTTTGCCGCCGCCTCGACGAAGTAGTCGGGCCCTTTTTGATATGTGATGCGGCCGAGGAAGGTGACGATCTTGTCCTCCACGCCGCGCTCGACTTCCTCGGCGGACGAGGCAGCGAATCTCACGGCGTTGTGCACCGTCACCACCTTTTCGGCCGGGATGCCGTACTTTTCTATGACTATGTTGCGCGTCAGGTTGCTCACCGCGATCACGCGGTCGGCGGCCTCCATTCCGGCGCGCTCGATGTCGTAGACGGTGCGGTTGACGTTCTCGCCGCTGCGGTCGTACTCCGTGGCGTGCATGTGAACCACCAGGGGTTTGCCGGAAACTGCTTTTGCGGCGATGCCGGCGTAATATGTCAGCCAGTCGTGTGCGTGGATCACGTCGAACTGACCCTCCGTCTGCCGCGCTACCTCGGCGGCCACCATCGCGTAGCGCGCCACCTCCTCCATCAGGTTCTCGCCGTAGCGGCCCGAGAATGAGAAGCGACCTGTCCAGAGATCGTCGCCCGTCTTGACGCTGCCGGTGCGTTGCCACTCCTCGCGTTTTTCGAAATACTCCTCGGGCGTGGCGTAGGGGATCATGTTGGAGTCGATCTCGATGAAGGTCATTTTGTCCCACAGATCCTTGTGCCGCTCGTCGCCGAAGCGCGTCACGACGTCGGAGGCGTTCACCACCCGGACAAAACGCTGATCCTCGTCGCCATAAGCTTTCGGCACCACCATTTTGACCTCGACCCCGTGCTTGGCCAGCCCGCGCGTCAACCCGTATGTCGCCGTACCGAGCCCTCCCGCAATGTGGGGCGGAAACTCCCATCCGAACATCAAAACCCTCATTTTGTCAGTTATGAGTTGTTAATTGTTAGTTGTTAATTATGAGTTATGAATTATGAGTTGGCTACGCAGAATTTTGCGCGTTAGCTTAACTCATAACTCATAACTCATAATTCATAACTAAAATTCATAATTTATAGTTCTCAATCATTTCATTAATCCGCAATACCGCCCCCACGCTCCACGCCTGCGATATGGCGCCGCGCTGGGTGTGGGGTGGGTCGCCGTCGTAAATCTCGGCGATCGAGCCGATGCCGTAGCTGTCGATATCCTCCTCGAATCCGGCGAGAATATCCTCGGCCCGCTCCAGAAACTTCGCGCCCTGCACGTCGAATCTTGCGCGGACGTAATGTTCCAGCAGCCAGGGCCAAACCGTGCCCTGATGATAGGCCGCATCGCGCGTCGGCTGGTCGCCCTCGTACCGACCCTCGTAGAGCGGATTCTGGGGCGAGAGCGTGCGCAGACCTTTCGGGGTGAGCAGGTGTCTTTTTATGGTGTTCAGCACGTCGAGCTGCTGCTCCTCGGTGAGCATCTTGTGGCTCAGCGAACATGCGATCACCTGATTGGGACGCACGAAAAAGTTCCGTCCGCCCGCATCCCACAAAGGCCCGTCGCCCTGTGCCCGATCGTTCACATAGTCTGCCAGATAACCCCTCTTGTCCGACCAGAAGGTCTCGACGAACGAGGCTTTGATCCGCTCGGGCATATCTTTCCACTCGTCGGTGAATTTCGTGTCGCGGTGTTTTTCGGCCAGATCCAAAGTGTAGCACACGGCGTTGTACCACAGTGCGTTGATCTCCACCTGATATCCCTCGCGCGGAGTGACGGGCACACCCTCCACCACGGCGTCCATCCATGTCAACGCGAGGCCCGGGCCGCCCGCCCACACCAGGCCGTTTTCGTGCACTGAAATTATGCCACCGATTCCGCGGCGATAGGCCCGCAGGATATCTTTCATCTTCGCACCGTAGTCCGCCCATATTTTGTCGGCTCCGAGGCGCTGTTCGAGTTGCTGCAACGTCCAGAAAAACCACAACGGCGCGTCGACCGAGTTGTACGCCTCGCCCATGTTGGGAAACAATCCGTCTTTCATCTCTCGCGTCATGGTGTCCAACACATCCACGCACGCATCGACATCGCCGCGTGTCAAAGTGATTCCGGGCAGCGCGATAAAAGTGTCCCGTCCCCATCTTCCGAACCAGGGCCAGCCGGCGACGACTTCCGTGCGGTCTTCGCGGCGGGAGATAAATTGGCGGGCCGAGTGGCGCAGACACGACAGGAAATCACGCTTGTCACTGCGGCGCGCGAGTTCGCCCTCGAAGATCTTGTCGATCGTTTCGGCCGACCACATCTCGTCCAGTGCGGCAGAAAATATCACGCTTTCGCCTTTGCGGATGTCGATTTCGAAATACCCGGGCGTCAGCAGATCCTCCTCGTAGGGATATCCGCGCGCCTTCTCTTCGAGGTACTCGAAACGGTAATACCAGTCGGGTGCCGCGACGAACTCCTGCCTGTCGCTGTCCACCTGCATGTATAACCACGGGAAATCGTTGTAAAGCCGACACTTCACCCCGCCGCGCACGGGATAGGAATGTCCGTCGGCGAACATGTTGGCCTTGCTCAGCGAGTGCTTGTTGCGGAAAGCCAGAAACGGCCTCAGACGCAGCTTCGTTTCGCTGGTCGCCTCAAGCAATGTGTAACGGATCAGCAGCTGCGTTTTGGAGTGGATCCACAGCAACTCCTTGCGTAGCACCACTCCGCCGACGCGATAGGTTATTGCGGGCGAGGGAGTGTAATCGAAGTCGGTTATGTATTTGTGTCCCCGCGGTTCGTATGTGCCCGGAAAACGATGGATCGCCAGGTTGAACGACTGGTCGTGCTGGATCACCGTTTCGTCCAACGACGAGAGCATCACGTAGTCGTTCTCGGTCGAGTCTTTGGGGCACACCACAAGGCCGTGGTATTTGCGCGTGTTGCAGCACACGATCGTGGTCGACATGTATCCGCCGCTGCGGTCGGTCGCCAGCATCTCGCGGCGCAGCGAATACTCCAGATTCCCCAGACTCTGTTTGTCAAATTTCAGAACCGACATAGATCACTTTTTATAAGTTTCCCCCAAATATAACACTTTTTTTGAAATATTTGTTCTACAAATTTAGAATAATTTAATTACGCCCACTTGACGAGCGGCAGATCCATCCGGTGCGCCAACAACTTGTTCCTGGGGTAGACACGGATGGCGAAGTCGAACGAGCCCGTTTCGCTGGGCACCATGTCGACGGCGTAGATGGCTCCTCCGCCCTCGGTCTTGATGAAGTCGAGCTGTTTGGTGTCGCGCACCTTGACCGGCTGACCGGCCTCGATCTGGCTCGCGATAACGAACTCCACGCCGATATCCCCGGGGCTCAGGGCGGCAGTGTCGAGCGTAACCTCGATGCCGTATTTGCGACCGATGACCACCGCCTCACGGTCGAGATTGAAGCGCTTCACCTGGGTCACCTTCACGTCACCCCACGCCGCCTGCACGCGCTGCTTCCATGCGGCCAGAGAGCGTGCCATTTCGTAACCGTTCTTTCCGACGGCTGTCGAACGTTCGGCGAGCCGGCCGTAGAAGCGATCCTGGTAATCCTCCATCATGCGGTTGGTGGTGAAGTTGGAGGCGACGTCGGCGATGCAGCTCTTTATCGTTTTTACCCAACCGTGGGGGATGTTGTCCTTTCCGCGGTCGTAATACAGGGGCGCGATCTCGGTCTCGATCGTGTTGTAGATCATCTCGGCGTCGAGCTCGTCCTGGAAACTTTGATCGTGGTATGTCCTCTCCATAGGGAGCATCCATCCGGCACCCTGTTTGTAGCCTTCGACCCACCAGCCGTCCAACACCGAGAACTGCATCACGCCGTTCATCACGCACTTTTCGCCGCTCGTGCCGCTTGCCTCCTGCGGGCGGGTGGGGGTGTTCAACCACACGTCGACGCCCTGAACCAGACGGCGCGCAAGCTCCATGTCGTAGTTTTGCAGGAATATGATGCGGCCCACGAACTGCGGCATGTTCGAGACCTCGACTATGCGTTTGATCAGATCCTGGCCCGGCTTGTCGTTGGGGTGCGCCTTGCCCGCAAAGACGAATCTCACGGGACGCTCCCTGTTATTGACGATCGCTTCGAGCCGTTCGAGATTGCGGAAGAGCAGATGCGCCCTTTTGTATGTCGCGAAACGTCTCGCGAAACCGATCGTGAGCACCTCCTGCCCCAGCATCTCTCGCACCTTCACCACGTGGCCCGGATTGTCGAAACGCGCCTGCGCCGGATCGGCCACACGTTTGTCGATCGTCTCGGCCAGACGGTTCTTGAGCACTATGCGTTCGGCCCACAGACGGCCATCGTCGATATCTTTCACCTTTTGCCACGCCGCGCGGTCGTAGTCGGGCAGCGCGAAACCCTCGGGGAAAGTTTCGGAGTAGAGTTTGCGCAGGTTCGATGCCGTCCACGTCGGATAGTGCACTCCGTTGGTGACGTAGCCTATGTGCAACTCGTCTTTATAGTATCCGGGCCACAGGTCGCCGAGGATCTCTTTCGACACCTCGCCGTGGAGCCAACTCACACCGTTCACCTCCTGCGACAGACGGCAGGCCAGCGCACTCATCGAGAATTTTTCGCCCGCGTTGCCCGCGATGGTGCGGCCCAGATCCATGAAGCGATCCCACGAGATGCCCAGAATGTCGGTGTAGTGGCTCATGTATTGCCTCATCATAGACTCGTCGAATGCGTCGTGGCCCGCCGGAACGGGAGTGTGCGTCGTGAAGAGCGATCCGCTGCGAACAACCTCGTATGCCTCCTCGAAACTCAGCCCATTCTCCTGAACGAGATTCTTTATGCGCTCGATGCCGATGAAGGCGGCGTGCCCTTCATTGCAGTGGTACACTTGCTGCTCGATCCCCAGTGCGTTCAGCGTTCTGATGCCGCCCAGACCCAGAAGCATCTCCTGCTTGAGGCGGTTCTCCCAGCTGCCGCCGTAGAGATAGTGCGTGATCGAGCGGTCTTCGTCGAGGTTGAGTTCGTGGTCGGTGTCGAGCAGATAGAGATCGGTGCGCCCCACCTCGCATTTCCACACGCGGGCGGTGACGTTGCGCCCGGGCATGGCCACCTGAACGCTCACCCATCCGCCTTTCGCGTCGCGCACGGGCGAGATCGGCAGCTTGAAGAAATTCTGCGCCTCGTAGGTGGCCTCCTGCGCACCGGCGGTCGAGAGTTTCTGGGTGAAATATCCGTATCTGTAAAGCAGACCCACCGCCACCATCGGCACGTTGCGGTCGCTCGCCTCCTTGAGGTAGTCGCCCGCCAGAATGCCCAGACCGCCCGAGTATATCTTCAGCGAGGCGTGCAGTCCGTACTCCATGCTGAAGTATGCGACCGATGCACCCTTTTGATCTTTTTTACCCGCCATGTACTCCTCGAACAGTGCGTACGTGGCGTCGAGTTTTTTGAGGAACGCCTTGTCTTTTTCGAGCTCCACGAAGCGGGCGTAGCTCAGGCGGTCGAGGAATTCTATCGGGTTGCGGCCCGTGTCGATCCACAGCTTTGGGTCGATGTAGATGAACAGCTCGTGAACATCGAGCGTCCACGACCACCACAAGTTTCTGGACAGTGCCTCCAAAGCGTGGAGTCTGGGCGGCAGATTCTTTTCCACCATCAGCCGTGTCCATGTCGGAGCGTCCATGTCCCACGGACGGTGGACTGTCACCTGATGCAGATCGTGGGCGTCGTAATCGTCGCGGCCCAGACGTGCGGCGGTGTTCTCTATGGCGGCGGCATAACCCTCGCGGTAGAAGGCGAAGAATTTTTCCCACTCCGCCCTGTCGGCCAACGCTCTGGCATCTTTGCGGGCGGCGGCGACCTGTTCGGGATTCTTGGCGGCGAACTCGTTTATCAGCGCCGCGATTTGGGCGGCGGCTTCGGCGTCGTTGTCGTCGGTGCGTTCCACCACTCGGACACCCTCGCAATCGGGATCCTCTTTTTTCGCCCACGCGCCGAAACCTGCGAGCGTCGTGGTGAGGGTCGGCACGGAGAACGCGACGCTTTCGAGCGGAGTGTAGCCCCACGGCTCGTAATACGAGGCGTAGACAGTGAGATCCATTCCCGCCAGCAACTCGTAGTAGTGCATGTCGAAGATTCCGTCGGCGCCGTTGAGGTATGTCGGCACAAAGACTATTTTTACGCGGCCGGCCGGATCGAGCAGCACGCTCTCCGACACAGAGCGCACGATCGGATCCCATTCCTGATTGGTCAAATAGTGGGTCGAGTATTTCAGCATGCTGCCGTCGATCGGTTGCGTGGGATCGGCCAGATGGGCGGCAAGATCCCTGCGCGGCCCGTCGTTCCCGGCCGGCACGGTGATGTATGCGAGGATCTCGCGGTCACTCTTTTCTGCGGCGAGCGTTTTCAGAGATTCGAGGAACACGTCAAGCCCCTTGTTCTTGAATTCGTAGCGTCCGCTCGTGCCCACGATCAGCGGCTCGCGTTCATATTTGTGATCCCACAGCGCCTCGGCCACGCCGATCATCGCCGCCCGCGCCGCCGTTCTGCGCGCGTCGAACTCGGGACCTTTCCACACGAAATCGTCCTCGAAACCGTTCGGCGTCACCAGATCGACCTCCCTGCCCAACAGGTATTTGCACTCTCCGGCGGTGATGTCGCTCACGGTCAGGAAAGCGTCGCTGAACTGCGCCGCGGTCTTTTCGAGCGAATGTTTGGCCACCACGTTGAAACGACGCGCCATCTCATCGGCGTTGAAACTCTCCAGATCGCCGTAGAGCGGGAATCCGTTCCCGGCCAGCGAGCGTCCCATCACCGTGGCGTGGGTGGTGAATACCGTCGCCACACGCGGCGCGTTCTTGCGCAGATACAATCCGCCCGAAGATGTCATCCACTCGTGGAAGTGGGCCGCCACGGTGTCGGTCGGTTTGCAGAAAGTGGTGACGTAGCTCTCGATGACCAGACCCGCTGCGTGGCCGAACAGCACCGGCTCGATGTAGTCCCATTGGCCGCTTATGCTGTCCACTTTATATGTCTCCCACAAGAATTTCAGCACGTCGTCTTTGCGCGCGAACAGCGAGGTGAAGTCCACGAGCACCACCACTGGATCTCCTTCGACCCTCCATCGACCCACTTTTATGCGGATCCCCTCGCGGTACATCTGCCCTCGCCACTCGCGCAACAGTTCGTGGTCTTCGGCGAATTCGGGGTTGTCGCCTTCGCGATGGATGTCGGGGCCGATCAATATGTAGTTGCCGTCCAGGGCGTGCTGTGCGACGAGCGCTTTCGTCGCGACGACGGTGTGGATTCCTCCCACCTTGTTGCACACCTCCCAGCTCACCTCGAAAAGGTGGTCGGGCCCGGCAAGGTTTCTCTGTCTGGTCATAGTCATGGTATTTTGATTTTAAATAATTTGTAGACGCGGCAAAGGTACGAATAGTTTCGGGGTTTTTAAAATTTTTTAAAAAATTAATCGTATCTTAATCACCTTCTTCGAACAACTCGCCGATAATGTAGTCCGACAGGAGGAATTTTTCGGACGGAATGGTGACGCGACCGCCTTTTTCGACGAGCAGCCCCTCGCTCAGGAATTTTCGAACCGCCCCCTGCGCTCCGTCACTCCCCTCTTTTAACTCTTCACTCTTAACTCCCCCTGCGGTTCTCAGTCCCGTCATGATGCGTTCGTTGCGCAGTTCCCTGTCCGAGAGCGTCTCGCTTTCGTACACGGGCCCGGCGATGTACGTTTCGAGGTCGGCGCAAACCCACTCCCTCCGCCGCGCTCCGTCGAAAGAGTGCGCCGACGGGCCGACGCCCAGATAAGGCTCGCCGCTCCAAT
>QMCD01000890.1_pt1 | contig 19813 bp, 15 predicted proteins | sample 1821841 | NCBI WGS metagenome assembly QMCD01 (sample SAMN01991225, study PRJNA193472) | Termite gut metagenome, whole genome shotgun sequencing project. | isolation source: worker | host: Macrotermes natalensis
GGCATCGCCAAAGCCGCAAAGGAGAAGAAGAAAGCGGAGGAGGAAGATAATTAGAAAACGAGTAGACAAGTGAACAAGTGGACGGTGCAATGGTAAAGAGGTGCATTGCCGTTTTGTCTGTGCGTCCCGGCGAGGCACGAAGCTATCCGAAGCTACCCCTAAATCCCCTAAAGGGGACTTACAGAGCTTACTAACATGATATATGGTAAATATAATAGAATAAATAATAAGAGTTAAATACTAACAATAATCACTGAACCAAAAGTCCCAAAAGATCTTTACCTTTCTCTTCCCCTTTTAGGGGGAAGTCCCGAAGGGAAAGGGGGCGGGAATTTAGGGGCGGGAATAAGAAACGTAATGACATCAAGAAACATCATCGCTAACACTCAATGACAAGTCTTCCAATTCTGGATGGAATAATAATTCATATAATTCTCTTTTCATTCCTGTGTAATCCTTTGAGGGCTGCCCTCAAAGGATTACACAAAAATTTTGTTTACAAATCCAATCGCATCCTTTCTCCGAAGTGAATATGTAGCTGTCCGGCGGTCATAGCCCAATTTTGCAAAGGCTGTACCCACTTTTTAGCTATATTGCCGGTGGCAAGGTAAATCAACTTGAGCAATGCCATATCATTGGGAAAAGCCCCTTTAGTTTTGGTTACCTTACGAATTTGCCGGTGAAAACCCTTCACCATATTGGTGGTATAAATCATTCGGCGAATATGGGTGTCATACTTGAAATAAGAACTTAATTTGTCCCAGTTGGTATGCCAGGATTTGAGAACTACCGGATATTTTTTGCCCCAAAGTTCATCAAAGCGTAAGAGTTGCTCTTCTGCCTGTTGTTTATTAACTGCCTGGTAGACACATTTAAGATCTTCACCATAAATTGTTTAATTTTTTTCTTCCATTTTGTTCTTCCTATAGAAATAAGATATACCTTTGCAGCAATTTGGTTCCGTTATAACAAAAGTTACGGATTAAAAGGGAACAAGGTGTAAATCCTTGACAGTCCCGCTGCTGTAATCTCTATAACGTTTTGAAAATCATTTGCCACTGTTTCGTCCGGAAGAAATGGGAAGGCATTCAAAACAGGAGAAAGTCAGAAGACCTGCCAAACAATTAAGTTCAAAAGGCTTTCGAGGAAAGAGCCGAACTGACAAAAGAATCTTCTTTTTATCAGCTTCTGTTTTCTTCTATGGACTTTTGACAGTGTAAAAACATATTAAATTCATAAAAGAAAAAATGAAGAAATTTACAATTTTAACCTTGCTCATAATAGCAAGCAGACTTTTATCCTTTGGACAATTACCAAACATTACAGCTTCCGAGATTAAATATTGGGTAGGAAGCGGAACAAATGAAGCTATCTTAGTTATTTATTATTATGATGAAAATCCTGATGATGCTTATGCATGGGGATATCGTTGGAATGGAAGTAAAACTGTTGCCCAAATGTTGTCTGAAATTAATAATGCAGATAATCGCTTAAATATTGAAGGGGTTTCCAGTGGTTATATAGAGGCATTTGAATACAATGATCCTATAGCAGGATTGAATTTTGACGGTTGGGGAAATTTCGGATGGATGTATTCAGTAAATACAGAAATTGCTGCTGCTGTTAGTTCACAACCTGTTCTTGATGGCGATGTTGTTACTTTTTATGCTATGCCTTTTAGTCCGGGTAATCCTGGAAATTTTGGCACTTTCAGTGTTATTCCTGTTCCCAATCCCACTCCTACTACCACTTACACTATCCATTCGGGTTTTGGCGGAGAATATGCTACAGAAGCTTACGGTTCCATTTCACATGTTGGAGACAGTATCGTTGGCGAAGGAAGCAACATTACCTATACGTTTACGCCTAATCCGGGTTATCATGTGGGAAGTGTAACCTTGGGTGGAGTAGAAAAAATTCAGGATGTTGTAAATAATAGTTATACTATTGAAAATATTATGCAGGATGACACATTATGGGTGCTTTTCGCCGTAGATAAAAATAATACTGTTACAGGCAATGATATTGTATATTGGATTGGAGAAGGGAGCAATGAAGTCATTTTTGCCGTAAACTGGTGCGACCCCCAAGTTGCTTTTGCCTGGGGATACCGTTTCAATGGTGAAAAAGTTTTAGTTTCCAAAGTAATGGAAGACATCAAAGCTGTTGATTCCCGTTTTGATTATACTCACGGCGGAGGTATGATTAGCGATATAACTTACAATGACAATTCGTATAATCTTGCATTAGCAGGAGGTTATTGGATGTATAATGTAAATGAAGAATCTGTTGATAAAGGCTTTGAAACAAAATATGTTTATCCCAATGATATTATAGAATTCGGAGATGAATCCTGCGGACTTTCCGATGATTTTTGGAATAATGTTTGGACAACAGCAATCACTCCTGTAAGCGAATATATTGACCAAAGCACTTATACTATTCATGCACAATGTGGAGTTTACGGGACAATAAGCCCGATGGGAGACAGTACCGTTGCAAAAGGAAGCAATATTACCTATACGTTTACGCCTGTTGACGGCTATCATGCAGGAAGCCTGACCATAGGAGGAGTAGAAAAAATTCAGGATGTTGTAAACAATTCATATACTGTTTCCAATGTTATCGCAGACGATACTGTTATTGTCTTATTTGCCGTAGATAAAAATAATACTGTTACAAGCAATGATATTGTTTATTGGATTGGCGAAGGCACAAATGAAGTTATCTTTGCCGTAAACTGGTGTGAGCCTGAAATTGCTTTTGCCTGGGGATACCGTTTCAATGGTGAAAAAGTTTTAGTTTCCAAAGTGATGGAAGACATCAAAGCTGCTGATTCCCGTTTTGATTATACTGATGGCGGGGGTTATATTACGGAAATAACATACCAAGACAGCATCTATAACCTTGCATTGGCAGGAGATTATTGGATGTATAATGTAAACGAAGGATATGCTGATGGAATTAATAATCAATATGTTTTTCATAATGATATTATAGAGTTTGGAGATGAGTCATGCGGACTTTCCGATGATTTTTGGACCTATGTTTGGACAACAGCAATCACTCCTGTTTCCGTTCCTTCTACTACAAGTATTGTTTCGATTCAACAGGCGGCAATACATGTTTCTCTTTATCCGAATCCTGCAAATGATTATACCTATTTATCTATAGATGGAATCGAAGGAAATATCTCCATGAAAATTGTTGATATTAGCGGGAAAATAATCCGGGCAGAACAATTTTACGTAAATAATAATACGGTTAAACAAATAGAAACAGCTACCTTTGCAAAAGGAATTTATTTTATACATTTGCAAAATAATAACAGAAGTCAAACACAGAAATTGATAGTATATTAAGAGTGTTTAATAAATGAAAACTATATTGCTTCGTACCATTGCAAGGCACGAAGCAATATAGTTACTTGTATATACCATGCCATTTAGAATAACAGTAAATTGTTGCAATAATGATAAACGCTCAATCAAAAACAAAAGAATTAATAAAATGAAAAAAATATTTCTTTATTTATTAGCAACATTACCCATCGCGTTACACGCCCAATTCGATGGAATTGTGGGGACGGAAGGTTGTAAAGCAATCCATTGTGACGATGCCCGCATTGTTGAATGGGCAACGTCCTGTCAAGTAACCCGCGGATTGCAAGATATAACTAAACGGCAAGGCAATTATGTAAGTTACGGAACAGACAGTGATGTTATCGGTAGAGTTGAAGATGGAAACACAATGAATGTTGTAAGTTTGGGAGATAGCGGGATAGCTATCCTTAGCTTTCAAACACCTATTGCAAATGGAAATGGGTACGATTTTGCTGTTTTTGAAAACTCTTTCAATGATGATGCTTTAGAATTGGCTTTTGTGGAAGTGAGTTCGGATGGAGTGCATTATTTTCGTTTTCCGGCAACATCCAATACGCCCGCCGATAAACAAATTACTACGTATGGCACCATAAAAGATGCAACGAAAATCAACAATTTTGCAGGAAAATACCGTGTGGGTTGGGGTACTCCTTTCGATTTGGAAGAATTAGAAGACGATGACAATCTGGATAAAAACAATATTCAATATGTAAAAATAATTGATGTTATCGGAACAATTGACCCGCAATATGCAACTTACGATACTCATGGAAATATTGTAAATGATCCCTATCCTACCAATTTTGCTTCCGGAGGATTTGATTTGGCAGGCGTTGGAGTAATAAATAACAAAAACACGGTTTCTGTTTCCCAATATGATGAGATAGTGGTTTCTGCTTATCCCAATCCTTGCAGGGATTTTATCTATGTGCATGCAAACAGTTATAATTTGTCAATCTATAATAGTCTGGGGCAAAAATTATACGAACAGCAATTAACGGAAAATACATCAACAATAGATATGAGTAGCTTCATGAGAGGAATTTATTTTATCCATTTACAGAACCATAAAACAAAGAAATACATTAAAATCATTAAGCAATAAAATCATGAATAAACGAATTAAAGCCAATTGGTTGCTCACATTCTTATTATTAGGTGCCGTATTTTTTTCCTGTAAAAAACCGGAAAAGGAAACTCCTGAAAATTCAATATTTGATATTTGGGTATTAAATGAAGGCTTATGGAATATGAATAACAGCAGCATAACCGCATACAACACAAATACAAAAGATAGAATTGGAGATTATTACAAGCATGCTAACAATAAGCGTGGCTTGGGAGATGTGGCAAATGATATACTTGTTTACGGTTCGAAAGTGTATGTGCTACTTAATGGATCTAACCAAATCAATATAATTAATAAAAATACAGGAGTTTCCATTAAGCAGATAAGCGGAACGGCTTCCCAGCCGCGTTGCATTGCAAGTCATAATGGGAAAATATATGTTACTTATTTTGATGGTTCGGTGGCGAAAATAGACACCGTTTCCCTGCAAATTGAAGCTACTGTGACAACCGGAAGAAACCCCGATGGAATCTGCGTAGCAAACAACAAATTATATGTGGCTAATTCCGGCGGATTGGATAATCCTAACTACGACAATAGCGTTTCTGTCATTGACTTAAATTCATTCTCGGAAACTAAAAAAATAATTGTACGATTGAATCCTACTTTGGTAAAAGCAGATAAGAACGGAAATGTATATGTTGTCTCCAATGGAAATTATGAAGATGTCTCTCCCTGCTTACAGCGTATCAACAGTAACAGCGATGAAGTAGAAAAAACTTTTGATTTGGCAGTAGTTGGATTTGATATATACAATAATTCCATGTATTTTTATACCTATGATTATTCTACGCTTAAAACTTCATTCCAGATACTTGACCTGTTAAAAGACAGTGTTGTTAACAAAAACTTTCTTTCAGGAAGCAGTTTGCCGCAAACACCCTACGGAATAACTATAAATCCAAACAATGGAAATATTTATCTGACGGATGCATTAGATTATACTTCTACAGGAGATGTATATTGTTTCAGTTCAAGCGGACAAAAGAAATTCCAATTTGAAGCAGGTATTGCTCCCAAGAAAGTTATATTTAAATAAAAAGACTCAAAAAAGAAACTCTAACTTACATAGGTACTGTACCATATTGCAGCTATTCATTATCAGGCATCAAGAACAACTATTATACAACGGGTTTCAAACATTAAAAATGAGCGTAGTAGTGGAAATCCGGACACTATCAAATAAGTTTATGAGCCCCTGTCAAGAAACACTTGATGCCATTAAAAAAAATATTTAGCCCATGTCAAGAAGCACTTGATGATGTTAAAAAAAATATTTAGCCCCTGTCAAGAAGCACTTGATGCCATTAAAAAAAGATTTAGCCCTTGTCAAGAAGTACTTGATGGTATTAAAAAAATATTTAGCCCCTGTCAAGAAACACTTGATGACGTTAAAAAAACATTTAGCCCCTGTCAAGAAACACTTGATGACGTTAAAAAAAATATTTAGCCCATGTCAAGAAGCACTTGATGGTATTAAAAAAACATTTAGCCCCTGTCAAGAAACACTTGATGATGTTAAAAAAAATATTTAGCCACTGTCAAGAAACACTTGATAGTATTAAAAAAGAAATTAGCCTCTGTCGGGAAGTCCTGATAGGTACTGTACCAGATGTCGCTTTTTGTCATTTAAATTATTTAAAATAAGAATAACGTGAGTTCAGGATCAATAATACGAGGAGAAAATTTGGTTTTACACAAATCTCCGGTTTGAAGGAAGCGGACACAGTGCCGGAATCCATTCCAATAATCAGGCGAATATTATTAAAGCCGGTACGGAATTACCCGTTGCGCGCGTTATCGTAAATGCCATTTGTGCTACCACGGCAGGAGGCTCCATTCAAAACGGTCTTCCCATAACAACAACTTTGGGTTGCGGAAGCTGGGGAGGCAATTCCATTTCGGAAAACTTTACCTATAAACACCTTCTTAATATTACCCGTGTAGCTCCTCTTTCGGCAAGGGTTTATGTTCCTTCGGATGAAGAGATATGGAGAGCTTAAAAACGTAAATTAAAATTGAAAATCAATAGAGGAATCCGTAAAAGGATTTCTCTATTCTTTTGTTTCGTCTTTATGTTGGTTTTCTTGCTTATGTAATATTTTCTTTACAATATCGCCGATATTGATATTGGATAAATCTATCTGTTTAATGTTAAATCCGACAGATTCAAGATTCTCTTGCTTATGGCTATATATTTCATCTATAATGTGCTTGTATTTTTTCATCAGCATTACACGCTTCAGTTTCAAGGTAGGGGAGAGGTCGCCCGTTTGTGAAGTCCATTCATCAGTAATTAAACGGAAACGCTTAATCTGCTCGTGTGGGGAAAGTTGCTTGTTTATTCGTTCTACTTCTTTTTGAATACGCCCGACAATTTGCGGGCTGTTAATTAATTCTTTATTATCTCGATAGTGGACTTTATTTTTTGTTGCCCAAAAGTGTAAATGATTAAAATTAGGAGAAATAATAGCAGAAGCAAATTTCTCATTTTCACCAATGATCATAATATTTTCAATAAAAGGAGATTCTTTAAACTTGTTTTCCAACATCTGCGGAGCAATATATTTCCCTGAAGAAAGTTTGAAGATTTCCTTTTTTCTGTCGGTGATTTTAAGATAAATACCTTCCACCATTTCTCCAATATCGCCGGTATGAAACCACCCATCCTTATCAATTACCTGACAGGTATATTCAGGGTCTTTGTAATAACCTTTCATCAAAGAGCGGCTACGGGTCAGGATTTCACCTTCTTCGGAAAATTTTACCTGAACACCTTCCAGGATAGGTCCTACGCTTCCAATGCAAATTTTGTTTCCTTTGGGATTATTGATGGCGATGATAGGCGATGTTTCGGTAAGCCCATACCCTTCAAAAATGCGCATCTTTGCTGCCGTGAATAAACGAATAATACGGGGTTGTATGGATGCTCCTCCTGTCATGATGTAAAACTTATTGCCACCTAATTTTTTACGCCATTTCTTATAGACTAATTTATCATAAATAGCAGTCCAGATTTTATACCACCAGCCTTTGTTATAGTCAAAACACTGTCCATGATGAATTGCGGCAAAATGAATCCATTTTCGTATTTTGGAAAGGTCTTTGGCTGATGCATAGAAATTGTCGTAAATCATTTCCAAAACACGTGGAACCGAACAGAACCCCTGTGCTTTTACATCCGCAATATCGTTTACCAAAGTTCCGATACTTTCTGCATAATAAATACTGATTCCCAAATATTGATGATGGTAATTTAAGCTGCGCTCATAAATATGGCACAAGGGCAGGTAGCTTATTACACGGTTTGTATGGTCTAAGGGTTGTATTTTGGAATGTGATGTAAAATTGTGAACTAAATTATCATGAGTCAGCATTACGCCTTTGGGCATTCCTGTTGTACCTGAAGTATAGATAATTGTTGCAATATCTTCCGGTTGAACCTGAGCTTTTATTTGATTGACAGTTTCTACCAATGCTTTGCGGTGGAAAATTCCCAGACGCAAAACTTCATTCAATTCTATCTGTCCTTCTATTTTGTCCAAAACATACGTGCCATATTCCAAATCCAATTCAGGGATAGCCGGTTTTATCTTGCTATATATTGTTTTGTTACCAATAACAAGCATTTTGGCGTCGGAATGGGTAATAATATATTTATAATCTTCTGAGGAAAGTGTAGGATAAATCGGAACGTGGATAATCCCTAACATTGCCATTGCCATATCCATAATATTAAATTCCGGACGGTTGTTGGTAATAGTGGCAATTTTATCTCCTTTACGCAAGCCCAGATGATGAAATCCATAACTCAATAAAATAGAGAACTTGTAATAATCATTTATGCTGAAATTAATCCATTCCCCGTTTCGCTTACCGTTTAAGATGTCATTTTTCTCATAGTTTTCTAACAGCCAATCTAATAAATCAAATGTTCTTCTAATTTTCATGTAGTATTTTTTGATTGTAAAATAAAAATAACAAAAAAAGTTTGTTTTTATTTTAAAATTACATCCATAATGTAAATAAACATTTATAATACATTCAGTTAAAATATAAATATTTTTTGGAGAATGATATTTGGATTTGTTTAAAGAAAAAATTATACTTTTGCATCGGAAAAAAGGGGGCATTAGCTCAGTTGGCTAGAGTGTTTGACTGGCAGTCAAAAGGTCACCGGTTCGACTCCGGTATGCTCCACTTATTGCAATAGAAATTAACTGACTGTTCTTACTGATAGGCTAACTTGTGTACTTTTTTTTTATTCTCCATTACTTACAATTTTATATGTTTAGTATTAAGCAAAATACAGATTTTAAAAATTAAATTTCTTCATTTTGCACGTATTTTGCATTGTTGGTAAAGAAAAAACACTGTGCTTTATGAAACGTTTATTGATAATAATACTTTTAGCAAGTTGGACAATAGGGAAAATGGCGGCACAAAATACGCCTAAGATCCACTACGGCTATATTGACGGAAAAGATACAATACCTTATATCACGTTACGTACTTGCATTATTATTGGATACAGACCCAATATGAGTAAACAGGAACAGAGAAGATATGACAAACTTTGGAGGAATATTCTTAAAGTGTATCCATACGCAAGAATGGCAGCTCAAAAACTGGAAAATTATGATAAGCTTTTAGCTCAAATTCCTGACACAAAAGAGCAAAAACGCTTGATGAAACAAGCTGAAAAAGACTTGAAAAGAGATTTTTCCAAAGAAATTGAAAACCTCACATTTTCTCAGGGAATTATTTTACTGAAATTAGTTGACAGGGAAACAAGTAAAACTACGTATCAGATTGTAGATGAATTGCGGGGAAGTTTCCGGGCATTTTTTTATCAGGCGATTGCCAGATTGTTTAAATATGATCTTAAAGCAAAATATGATCCCAACGGTCAAGACCGTGAAATAGAAAAAATCGTCCGTATAGTTGAGGAGGAATATGTGTATTCTAAATCAGGATATACCCAAATAGGAAAAAGCTTTTAATAAATTTCACGAATTACATTTGTATTCAAGCTTTCAATTTTGTCTTTCAACTCTTCTTTGAAAACAAGATAATGAGGTGTTTGCTGATGGAACCGGATAGCATCCTCAGATTTCCATTCTTCAAGAATAATAAACATTAAAGGATTATAAATATCCTGGTGCAAAACGTATGAAATATTACCTTCTTCTTTACGGGTTCCGTCCGTAACAGCATGCAATGCTTTCAGAATATCTTCCTTATACTTGTTTTTTATGATAATGTTTGCAACTATTTTTAAATTTCCCATATAATTGGCTGTTATTTACTTGTTTCTTTAATGGATTCTTCCAGTATCTTATCAAAAATATCGGAATCAGCTTTTTTGAGCATATTCTCTTCCGTTAAAATATGAATTATGCGTTGTGCTTCACCAATATCATGTTTTGCCTGTTTTAATATTGCATCTTCGGGTAGTATTATGCGTGCATACCCTTCGGCAATTGCCTGCATGGCGACTTTGGCTGCTACTATTGGATAGAGTTCACTTTCCGTCATGTTTGGAATAATGTTGTCGGGATTAATTCCCCTGTTTTCGGCAAATTGTGCAATAGCATGAGCCGCAGCTATTGCCATGCTATCGGTTATTCTTCGCGATTGTACTAATAGTGTTCCTTTCAAAACGGAAGGGAAGCATACCGAATTGTTTACCTGATTGGGGAAATCGCCTCGTCCGGTTGCAACAATATAAGCGCCGGCTTCTTTGGCAGTATGCGGATAGATTTCAGGAACAGGATTAGCACAGGCAAAAACAATGGAACGTTCCGCCATTCCGGAAATCCATTCCGGCTTAATTGTATCGGGTCCCGGTTTGGATAAAGCAATTAAAACATCTGCATTGGTGAAAGCTTCTTCAATGTCGGTTATGCAATTTGGATTGGTTTGTTGGCACAACTCCCATTGTTTATAAAATAACGGACTGATTTTATAATCTTCCCTTTGTGGATTTAATGAGCCTTCGGCATCGAACATAATAATCTTTTTGGGATCGGCACCATCGGCAATTGCCAGTCGGGCAATGCTTGTGTTGGCGGCTCCCGCTCCGAAAAACACGATTTTAACGTCGGAAATATTCTTTTTTGCCAATTTTAAGGCATTAATCAATGCTGCCAATGTTATGCAGGCAGTTCCTTGTGCGTCATCATGCCAAACGGGAATATCACATTTTTGCTGTAACTCGTCCAATACTTTAAAACAATTGGGTTGGGATATGTCTTCCAGGTTAATTGCCCCGAAACTGTGTTGTACCATTGTTCCGAAAGTTATCAATCGGTCTGCACTATTTTGTCCTGTCTCATCTTTACTGTCGACGCATAAAGCTACAGCATCTATTCCACCCAGATATTTCATCAGGAAGGCTTTTCCTTCCATTACTCCCAGTCCTCCGGGAGGAGTACAATCGCCATCGCCCAGCACACGGGTACTATCACTCAAAACAGCAACCAGATTGTTACGATTGCTCAATTGATAAGACAGATTGTTATTATCACGTATGCTTATCGAAACTGCTGAAACGCCAGGAGTATACCATGTATTCAACCAATGGAATCCTTCCATTGGGATTTTTGGTATTGTCTGCATCTTTCCATTGTAGAAAGCGTGCATTTTTAAGGATAGCTTTTTATAAAATAATGTTTTACAAAAAGATTGTTGTTCCGGTGAGAAAGATGTCGGAAACAATTCCTGCAAATTGCTTAAATCTCTTTTTAATTTTCCCATTGTAATTATCGTGCGATTATTCCTGTGTGCAAAAATAGCATAAATTGGCGAGATTCTTTTTTATAAATTTCGGGTCATCTCTTTCGCTAATCTTAAAAATTCTTCATCTACATTAAATATTTCTGCAATTTTCAGCGCTTCCATGGGAACATCATCATCTTGGGTTTCTACAAGAGAGTAATCCATGAAATCATTCAGGGTTCGAGGAGTAATATTTACAGTTAGCCGGTTGGTCTTTAATCCTTTTACACGCAATTTGCGAGCAGGGGAGTGAATGCCGCTGTAATGCGTAGTAATAAGCGACATCACTCTGTATTCCGACATGATTAGAATAAAAGCACTTACCAGTGCTTTTCCTTCTTCAGGATTGGTCGTTCGAGCGAGTTCATCAATCAAGACTAACAGCCTTTCTCCTTTTTTTACTTTTTTGATAATTTGATTGATTTTTAATATTTCATCGGCAAAAGAAGATAATCCATTTGCTTCCGACTGATGATCTCCAATAATGATACATACTTCTTCTACGGGCAAAATGGCTGCCTGAGTCGCAGGAACATAAAACCCAAATTGAAACAAGTATTGGGATAAAGCTATCGTTTTTAGCAAAACCGTTTTCCCTGACATATTAGCTCCTGTAATCAGGCAGGAATTCGGATAAAGCGTTATATCTACGGATTGGAATTTCTTGGAAGAAGATTCCAGAATCTCTTTAATTTCCGGATTAAATAGTTGATTGTACGTTGTATTTTCGATAGAAATACCGGGTTTGCAAAAACCAAGCTTCAATGCTTGTGCAGCCTTAGCCCACAAAATATCCAGTATGGCAATTTGTGTCAAATTAAATTCCAGAATCTTTTGGTACGGCAGGAGTTTTCCGGTAAGATTTGCCCGAATCTTATCTTCCCGTTTGATGCTTTCGAAGCGATATTTTTCTGCTTCGTTTGGATCTGTCGTATCAGTTATTTTCTTTCGAAGTTCTTTTAATATCTTATCATAGGCGGAATAGATATAAAAATGCGGAATTCGTGTATTTTCCGGGTCTAATAATTGAATAGCCGCTTCCGAATTAGTAATAGATACAGAAGTAAAAGGAGTATTCTTTAAAAGATCGGCAATTTGCTGTGTTAATAAGCAAAACTTCTTAATTTCAAAAAATTCAATATCGTCCAAAACCTGTTGTTGCTCCAAACGTATAATCGTAGATGAAATATCATTAGTTTGCTGTAAAATATGATTAACCGAATCAATTACGGAAGCATTTTCCTTTTGTTGGAAGAAAGCAATACTTTCTTCTAATAAATCCAGTTCTTTTTGCAGCAAAGAAGCATCGGTTATGAATAGTTGATTTAATAACTGTTTACGACCAATGGGCGATTGAATATGAAGATTTTCATAGATAAACTTCAATCCGTGGACTTCTTGCAGGCATGTTTTGAATGATTTCATACAATTATATATATTCCTCTATTTACCGCACAAAATTACAACTTAATTTTTGTTTTATTTTGGACAGTGTGCTAAAAAGTATGCTACTGTAACGTGAGTTCGGGATTTATTTATTGGATTAATAGAAATTATGCAAGTTAAATGAATTTGTAGAAAATTATAAAGTTGAAACATTGCACTCTCGTATCTTGATTCGGATTCATCTTATTCATAAGCTTGGATTTTCTGATACATTCTTAATTCATCGTATCATGATGATAGATACTAATATTTATATACTAATACCTAAATTAGGAAAGCATAAATCAATATTTATTTATTAATTCCTAAGTTAGAAAAATATAAATTATTATTTAATTATTAATTATAAAATTAGGAAAATGAAAACTAATATTTATATGCCAATCCCTAAATTAGGAAAGTATAAATTAATATTTAATTATTAATTCCTAAGTTAGGAAAATATAAACTATTATTTATTTATTAATTTTTAAATTAGGAAATAATAAAAAAGTATTAATTTTGTTATTCCTATATTAGGAAAATATAAATAGATAGTTGTTTATTCTTTCCTGTAATTAAGAAAGCATATAAAGTTCATTTTTAAAAATTAATTCGATGAAAACAATCCGATTTGATCTACACGGGCTTTTTAATGACGAATGGGCAACCTACGAAGCCTTTTTAATCAAAATAATCAAGCAGATTGAAGCAAAAACAATAAATCTCATCACACTGCTTCCATTACTCGAAGCAAATGCTGCCTTAGCTTCCGAAGCAATGGAGATAATCCGCAAAAGCGAATTTACCCGCCCCTGCAATGAACTGGACAAAAAGCGCGACCATATTATCGTCTCCATTAACCATTTTGTGCGTTCATTTCTCTACGAAGAAGAAGATGCCCTGCGTAATGCCGCCGGCAGTCTGATGATAGTGATAAACCACTACGCAGGTATGGCAAGAGAAAACCGCGACCAGCAAAGTAACCGCATTATTAGCTTTGTGGATGAGCTTACTCAGAACTACGCTGACCAGGTAGAGATACTCGGAGATTTGGAACGCCGCCTCAATCAGCTTTCGACAGCCAATGAACAATACATCAAATTACATGACGAACGCGTCTTTGCCCAAGCCGAAAAAAGCACTGTTCGTATGCTGGATGTACGCCGCGAAGGCGATAAAATAATCCGTTCAATATGGGATTTAACAGATGTATTGCTCTTTACCGCTCCTGTGCCCGATGTTGAACGTTTTGCCGCTCAACTGAACGTCGAGAATCAAAACATCCGCAAGAAACTTGCCGCCCGAAAAGGTCGGAAAAAAAATGAAGGAAATGAGTAAATGGTAGAATGTTTAAATTTTCAACTTTATAGCTTCCTGTAATTTCTTTTATTTATTAGTTGTTATTCCCCGTATCATTATTTTTGTATTTTTGCAGGCAAAATAAGACAGGTAAGATGAATAAGGAAGACGGACATAAACGTTGTCAATGGTGTGGCAATGATCCATTGTATATCGAATATCACGATAAGGAATGGGGCAGGGAAGTGAAAGATGATAAAAAAATGTTTGAATTTCTCGTTTTGGAGAGTGCTCAAGCAGGATTAAGCTGGATTACAATTTTGCGTAGACGGGAGGCTTACCGGAAAGCTTTTGCTGATTTTGATGTGGAAAAGGTTGCTGCATTTACAGCAAAAGATGTTGAACGGCTTATGGAAAATGTAGAAATTATTCGTAATCGCAGAAAGATAGAATCAACGATATCGAATGCTCAACATTTTTTGAAAATACAGCAGGAATTTGGTAGCTTTTGTAACTATCTTAAATCTTTTTTCCCAGAAGGAAAAACTATTATTAATCATTGGGAAAAGCTGTCCGATATTCCGGCTTCTACCGAATTATCCGACCGTATCAGCAAAGATATGAAAAAACGGGGGTTCCGTTTTTTCGGGACAACCATTTGTTATGCTCATTTGCAGGCTGTCGGTTATGTGAATGATCATTTAATGGATTGTCATTGCAGAACAAATAAATAATATGTACATTGGTTTATATTTCGGATCTTTTAATCCCATACATAATGGACATTTAGCAATTGCTGAATATATGTATCAAAATTATCCTTTTGATGCCATTTGTTTTGTTGTTTCTCCTTCTAATCCATTAAAAAATAATGTGATTTTTTTAAGCGAGCATAAACGCTTGGAATTGCTTCAAATTGCTATTGAAGACAAAGAATATTTTTTTGTTTCGGATATTGAATTTGCAATGGAAAGACCATCTTATACTTACTTAACACTTCGGAAAATTCAATCCGATTTCCCGCAACACTCCTATTCTCTAATATTAGGAAGCGATAATATGGATGAATTTTCCCATTGGAAACATCACGAGGAAATTCTGGAAAATTATACTGTTTATGTTTATCCAAGAGGAAGAAAAACCAAGATAATCCATTCAGAAAATATTATTTACACTAATCCGGCTCTTTTAGATATTTCCTCAACAATAATTCGGGAGAAGATAAAAAATGGAGAATCCATTCAACATTTACTTCCTCCAAAGGTTTTACAACTGATTGAAATTGAAAAATTATATCAATAATAGTCAAAATATCTTTACGCTATCCAATTTTACTGTTCTAACTTCTCAGCTTTTTTTTAAAATTATAATTGTTTTTATTTATTTTATTTTATTTGGATTGAAAATTATAAACAAATGTAATTAACTTGGATTGCTTTTGTAGATTAAATCTGAATATTTTATATCTTTGCAAAAATGCAAAGTAATGAAGAATAAATATATTGATCTTATACAGCAAACCTACGAATTTCCACAGGAAGAGTTTGAGATAGATGATGATAATGAGTTATTGTTTAATAAGATAGATTTAATGGATATTATTAAACAATATGGAACGCCATTGAAGATAACTTATTTGCCAAAAATAACACAGAATATTCAAAAGGCAAAACGGTGGTTTAATGTAGCTATGGCTAAATCGGATTATAATGGAGATTATCATTATTGTTATTGCACCAAAAGTTCTCAGTTTTCATTTATTCTGGAAGAGGTTTTGAAAAATGATGTACATATTGAAACATCTTCTGCCTTCGATTTGAATATCATAGAATCACTTCATGAGCAAGGTCTGTTTGATAAGGAGAACTATATTATATGTAATGGATTCAAGAAAGTTCAATACATTGAAAATATTGTAAATGCTATTCATAACGGATTTTGTAATACGATTCCTATTTTGGATAATAAGAAAGAGTTTGATCAGATAAATTCATTATTGGATGCTAAATGCAAATTGGGAATCCGTATTGCTTCAGAGGAGGAACCTCGTTTTGAGTTTTACACATCCAGACTTGGAATACGTTATAATGATATTCTTCCCTTTTATGAAGAAAAGATAAAGAACAATCCTAAGTTTGAATTAAAGATGTTACACATGTTTATCAATACGGGGATTGATGATACTGCTTATTATTGGAATGAGTTATCTAAGTGTGTTAATGTATATTGTGAATTGAAAAAAATTGCACCCGAATTAGATTCTTTTAATATAGGTGGAGGTTTTCCTATTAAAAGAACACTTTCTTTTAATTATGATTATGAGTACATGGCAGAGGAAATTATTGCTCAAATTAAAACTATGTGTAACAGAAATGGTGTGGAAGAACCGCATATTTTTACCGAATTCGGATCATATACAGTTGGTGAATCTGGAGCTGTTTTGTATTCTATTCTGAATCAAAAAAAGCAAAATGACCGCGAATTATGGGATATGATTGACAGTTCCTTTATGACTACTTTACCTGATTCATGGGCAATTAATCAAATTTTTATTCCTCTTGCTATCAATAACTGGGATAAAGAATATGAACGTGTCTTTTTAGGAGGACTCACTTGCGATAGTCAGGATTATTATAATTCGGAAGCTAACTTAAATGCAATCTTTCTTCCCAAATTTTCTGTAGAAGAACCGCAATATATAGGATTATTTCATACTGGTGCTTATCAGGAATCCATAGGCGGATATGGAGGAATACAACATTGCTTAATACCTTCCCCTAAGCATGTTATTATCTATCGGGAATATGAAAACGAAGATGATGAGGAAGGTGAAATCGTAACCAAATTGTTTGGAAAAGAACAGAGTTATAAATCCATGTTGAAGATATTGGGGTATTAAAAATCAATTGTATAATTGATAAGAATGACAGAAGTCAAGGATAGATAAACTCTATGAAGAGACTTTCAATATTTGCAAAGAAAATTCTATTTATAATATAGAGTTTGAACAATATTGGAAAAGTATGCTACATTCCATAAAGAATTGTTTTATTCTTTCTTGCTTATGTGTTCGTTTTTAACAGAACAAATACAATAAATCAGATTTTTATACGTATTATTCATTATTAAATGTATAATATTAGTGCATAAAGAGAAGCTGTCTTGTATGACAAAAATCACGTTGTTTTGTTCAACTTTATTATTGCTGTTGGTATCCCAAACAGTTTATTCCCAGAATTTAGCACGAATATTCGGCAAAGTCGTAATGGATACGTCCGAAATTCCTATTGAAGGCGCTAATATTATTGTTTTGGAAGATCTAAATTTAGGCACTTCTACCAATGAATACGGAAGATACGATTTGTTGATACCACATGATAAAGACATCACGATAGAAGTGAGTTGTATTGGCTATGCAACTCAAATACATACGATTAATGTTAGTTCAGGGAAACGTAAACTATTCAATATCACATTAACACAAACCTCTATTGTTCTTCCTTCTTTTGATGTAAGCGAACGATATACTTACAGCGAAGGTATGGAAAAAATCAGCGCTAAAGTTATTACCCATTTTCCGGGCACCAATGCAAGTGTGGAGCAAATGGTAAAAGCAGGAGGGTTTGGTGTGTCCGGCAATGAAATATCTTCTCAATACAAAGTTCGTGGAGGAAGTTATGATGAAAACCTTATTTATCTAAATGGCATAGAAATATATCGTCCTTTTTTGATTCGTTCGGGTCAGCAGGAAGGATTAAGTTTTATTAATCCCGATTTGGTTTCAAGCGTAAAATTTTCATCAGGAGGATTCGAGTCCTACTACGGAGATAAAATGTCTTCAGTATTAGATGTTCAATATAAAAGACCTACAACTTTTGGAGGCAGTTTATCGGCAAGTTTATTGGGAGCATCGGGACATTTTGAAGGAATCTCAAAAGACAAAAAGTTTACAGCTTTACTTGGTCTTCGTTATCAATCGAATAACTATGTGTTTCGACAAATGCAAACAAAAGGGAGCTATAAACCGACTTTCACCGACGGACAACTTCTTTTGACATATAATCCAACCGAAAAATGGGAATTTACCCTGTTTGGCAACTATGCACGCAATGTTTACCGTCTGGTTCCCGATTCCAGCATTACCCGAATGGGAACAGTCAATGAGGTACAAGAATACAAAGTATATTATGAAGGACAGGAAGTAGATGCATATCAGACAATTTATACTGCTTTCGCCGCAAAGTATTCGGCAAATGATAATAACGATATTCGATTTTTGATGTCTTATTTCAATTCCACCGAGAAGGAAACTTTCGATTTGGCAGCGCAATATTTTATCAACGAAGTTAACAGCAGCTTCGGCTCTGACGAATACGGAGATGCAGCCAATAAGCCCGGAAGTGAAGTGGGTTCGGATTTGCATCACGCACGCAATTTCTTAACTTCGCATATTTTTCATGGAGAGTTTCAAGGAGAACATCGTCTAAAGAAAAGGAATACATTGACTTGGGGATTAAAATTTCAAGGAGAAATTATTGACGATAATTTAAGTGAATGGAGGTTATATGATTCATCGGGATATTCTTTGCCTCACCTCCCTACTTATCCGGGAGATTCAGTTGCTTTTGATGATTCTTCCCGCATCATTTCCATGGGAGATAATTATTTGAAAACAAAAAATTATCTGGAAACTTTCCGGCTCTCAGGATTTGTTCAGGATAAATGGGAATTTGGAGACAGTAATAAATTTGTCCTTATAGGAGGAATACGCTTTTCTTATTGGACATTCAATCATGAAGTTATTGTTACCCCTCGCCTAAGGTTAATTTACCGTCCCGATATAAAGCCGGATATGTCATTTTATATTGCCACAGGAATGTATTACCAACCGGCAATGTACAAAGAAATGCGGCGACCGGATGGAACATTGAATAAAGATATACAATCACAAAAATCGTATCATGTAATAGCCGGAATGGATTATTTGTTTAAAATTAAACGGAGACCATTCAAACTTTCAGCCGAAGTATATTATAAACTCCTACGGGATTTGATAACCTATACCATGGACAATGTACGTGTTATCTATTCGGGAGAAAATGACGCCATTGGTCATACGGTTGGAATAGATGCCAAATTTAGCGGAGAGATTGTCCATAACCTGGAATCATGGATATCTTTTTCTTTGATGAAAAGTGTGGAGAGTATAGATGGAGGGGATACCTACACACCACGTCCTACCGACCAGCGCTTTTCTATTAATTTATTCTTCCAGGACAGGGTGCCTAAATTGCCTATGCTGAAAGCTCATATCAATTTTGTGTACTCAACGCCTCTTCCCGCCAGCTCTCCATACGTGCGGAATTATGTACGTACTTCACATCATTATTTCCGGACGGATATTGGATTTTCATGGCAGTTTGTGGATGAAACAACACGTTTCGGGAAAAAGAATCCGTTCAATTTTCTCAAAGGAGGATATCTTACCTTTGAAATTGCCAATGTCTTTAATTATGACAATGTGCTTTCGTATTCCTGGGTATCTAATATGCAAGGAGCTTACTATACGATACCAAATTATCTTACTCCAAGACTGTTTAATGTAAAAGTACGGTTTGAGTTTTAGCAGACCTGATTTTCTGAAATAAATATTTTTTCGGATTTTTTTTTGAGAAATGCTTTTGTATAAAAAAATATTTATTTTTGCATATCGTTTTAGAAAATTTCCAAGAGAGATGATAATAGGGAGACGGGTATTTTCAAAACGGGTTTAAGCAGGGGGTAAATTTGCGTC
>QMCD01001520.1_pt1 | contig 19804 bp, 22 predicted proteins | sample 1821841 | NCBI WGS metagenome assembly QMCD01 (sample SAMN01991225, study PRJNA193472) | Termite gut metagenome, whole genome shotgun sequencing project. | isolation source: worker | host: Macrotermes natalensis
GAGTTGCAGGATAAAGTGGCGGACGGAAGGCCCATTTACGAGCATATGGCGGAAATGGTGGAAGAATGGGGCATCGAATTGGTGGGAAGGCATGGGTATTCCGCTGTGGGCGTGGTGGTCGGCGCGACCTACCCAGAGCAGGCAAAGCGCATTCGGGAGCGGCACCCGGGCATGTTTATACTGATCCCCGGCTATGGCGCGCAGGGCGGCAGCGCGGCGGGACTGCTGCCAAACTTCGATAAAAATGGCTTGGGCGGCATCGTGAACAATTCACGGGCGATCTTGACCGCGTATAAGTCGGAAAAATATGCCGGGATGCGGTTTGACGGCGCGGCGCGGCAGGCGGTGCTGGATATGAAACAGGATATTTTGCTCGCGTTCCGTGAAAATGGGATAGCCTACCGATGAATTAAGTGCTGGAAACTATTAAAATTAAATATACACGGTGGAATTAATGAAAAAGCAATTGAATGTAGAAATACTCTCAAATGAGGAGATTGCGGAAAATACGTACCTCCTGAAAATACCTTGCCCGGAGGATGTACTGAAATTCTTCCGGCCGGGGCAGTTTGCGCATATCGGCATACCAGGTGCGGGAGAGCTGCTTTTAAGGAGGCCGCTTTCCATCAACAGCGTGGATTATGAAAAGAAAGAAGCGCACATCGCCTACCATGCGGCGGGCAAGGGAACAACGATACTGCGCGACGCAAAAGCGGGCAGTACGCTCGACGTGCTCATGCCGCTCGGTAACGGGTTTGCGGTGAAGCCTGCCATGCGGAAGATATGGCTGGTGGGCGGGGGGATAGGCTGTGCGCCGTTGAAATCAGTGTTTGGCAAATATGCGGACAGGGAGTACAAGGCGTTTTTGGGATTTCAGTGCAAGAGCGCGGTGTATCAGGAATCGGATTTCAAAAAGTACGCGGATGTGAATATATCAACTGATGACGGCAGCTATGGCACGCATGGGTTTATTACGGATGTGCTGCGGGAGGCGCTTGAAACCGCACAGCCGGATGTGATACTGGCCTGCGGCCCATTGCCTTTTTTCCGTGCGCTGGTAAAGGTGACTCGTGACGTACCCGTGCAGGTTTCTATGGAACAGCATATGGGCTGCGGCACGGGTGGGTGCGCGGTGTGCGTGTGCAGTGTGGGCGGGGAAAACAGGCGGGTGTGCGTGGAAGGGCCGGTTTTTGACAGCAGGGAGGTGGATGTGCTGTGGTAGATATGCAGGTGAACATTGCGGGCGTGGATTTTAAGAATCCTGTAATCGCGGCGTCGGGTACGTTTGCGTTTGGCGAGGAATACAGGCTTTATATGGACGTATCCGAACTGGGCGGCATCACGTTAAAAGCGCTGACAAAAGAAAAGCGGCTGGGCAATCCGCCTGTACGCATCGCAGAGACGGCAAGCGGCGTTTTGAACGCGGTTGGGCTGCAAAACCCGGGGGTGGACGCTTTTTTAGAAAACCAATATCCCCGCGTGCAGTCAATCAACACAGTGCAGATCGCGAATATTGCGGGCGCGAGCGTGGAAGAGTACGTATATGTGGCGCGGCGCATGAACGATACGGATATTTCGCTTTACGAGGTCAACGTATCCTGCCCGAACGTAAAGCACGGTGGGGTGAATTTTGGCACGGACGCGGTGGTGCTTAAAAATGTAGTGCGCGAGGTGAAGGACGTTTCCAAAAAGCCGGTCATTGTGAAGCTTACGCCGAATGTGACAAATATCGTCGCCATGGCAAAGGCGGCAAAGGAGGGTGGCGCGGACGCGCTTTCGCTGATCAACACGATCACCGGCATGGCGATCGACCCGGTGACGCGCAGGCCTGTGCTTGCGAATGTGACAGGCGGCCTTTCCGGCCCGGCGATCAAGCCGGTGGCGCTGCGCATGGTACACGAGGTCTACAGCGCCGGGCTTTCCCTCCCCATAATCGGGATGGGCGGCATCATGACGGGGCGGGACGCGGCGGAGTTTATGATCGCGGGCGCGGACGCGGTGATGGTGGGCACGGCCACTATGCGGAACCCATCGGCGACAGCGAACATCGTGCGGGAGCTTACGGCGTTTGCGCGGGAGGCGGGGCTAAGCCGCATAGCGGAACTGACGGGAACATTGCGGTTGGAAGGGGAAAAGATATGCTAAGCAGGGAAGAGATCATTCAAATATTCAAAGAGAAAGAAGTCATGCTGGAGGGGCATTTTTTGCTGACGTCAGACAGGCATTCCGGCCAATATATGCAGTGCGCGAAGCTGTTCCAGTATGCTGATGTGTCCGCGCTTATTTGCAGGCAATTGGCGGAGCAGTTCAGCGATATCGAAATAGATATTGTGGCGGGCCCGGCTATTGGCGGCATCATCATGGCATATGAGATGGGCCGACAGCTCGATGTGAAAAATGTGTTTGCTGAGCGGGAAAACGGTGCAATGACATTCCGGCGCGGGTTCACCATTCCAAACGGCGCGAACGTGCTTGTGACTGAGGATGTGGTGACAACCGGCGGCTCGGTTAAGGAAGTGATGGAGTTGATCCGCCGCATGGGCGGCAACGTGGCGGGCGTGGGCTGTGTGGTGGACAGGAGCAATGGCGCGGTGGATTTCGGCGTTCCGTTCCGCGCGGCCCTGAGTATGGAAGTGGTGTCCTACGCCCCGGAAGAGTGTCCGCTGTGCAAGTCGGGTGTACCCGCTGTGAAGCCGGGCAGCAGGAAATGATGAAGGAATCCATGCCTGTGGTGCGGATAAGGGTATTGCAGGTTTGTCATTAGGGTAAGTGCTGATGCAAGAGGGCGATACGTCTTTTTGGCACTATTGCGGGCGGCCACTCAACAAAGTTTGTCTATGATGCCCTGGTTAGTCATATTCGCCCAAACACGGACCTATATTGTATTGTGCAAATATCGTGCGTTTGTTTTTGGGTATTCCTCTGGCGCACACAATGGAGATATTGTAGGGCGTGAAATCCTTGACGCGTCGCGCTTAGGTTAGGATAGATGCCAATCACGGCGCGTCTGGAAGCCGCGCCCTACACATTTTTTCCGATTACTAAGGCCGTAGGCCTATTCCAGTTTTAAGGAACAAGGGGGGATTATCAAGAGGGAGGAGAAATTCCGAATCCACAGCCTCCCTTGACACCCAGCGGCAGCGCCAAAACTATCCACGGTAGAAAAAGTTGTCGTTTCATCAACAGTGCGGAGGCGAGTTTAAAACTCGCCTCCCTAACCAGAGCATAGGTAAATCTTGCTGCACTACCACTCATAAAAGGGCAACAAAGACGCGTGATCAGCGGCCTCCCGGCATCACACCGCCAACCCCCTTTTTCTGTACGCGATGGCGAACAGCACCGCGAATATCGCGATATTGACGCCAATCACCGCCATCGCTTTTGTGAAGTTTGCGTCAAAATCGTTTGTGATGACATTGAGCTGCTGCGTGTACAGAACACCCGCCAGATTCGTTGAATGTGGCGATCATGGGGGTGAACCCCAGTATGATCGCGATGGGCGTACCCACCGCTGTCGCCGCCTGCTGGTTTTTTGCCAAAATGCCGATGAGCGACCCGAGCAGGGTGGACGCGGCGACGCCCGCTATCATCACAAGCAAAAACTTCGCGAGATCAGCTCCCTCAAAACCGCCGATTGCGGCAAACGCGACGGACACGACCGCGCCGGCAATCAGTATAAACCCGCCTGTGCCGATCAAATATTGATGCGGCTTCACGCCCGCCATGACGAGGAAGCGTAGGCTCTTTTTCTCCATGTCCTCCGCTATCGCGTGGGCAGCCGATGAGATGAGCGCCATACCCGCGAATATGCTTGCCATCATGCAAACAAACATATTGGCCGGGATATCCGGGTTGGGTTTTGCGACCAGTTCCGTCATAAGGAAGGCGACAGCCGGAAAAATAATGTATTGCATCAGCACTGCCGGGTTGCGCAGCAGATCCTTTGCCTGTTTTGTAAATACCGCTCTTGTACTTTTCATGCCAATTCTACCCCCGTTAATTTAATGAATACCGATTCCAGATCGGGTACTGTTTTGATTGCGTTGTATTTTTCGCAGATGCCCGCCGGGCTGCCCTGCTCGATGATCTTTCCCTTGTGCAGCAGCGCTACGTTGTCGCATAACTTTGCTGCTTCCTCCATGTTGTGCGTGGTCAGGAAGATAGTCGCGCCGCCCTCGCGCAAGCGCTCGATCAGCCGGTGGATGCCGCGCGCTGTGCCCGGGTCCAGTCCGCTTGTGGGCTCATCCAGAAAAAGAACCTTTGGGCGGTGCAGTATGGCCCGCGCCAGCGCCAGACGCTGCCGCATGCCGCGCGAAAGCCTGAGTACAGGCCGTTTGGCGGCGCTCGTAAGTCCGACGCTTTGCAGCGCTTCCAGTGATTTTCCGTGCGGCATACCGTAGATATCCGCGAACACGTTTAGGTTTTCCAGGCAGCTAAGCCGCGAATATAGGCCGTCCTCGTCCAGCATCAGCCCTGTTTCAAACGGCGTCGCGCCGATATGGAAACTGCCGCCGTCCGCGCGAAGCTGGCGAGTCAGCAGGTTGATGATGGTCGTCTTGCCCGCGCCCGACGGGCCGAGAAGTCCGAACACCTCGCGTTCACGTACGGCAAATGTCACGCCGGATAGTACTCTATTGCTGCCGAAGCATTTTGTGATATTGTTCATTTGAATCATTGTGCACCTCCCAATTTCCCCTCAAACGGGTTGATACCGCTTTTCGTAAAATAAACCTCTAATACTTTTTGGATATAATTCATTGTCGCCGCCCAATCTTCTTTGCTTTGTGCGGCCAAGTAATCTTGTGGGTTGGCCAATTGCATTAGCCGTGAGAGCAGTTCCGTATCGCCCTCGGTGAATTCCGTTACCATATCCCACCACGCTTTGCCAAACGCCTGGGCACGCTCGCTATCAGGGGGCGCGCCGCCTTGCACAAGTGCCGCCGCTTCCTCCATTAGCTTATTCAACGCTTTTATCATCGCTTCGCCTTGCTGCGCGGTGAAACGGGTGCGAAAGCTTTCGAGCGAATAATCGTCAAAATGCTTGATCAGCCAATAAAAATCATTTTTCATTTGCAAGTTGATTATGATATCCGCGTACTTTTTAAAGTCGACCTCCTCCATTTGCAGTGTTTCCGCTTCTAATTTTTCGATTGCCTGCAAGACCTCGGACAGTGAAGCGATCTGCGCGCGGATGCCCTGCGCCTGCCCGGCAAGGGCCTGCGCGACTTGCTCCGGCGTTTCAAGCGCCACCAGCTTGTGTTTGATGTCGTCCAGTGAAAAACCCAGGTATTTGAGCGCCTGGATCTGGTGGAGCCGCACAACATCCTTGTCGGTGTACAGCCTGCGCCCGCCTTCGCTCTGGGCGGAAGGTTTAAGCAAATCCTCCTTATCATAATATTGCAGTGTACGGACGGTTGTGTGCATCTTTTTTGCCAGTGCGCCCGCCGTCATAAACCCTTGTGGAATTGCTTGTGTTGTTCCATTCATGACCGTATCTCCTTTCTTATGTCGCTAGTATAATTCATGACGTTACGTCACGAGCAAGACTTTTTTTTGGATTATATCATAATTTGACATTGTCCAAACGAGTATGTATATGCTTGGTCGATTTCGCGGCATGTTTGGTAGTTTATGGGAATGGAAAAATGATTACTAAACTATCCATGCTAATTACAGTATAAAAACGCAGCAAAAAGTGCGGGATGATCGAAATATCCTGTTTTTGCTTTTGGGTATTCCTATCGCGTCAAGGAGCCTGCGGCGCATTATATGCCTCCGGCGGTTCAGAACTTACGGTTCTAAAAACTCCCTTATTAGGGTCTAAAGCTCTGGCGTTGCGTTGGGGTTCTTAGGGGCTTGCCCCTAAGCCGCCGCAGGCGGAATACTATAAATGCGCCGCAGGCTCCTTGACCCAAAAGGAATGCCCCATAGCTGTTGATCAACATCTGTCTCATTCTTGCATACCGTTTCATATTTTGTTTTGGAGGTTCGTGGATAGACTGAGAAAAGTGCATTCTTACCTTTATTATTGAAGATTAGTATATAACCGGCGGCGCAGGTATTGGCTCGCCGGGTGGCAAAGGTTTCTTATATTGAGGGGTTCATCCTTAAAACAACACACAAAAACCAAATAAACAGAAAACAATACGTTGACTAACTGGATAAAATACACTATAATAATAGAAACAATTCTGGTTTTTGGAATGAATGATGGATATGGAATACAATGAGCTGAGAAAAATCATCGCAAACGAAGTGGTTTCACTGCTTTTTGAGCGGACGGGCGCGAAAATCGTGCCGGTCGCCGTGTCAAACCGCCATGTGCATTTGTCGGAAGAACACATGGGCGTGCTTTTTGGCGAGGGGTATGCGTTTGAAGTGCTGCGGTCGCTTTCGCAGCCGGGGCAGTTTGCTTACAAGGAAACGGTGGATATCGCGGGGCCAAAAGGGCTGCTGAAAGGCGTGCGCGTGCTTGGCCCGGCCCGCCCGAGAACGCAGATAGAGGTTTCGGTCACCGATACCTTTGCTCTGGGCGTGCCCGCGATGGTGAGGATGTCCGGCGATGTGGAAGGTTCCGCCGGTTGCCGTATCATTGGGCCGCGGGGTGAGGCAGACCTTAAAGAGGGCTTAATGGTATCGAAGCGCCACCTGCATCTTTCCGCCGCGCAGGCGGAACGGTATGGGCTTTCGGACGGCGACATGGCCTGCGTTAAGATCGGCGGCGAACGCGCCATGACGCTGGGGGGGATCATCGTGCGCGCGGGTGACGGGCATGAGATGGAAATCCATATCGATACGGACGAAGCGAACGCGGCGCTGATAAAAAACGGGGCGTATGCCGAGCTTGTGGGGCCATGATGCAAAATACGGATTGGAACGCCATCGTCGATCAAGTTGTATCCGGCGTGCTGAACAAGCTGGAACGGGATATGCCCGAAAACGAAACGGTACAGGGTACGGTGTTGCTCGCCGCAGCGTATGTGCCGTCGCCCAAAACAGCGACGCAGGCGCTGGTTGCGCGTTATGGGGAGAATATGGAGTGTATCCTGTTTGAGAACGCGGATTTTCATCCGTTTGGCGTTAAAACGGAACGGCTGGGGCAGGATATTACGGAAAAAGAACTGATGGCAAAGGTGGCGGAACGCGGCAGGGTGGTGCTTGTTACACCGGGTATCGGTACGCTGGCGAGGATCGCGAATGGGAACGACAGCGGTTTTTTAGAGTATCTCGTATTGCGGGCGCTGCTTTGGGGCAGGGAAGTCGCTGTGCTGCTCGACTTTCAGCTACCAAAATTTAAGCGCAATACGTTCTTTGAGCGCATTATAGATATTGCGGACGCGCTTACGTCTATGGGCGTGAAGCTGCTGCAATACAGGTGCGCGGGGGAAGAGGCGGCGGAGCGGCATGTGCTGGTGACGCAAACGGAAGTGGACGACGCCGCGCGGCAGGGCAAAAAAGCGGTGTTTTGCGCGGAAGGCGCGATTGTAACGCCGCTTGCGCGCGAGCGGGCGGGCGAGCTTGGCATAGAGATAGAATAAGAGGAATGATGTATGTTGATCGGTAAAGTGATCGGTACGGTGGTGAGCACAAACAAAGTGGAACCGCTTGTGGGCGCGAAGCTGCTGATTGTGCAGCCACTCGATATCGATACGATGGAAGAAAAAGATGATTATGTGGTCTGCGTGGATGACGCGAACGCCGGGGAAGGCGATGTGGTGATGTGCGCTTACGGCAGCTCGGCGCGGCAGACGGATACGACCGCGAATATCGCGTCGGACTACAGCATTTACGCGGTGGTAGACCATATCACGATCGGAACCGGACGGACGTATGAAAAGCATGGGGGTAACGCGTAATGCAACTGGCAAGGGTAGTGGGCAGCCTGGTGAGCACTAAAAAATCGGACAAGCTGCTTGGCATGAAGATATTGGTGCTGGTGCCGCTTAGCACAGACACGCTGGAGGACGCGGGTGCGCCTTTTGTATCGATCGACACGATCGGCGCGGGCGAAGGGGAGGTTGTGATGTGTGTGGCGGGCAGTTCCTCCCGGCAGACGGATTTAACGGAAAACACGCCGGTGGATAATTCCATCGTAGCGATTATTGACAGCGTGAGCATCCGTGACAAAAAAGTGTTCGATAAAGCGGTTGGACTGAAGAAAACCGCAGCGGGTAAAAAAGGCGGCAAAACCGGCGGCGTTTCAAAAAACCGGCAGTAAGCAAAAAAGTTTTCAGAAATAAACAGGCTGTCAAGAAAGGCCCAGGTGCAAGAAAGCGCATAACCATGCGGGCGAGATAGAATGTGTGATTCATCGAGGTCGAATGGTTATGCGCTGACGCGGCAGATGTCGTGCCTTTATTGGCAGCCGGAAAAACAATTGGGGTTGAAACAGGAGTGATAGCATGAATCAGGATGAATTAAAGACGATCGTACAAGAAGTGGTGTTGAATATCCTGCGGGAAAAGGGGGACGCGCCGTGCGCCCCGGGCGCGCCCGGGCAATGGATGTTTGAAGACGCGAACGACGCGGTGGCGGCGGCCATGGCCTCGCAAAAGGCGCTTAAAAAAATGACGCTGGAAAAGCGCGGAGAGCTGATCGAAGCGATGCGGCACGCCGGAAAAGAGAACGCGGAGTACCTCGCGAAACTGGCGTGCGAGGAAACGGGCTACGGTATTTTTGAGCATAAGGTGATCAAAAACAACCTTGCGGCAACCAAAACACCGGGGATCGAGGATCTAAAGCCCACCGCCTATACGGGGGATTACGGCATGACGCTCACCGAGGGCGCGCCGTTTGGGGTGGTTGGTTCCATCACGCCCTCCACAAACCCGACCTCCACGGTGATCAACAACTCCATCAGTATGATCGCGGCGGGAAACGCCGTTGCCTACAACCCGCACCCGGCGGCGAAGCATTGTTCGCAGGAAACGATGCGGATACTGAACGAAGCGATTGTTTCGGCGGGCGGGCCGCCGGCGCTAATCTCTACAGTGCGGCAGCCTTCGTTGGAGTCCGGGCAGGTCATTATGGAGCATAAAAACATCCCCATACTTTCCGTTACGGGCGGAGAGGCTGTGGTTGCAGTCGCCATGAAGACGGGCAAAAAGGTTATCGCGGCAGGGCCGGGCAACCCGCCGGTCGTCGTGGATGAGACGGCGGATATCAAAAGCGCGGCGCGAGATATCGCGGATGGCGCGAGCTTTGACAACAATATCATGTGTATCGCGGAAAAAGAGGTGTTCGCGGTGGAGAGCGTATTTGACAAGCTCGTTTCCGCGATGGAACAAAACGGTTGTCTCACAGTGCGGGGCGGCGACATCGATAAGATCGTATCCACGGTATTAGTGAATAAAGACGGCAAGTATGTGATCAACAGGGAGTATGTGGGCAAGCCTGCCGCGATAATACTGCGGGACAGCGGTGTGCATTTTACGGGCGACCCGCGGCTTGTCATTGCTGAGGTGGACGCGGCGCACCCGTTTGTGCGCGTGGAGATGCTGATGCCCGTTCTCGGCATGGTGCGCGTGCGCTCGTTTGAAGAAGCGGTGGAACAGGCCGTGATCGCCGAACAGGGGTGCGGCCATAGCGCGATGATCCACTCCACAAACATACACAACATGTCTTACGCGGCGACAGAGATCGATACGACGATCTTTGTGAAAAACGCGCCTTCCTACGCCGGGGTGGGCTACCAGGGCGAGGGATACGCGACGCTGACTATAGCGACACCCACGGGCGAGGGGCTGACGAGCGCAAAATCGTTCACGCGTTCGCGGCGGTGCATTCTTAAGGGAGATTTTAGGATAATTTGATGGATATCGTTAAGCTTGTCCGCGAGGCCGGCGTGGTGGGCGCGGGCGGGGCGGGGTTTCCCACACATGTGAAAATAAACTGTTCCGCCGGGCTGGTCATCGCGAACGGGGCGGAGTGCGAACCGTTGCTGCGGGTGGATCAGCAGGTGATGGCTTGCTATGCGGCAGAGCTTGTGGAAGGCCTGCGCGCGGTCATGGCGGCGACGGGCGCGAAGGAAAGCGTGATTTGCTTAAAGTCGCACTACAAAGACGCGGTTGCCGCGCTCACGGAGCAAGTGAAGGATATGCCGGATATCCGCCTGCACACCATGAAAAGCTATTACCCGGCGGGTGACGAGCAGACTATGGTGTATGAGGTGACGGGGCGCGTCGTCCCTACCGGGGGGCTGCCGCTCGATGTGGGCGTTGTCGTTTGCAACGTGAGCACGCTTGTCAATGTGCGGGAGTCGCTGCGCGGCGCGCCGGTTACGGATAAATTTGTGACGGTGGGCGGGCAGGTACAAAAGCCTGTGACGCTTAAAGCGCCGGTCGGCACGCCCATTCGCCGGTTGGTGGAGGAAGCGGGCGGTCCGGCGGATTTGAAACAGTTCATTTATATTTTGGGCGGGCCGTGCATGGGAGCCGTGACGGAGGACTGGGACGCCCCGGTCACAAAAACGACGGGCGGCGTGCTGGTGTTTCATAAAACACATGGGATCGTAAGCAAAAAAGGGCAGTTTTCGCGGCAGGATAACAAGCTCATAAAGGGCGTATGCTGCCAATGCTCGCTGTGCACGCAGCTTTGCCCGCGCAACGCGCTGGGGCTGCATGTGGAACCACACAAGGCGATGCGCGCCATCGCGAGCGGAAACGGCGAACTTTTAGGCGAATGTAACGGGATATTTTCGTGCTGCGACTGCGGGGTGTGTACCTACTACGCCTGCAATTTCGGGCTGAAACCGGCAAGTGTTATGACGCTTTTCAAGGAGAACCTGCGGCAGAAGGGCGTGAAACCCAAAAAGGAAGTGTATGGCAGGCCGGACGGCGGCATATTGACGAAACGCGTGCCTGTGAAGCGGCTGATAGGCAGGCTGGGTATTTCCGCTTACGATGTGCCCGCGCCCCTCGTGCCGGAACCGCTGGATGTGCGCGAGGTGGCGATCCCGCTTAAAATGTGTGTCGGCAGCGCGGCAAAGCCTGTGGTGAAGGGCGGGCAGCGTGTGAGGCGGGGTGAGTTGATCGCGGATGTGGAAGAGGGCGTGCTGGGGGCAAAAGTGCACGCGAGTATAGACGGGACTGTGCTATCGGTAACGGAAGAACAGGTTAGGATAGGGAAATGAGTAACGCACTGGGAATCATAGAGACATTGAGCATACCGAAAGGTGTGGAGGCGGGCGATGCCATGCTGAAAGCGGCTTCGGTCACGCTGCTTGCGGCGCAGACTTCCTGCGCGGGCAAGTATATAGACGTGATTGCGGGCGAGGTGGCCGCCGTGAAGGAAAGCCTTGCGGCCGGCGTGCAGTGCGCGGGCGAAACACTGGTGGACAGTATATTGATCCCGGGCGTACACGAAAGCGTGCTTACGGCGATCAACGCCTGCGGGGAAGTGGAACAGGTGGAGGCGCTGGGGATACTGGAAACGTTCTCGCTCGCTTCGGCGGTGATTGCGGCGGACGCCTGCGTGAAGGCGGCGGAAGTGCGGTTGATTGAAATACGGTTGGGGCGCGGCCTGGGAGGCAAGTCGTTTGTGACGCTCACGGGGCCTGTCGCGGATGTGACTGCCGCAATCACTGCGGCGGAGGCGCTGCCTGAGGTGCAGGGCCTTATGGCGCAGAGCGTGGTGATCCCGTCGCCGCACCCGGATATCGTAGCGGCGATACTGTAGCAAGCGGGGGAGAGGCGGATGAAAATTGCCAAAGTGGTAGGGAACGTCGTTTCCACGATCAAAGATAAGGAATTTGAAGGCTATAAGCTGCTCATTATACGTTACCTCGACCTCAGAGGGAACCCGGTGGGGGGCGAGCATATCGCGCTTGACGCGGCAGACGCGGGCATAGGCGACATTGTGCTCGCCAATAATGACGGCGGCGCGGCGGCAATGATCCTTGCCGACAAAAATATGGTTGCGGACGATACGGTTTGCGGTGTGATTGATTGTTTTACGGTGCGAGGGAAGACGGTGAAGCTGAAGTAGCGGCGCAGGGCTTAGTTATTGGTTTGTCGGGCGGTGTTGCGTAGGTGTCATGCGGTTACTTTTGGGGTACTCCTTGCGGGTCAAGGAATCCCTTCGGGATGATCAAGATGTCTCCGGCGGTTTAGAACCTACGGTTCTAAAAACTCCCTCAAAGACACAAAAGGCCTGTTGGGAGTACCATTCAATTGCTTTGCTATATATAAGGCAAAGCACGGGGTTCTTAGGGGCTTGCCCCTAAGCCGCCGAAGGCGGAACAATAAAATGCGCCGCAGGCACCTTGACCCGATAGGAATACCCCAAAAGGCAGCAAAAGATGTTTTATGATGCGCTACCTGTTTCCGGCATAACGATTGACAAACAGCGCGTAGTGGGGTACAATATAATGGAAAAACAACAAAAAACAACAAAAACAGAAAATAACGCGAGGGTAACATGTATGTAGGCAGGGTGGAAGGAAACGTTGTTTCCACGGTGAAAAATGAAAGGCTGGAAGGCATAAAGCTTCTGGTGGTGCGCCTTATGGAAAATGGCGCGGACAAAGGCCTTGTTATCGCGGGCGACGCCACAAGGCAGGCCGGGGCGGGCGATGTCGTCTACATGATCGGCAGGAAAGAAGCGGCGCTGATGTTTCAGCAGAAACCGGCCCCGCCGGTAGATGTCGCGATCGTCGGGTTTGTGGATACATATAATATGCAATAAATAAATGGCAAAAGAAAAGCAAAAAGGAGAAGTAAAAATGGAAAAAGAAGCATTGGGCATGGTGGAGACAAAAGGGTTGATCGGCGCGATCGAGGCGGCGGACGCGATGGTGAAAGCGGCAAATGTGCGGTTGATCGGTAAATCACAGATTGGCTCTGGCCTCGTTACGGTGATGGTGCGCGGCGATGTGGGCGCGGTAAAAGCGGCGGTAGACGCGGGGGCTTCGGCGGCAAAGCGCGTGGGAGACCTTTATGGTGTGCATGTGATCCCCAGCCCGCACAACGATGTGGAGTCTATTTTACCTTCCGATAACGCCAAAAAATAGCGGCGGGCGCGTTTGCCGTTTTTGCGGCGCAAAGCAGGTGTGCCGCGTGGTCTCTTTGGAGAAAGGGTGCGGCGCTTGTTTTTGCTAGGCTGTTCCCGAAAATGGGAATATAAAAGGGGGAGTGGGCCGCTATGAGTAAATTTGATACGTATTTTTTGATGGATACCGACACGGTTGTGGAATACGCGAAGGAGAAGCTGGATATTTTTGACGCCGGTGCAAATCCCGTTGCGAATGAGATCGGTGACGGTAACCTGAATTACGTGTTTCGGGTGCGTGATGAAGAAACGAGCAAGTCTGTCATTGTAAAGCAGGCTGGGCCAGAGCTTAGGATCGCGAAGGATTTTGATATCTCCACAGACCGCAACAGGATAGAGGTGGGGATGCTGCGGCTGGAAAAAGAGCTGTGCCCCGGCCTTGTGGCGGATATCTACCTGTACGACCCGGTCATGAAATGTTTTTCCATGGAAGACCTTTCGGACTACAAGGTGATGCGCTACGCGCTGATGGAGCACGAGATATTCCCGCAGTTCGCGGAGGATATTACGGATTTTCTGGTGAATACGCTGCTCCTTACCACAGACAGGGTCATGGATTCCAAGGAAAAGAAGGGGCTGGTGAAAGAGTATGTAAACCCGCAGCTTTGCGCTGATATTTCCGAGCCGCTCGTTTACACGGAACCGTATACCGACAATTTGAAGCGGAACAAGGTCTTCCCACCCAATCTGGAATTTGTCCAAAAAGAACTCTATGAGGATGAAGAGCTGCATCTTGAGGTGGCGAAGCTAAAGTATGATTTCATGAACAACGCCCAGTCGCTGATTCATGGGGATTTGCATACAGGTTCTATCTTCATCAAGCAGGGGGCCACAAGGGTAATGGACCCGGAATTCGCGTTTTACGGGCCGATGGGTTACGATATCGGCAATGTGGTCGCGAATATGATCTTTGCGTGGGCAAACGGGGAAGCGACCATAGAAGACGCGGCGGAAAAGGAGGCGTACCTTGCGTGGGTAGAGCAGGTCATTGCGCAGGTGATCGATTTATTCAAGGAAAAATACGACAGGCTGTTCAACGAGAGGGTGACCGAGCCGATGGCCAAAACAAAGGGATATAAAGAATATTTCCTGCAAACGATTTTGGCGGATACGGCGGGCGTAACCGGCATCGAGATAAACCGCAGGGCGGCGGGCATGGCGCAGGTGAAGGATCTGACGACCATCCCGGACGAACGAAAGCGGATGCGCGCCGAGCGTATTTGTATGCTGGCCGCGAAGGAGTTTATCAAAAAACGCGCGGAATACCGCGAGGGTTGGCAGTATGTGGACTGCGTAAAGAGGCTGGCGGCTTCCATTTGAAAGCGGCGATTATACAGGCGAAAGGATCTAGTGAATGAGTGAGAATATAATGAACGTGGAGACGGTCGCGCTGGACGACGAAAACAGCGCGCTCGTGATTATAGACCAGACGCAGCTCCCCTACAATACGGAACTGCTGCACTTAAAAGACCAGAAAAGCATTTGGGACGCGATCTATCTGTTGCAGGTGCGAGGTGCGCCGGCGATCGGCGTCGCGGCGGGGATTGGCATCTACCTTGCGGCAAAGGCGATCGACGCGCAAAATTACGAGGATTTTTATGCGCAGTTTAAAAGCGCAAAGGACTATCTCGATTCCGCGCGGCCCACGGCGGTGAACCTTTCCTGGGCTTTAAACCGCATGGAAGGGGTCGTGACGGCGAACAAGGACAAAAGCATCCCGGAAATCAAGGAACTGCTGAGAAAAGAAGCGGTGGAGATCAAGGAAGAGGATATCCGTGTGTGCAGGGCGATCGGCGAACACGGGCTGACGCTTTTAAAGCCGGGCATGGGCCTTTTGACCCATTGTAACGCGGGGCAGCTTGCGACGGCAAAGTATGGCACGGCGACCGCGCCTATGTATTTGGGGCATGAACGGGGATATGGGTTCAAGGTGTTTTGCGACGAAACGCGCCCGCTGCTGCAAGGGGCCAGGCTGACCGCTTATGAATTGCATTCCTCCGGGCTGGACACCACGCTTATCTGTGACAATATGGCGCCGTCCGTGATGAAAAACGGCTGGGTGGACGCTGTGTTTGTGGGCTGCGACAGGGTGGCGGCGAATGGCGACGCCGCGAATAAGATAGGAACGTCCTATGTTTCTATGGCCGCGCAGTATTATGGCGTGCCGTTTTATGTGTGCGCGCCGACTTCCACGATCGACATGAACTGCGCAAAAGGCAGCGATATACATATCGAGCTGCGCCCCGCGGAAGAAGTTACCGAAATGTGGTATAAAAAAAGAATGGCGCCCGAGGGGGTCAAGGTGTATAACCCCGCGTTTGACGTAACGGACGCGAAGAATATCACGGCGATTGTCACGGAATACGGGATTGCGTACCCGCCGTATGAGGTGTCACTGAAGGAGATATTTGAGAAGAAAGCGCGGAAGTAGGGGTGGTTCAAAAAACTCCTTTAAAGGCAAAGGCGCACACAATGGAGCTATTGTAGGGTGCGGTATTCTTGACGCGTTGCGCTTAGGTTAGGATAGATACCAAACACGGCGCGTATGGAAGCCGCGCCCTACACATTTTCCCCGATAAACTAAGGCCACGGGCCTACGCCAGTTTTAAGGGACAGGGGGGATTGTCAAAGGGGGGAGAAGAAATTCCGAATCCACTGCCCCCTTGACGCCCAGCGGCAGCGTCATGACTATCCACGGTGGAAAATGCTTTCATTTTATCAGTAGCGCAGGGGCGGATTCAGATCCCGTTTCCCTAATCGGGGTCATAGGCGACCCTTGTTGAAAACCGCCATCAAAAAGGCAGCAAAAATGCGCAACCTGAAATGCGGCACATATGGCAAGTTTGCGCAACGCAGCATGAAGCCGATTTTGCCAAAGATAATTCCCTATGTTAAGTTAATTTGCTCTAATCGCTTCCCCCGCGTGGTACGAGCTTCGCACAAGCGGTGCGGACGCCACGAAATCGAAGCCCATTTGCCTTGCCATGTTTCCATATTCCACAAACAGGGAAGGCTCGATATATTCTTGCACGGGAAAATGTGCTTTGGATGGCGCGAGGTATTGGCCGATCGTCAAAAACTCGCAATTGACGGCTCGCAGGTTGCCGAACAATTCGTGTACTTGTTCTTTTGTCTCGCCCAAGCCCACCATTATGCCGCTTTTGGAACGGATTTTTGGATCAAGCAGCTTTATATGTTCCAGTAAGCGTAGCGAGCGTTTGTATTCCGCCTGTGGGCGCACTGCCGAATAGAGGTGTTTTACTGTCTCCATATTGTGGCTTATCACAGTAGGGTTTGCCTCAGTTATCAGTTTCAGTGCGTCCAAATTTCCCATAAGGTCGGGAATCAGCACTTCGACAGCCGTGCTGGGCGCGCTGTTTTTAATGGCCCGGATGACTGCGGCGAAATGCCCTGCGCCACCGTCTGCAAGGTCGTCCCGTGTCACCGATGTAACGACCACATAGGTAAGGCCGAGTTCTTTCACAGCCTGCGCGATATGCGCCGGTTCCTCCGGGTCGATCTGCTGTGGCTGGTCTAAAGATACGTTGCAAAAACGGCAGTTCCGCGTGCAGTGCGTACCCAGAATCATAAACGTAGCGGTTTTTTGCGCAAAGCATTCCCCATAATTGGGGCAATGCGCCTCCCGGCATACGGTATGCAGGTTTAAATTGCGAAGTACCTCTTCTACGAGTTCGATATTTGGCGCGTGTGTGTGGCGAATACGCAGCCAATCGGGTTTTGCGTTCATAATTTCACCTTTCAATTCATTAATAAAAAATGCAGGATAATAATTCATCAATCAAGATATTTCCAAGATAAAGCGGCAACGGAAACCCTGTCAAGGCATCCGCAAATGCCTGCCGCTGGAACAGTATGTTTTCCAACCGTTCCTCCAGCTCGCGGATGGGCGCAGCGCCTAAAAAATCCCCTCGAACAGAGCAGGAAGTTACTTTACCGCTTGCTATCGCAAGATAAACCTCTACTTTTCCTCCGGCAAAGCGCACGCTATTGTGGAACGAAAAGCTGGGCGACCGCTGTATGATCCATGCCGGGTTTCCATATTTCTCATGATAGATACGGCCGATCTCCGTGAAGTCTTGTTCATTGAATGTATATCCCGTAAAAGGCCGCGCGGAAAACAGATGCTCCTTAAAGAGGGTTAAAAACGCGCGTGCGGGGCGGGGTTCGGCCATATATTCCATGATATTCGTAACCCGGCTGCGCACCGAGCGCAACGCCTTTGAACGGATTTTTTCATCGTCCACACGAAGGATGCGCGCGAGCATTTCAAGATCCGCGTCATAGAGCAGCGAGCCGTGGCTGCAAATTTTACCGTGTCGGACATATTGCGCAAACCCGGAAACTTTTTTCCCCGAGACGAGGATATCGTTCCGCCCCTCGATTTTTGCCGGAATGCCCATTTTTTCAAGTGCGGAGACGATGGGCCCGGCAAGCCCTTCGGCGGCGGTTTGCCTTAAGTCCTGCCCTTCGTAGTAAGGCAGTATGATGGTGATCAAAAATGTACCGGGGTCGGTGAAAATTGTCCCGCCGCCGCTGGCGCGCCGCACGATCTGCACGCCTTCCTGTTTGGCGCGGGCCATGTCGATTTCCGCTTCGGCTATCTGGTTTGCGCCCAACATGGCGCATGGGGCCGTTTGCCAGATCATCATTACAGGCTCGTCCGACGGAAATTGCCGCATGATGTATTCCTCGGCTGAAAAATGAAATGCTGCGTCCATGCTGTCCGATTCGATGTATAACATGCTGCTGTTCTCCTGTTTCAGTGTGTGTGCTTCGGGGTATCATTAACGCATGAATTATTTTATGTTGATCGCGTTAATTGTATTATTCACAGGGGTCGGATTCCTCGCTCTGGCCGGTATGGTGTTCCATTTCAGGGCGATTGCCAATAAACCGGCCTGGAACGGAATGACAAAACCGTTTTTGCTTATCGGGCTTATCTTCTTGATAATAGGCCTCGTTTTAGTGTACTTTGCCTATAAGAACCAATTTGGAGATAGTTAAAGCATTACCCACGCTCAAAGTATGGATCACCAGATAATGACAAAACATCCCCGTCGATATCCAAGTGCATCGTTTGCCCGTCCTGTTCAAGCGCAACGTACCCGTCGCCCATGGTGTAATTGCCTGTTTGCTCGCCATTTATAGTTTTTATCAGCACGGTTCCATCCTCATTGAAAACCATTACGGTGCTTTTTAAGACGGCCAGTACTTCCTCGCCCACATCTAGCGCACTCATACGCTCGAGCATGGCGTCTGCATAATGCCATTCGCCCGCAAGCGGGTTCGTGGATGGTTCCTGCTCTGTCGGCTGCACAGAGGCTGTTTCCTGATTTTGATTTTGGTCCGCGCACCCCAAAAGGGCGAGCGCAAACATTGCGCATAGCACGGCAATCCATAGGAACTTTTTCATTGAAATATAACCTTTCATAAAAATATACATGAATATACTCTAAATCTACACATTATAGTTTAACAGCTTTATTGCGTTACCTGCAAGTATCAATTCTGTTTCCTCCGGTGAAAGGCTTGCTTTTCTAAGCATTTGCAGTTCCATACCCGGGGTGGTCCAGGGGCAGTCGGAAGCAAACAGCACTTTATCGACGCCGTGGTTTTTAATGATACGCTCAAATTGTTCCTGTCGGCAGGTAAGCGGCGCCATGGAAATATCGATATAAATATTTTCACCTACGATGTATTTTTCCACCTCGTCGTATTGCATATGGCCGCCTAAATGCGCCCCGATCACCTTAAGCGCGGGAATGGCGCGCGCAAGCGCCCGGATCCGTTCGGGCGGCGCATAGATCACGTCGGGGGAAACGGGGTCGTAGCCGGTGTGAAAGGCAACCGGAAGGCCGAGTGCGGCCATTTTTTCATATAAAGGGAAATATTTCTCATCATCCGGAAAAAAACACTGGTAATCGGGGTGAAGCTTTACACCGTAAAGCCCGTATTCTTTTATGGTATCCAACTCTGAAAGCGCGTCCTCAGCATCGGGGTGGATGGAGCCGAAAGAGATCAGGCCACCGTGCTGCACGGTTTTTGCCCAATTGTTGATGCTGCGCTGCTGGGATGGCTTGGTCGCGATGGGCAGCACAACCCCTAAATCAATGCCCCATTCTTTCAGTTTTATGCGGGTGTCCGCTTCCGTAAGGTCGGTGTGGCAGGGGATTTGCGCCACCGCTTGCAGCTTTGCGCCTGCCTTTTTCGCTATGTTATCCGGAAAAACATGTACATGTGTGTCGATGACCATTACCGTATTCTCTCCTTTTTTCCAGAGCACAGTATACATCAAATGATGCAATGTTGCAATACATGCCGGAGAGAAGACGTGGCAACGACTCCATTTGTCTATGTCCCGGCTAGGCATACCCACCCAAATACGCATCCATATTCTACGATGTAAATATCTTACGTTTGCGTTTGCTTTTGGGTATTCCTCTGTGGTCAAGGAGCCTGCGGCGCATTATATGCCTCCGGCGGTTCAGAACCTACGGTTCTAAAAACTCTCTTAAAGGCAAAGGCGTATACAGGCGTGAAATATCATGCTATACAATCCTACAAAATTATCACATTCATTCTGTATTCTGGTCTACATTGCTGAACCGCAAGCCTTCCCAGATAACTAAGGTCGCGGGCCTTAGTCGGTTTCAAGGGGAATGCGGAACGACCGCGCCCCGATGGGCGATACAGGGAGTGCAGCATTCGCTGAACGCGAGGTGAGCAAGCCGCTGTC
>QMCD01002524.1_pt1 | contig 19802 bp, 20 predicted proteins | sample 1821841 | NCBI WGS metagenome assembly QMCD01 (sample SAMN01991225, study PRJNA193472) | Termite gut metagenome, whole genome shotgun sequencing project. | isolation source: worker | host: Macrotermes natalensis
TTATAATATTATGGATATTTAATTAATTTTACTTGTTATTGTAATTGATTTCATATAGATTTAATGTTTGCGGATGTAAGGTTTTTATTCAGAAAATATATTGCTGATATAATCAGATATTTGGAAAAATAAAACCGAACCGGCGTTTATACTATTAATAAAGTATATTATAAGGAATTATGCCGTAAAATCATCTTTTATCAACGAAGCCTACCTTTCGGTACACTTTTGTAACCGTTTTCTGAGAAATTCTCTCAGCCGCTTCGGCGCCCTTTGTATAACACTCCTTTAAATATGCCTTATCAGCCGTCAGACGCTTGAAATTATCCCTGACAGGCTTGAGATGCTCCGCAACGGCTTCACCAACCGCCGTCTTGAAATCCCCGTAACCCCTGCCTTCGAACTCAGCTTCAATTTCACCGAAACTCCTGCCTGTGACAACGGAATAAACAGTCATAAGATTATTTATTCCATCCTTGCCATCGGCATATCTGACTTCCGAAGAGCTGTCTGTAACCGCCTTCCTGAATTTCCTTATAATAACATCGGGTTCGTCCAGAATAAAAATAACCGCGTTTGGATTAGTGTCTGATTTCGACATCTTTCTTACAGGGTCCTGAAGGGACATTACTCTCGCTCCGACAGGCGGTAAATAAGGTTCGGGGACGGTAAAAAACTCCCCGTATTTACCGTTGAACCTCTGAGCGACATTCCTCGCCAGCTCAAGGTGCTGTTTCTGGTCGGCGCCGATGGGTACTAAATCAGCGTTATAAGCAAGAATATCGGCAGCCATCAGCACCGGGTAGGTGAAAAGTCCGGCGTTTATATCGTCCGGATGCTTCTGCGATTTGTCCTTGAACTGAGTCATACGCGACAGCTCGCCGAACTGCGTAGAGCAGGAAAGCACCCAGTTTAACTCGGCATGCGTTTTTACATGGCTTTGTATGAATGCGACCGATTTTTCAGGGTCGATTCCGCAGGCAAGCAGAAGCGCATATGCCTCCAGGGTATGCGCACGGAGCTTAACGGGGTCCTGCCGGACGGTAATTGCATGCATATCGACAATCGAATAGATACAGCTGTATTCGTCCTGGAGTCTTCCCCAGTTTGATATTGCTCCGATATAATTGCCGAGTGTGAATATTCCCGTCGGCTGAATGCCGCTGAAAATGATTTTTTTATTAGATGTATCAGACATAGTCGCGGTTTTCCTTTCAATACACAGGGATTCTTTATTTTCCGGCAAATCTGCCGGGAGCAAATTTTTCTATAACGGCTGCCATTTCCTCGTCGCTTATTGACGTTTCCCTGCCGGAATCATACTCCGCGCTTACCCAGCTTTGGATTTTACCAACCAGTTCGTCTTTTTTGTCAATTGTTCCGCTGCCCTTAAGCTTAAAGTAATTATTAATCCAGAAGGCTACGCCTGCCGCGCCGGATACGTTGCTTACCGCAACCTCAACGGGACGGTTAAGCAGCTTTTCGGTATTGAAGATATTATATATTTCCTCGTCTTTCAAAAGACCGTCGGCATGAATCCCCGCTCTGGTAACATTGAATTTCTTACCCGCATACGGAGTCATAGGAGGGATTTCATATCCCAGCTCCCTTTCGTAATACTCGGCAATTTCGGTTATAACCCTCGGCTCCATGCCGTCCATCGTGCCGCGGAACGAAGCGTATTCAAAGACCATGGCTTCAAGAGGGACATTTCCCGTTCTTTCGCCAATTCCGAGCAGGGAACAGTTTACCGCGGAAGCTCCGTGCAGCCATGCGACCGAGGCGTTTGCTACGGCTTTGTAAAAATCATTGTGACCGTGCCACTCTATAAGCTCGGAGGAAACTCCGGCATGGTGCTGCAGCGCATAAATAAGCCTTGCGACATTACGCGGCAGTGACGTTCCCGCATAAGGCAAGCCGTAGCCCATAGTATCACAGGCTCGGATTTTAACGGGGATTCCCGACTGTTCGGACATTTTTACAAGCTCATGGACAAACGGAACCACAAATCCGTAGAAATCCGCCCTGGTTATATCCTCAAGGTGGCACCGCGGACGGATTCCGACCTCAAGGGCGTCGGATACGACGGAAAGGTACTGCTCCATCGCCTGTTTTCTCGTCTTGCCTAATTTGTTAAAGATATGGTAATCGGAACAGCTGACTAAAATGCCCGTTTCCTTGATTCCCATGTCCTTTACCAGTTCAAAGTCCTGTTTTACTGCTCTTATCCAGGTTGTGACCTCCGGAAACTCGTATCCAAGCGCCATGCATTCCTCGATAGCCGTTCTGTCGGCTTTGCTGTAGGGGAAAAACTCCGTTTGGGTTATTATACCCTTAGGACCGCCCAGTTCATGCAGAAGCTTGTACAAATCAACCATTTGTTTTGTCGTGTACGGAGTGCGTGACTGCTGACCGTCACGGAAGGTTGTATCGGTGATATAAATATTTTTAGGCATGTTATAAGGCACCCTGGGATAATCAAAAGTAGATTTAGGGACCTCGTCATAAGAAAACTGCGACCTGAAAAGGTTAGGCTCCTCAACATCGTCAAGAGCCGGAACGTGATAAGGCGTTTCGGCTTCAAGCAGGTTGGTCTTTTCATTTAACGTAAACTTATTATCCAATTTACAGCATCCTTTCTGATAAATTTATTGTTTTAACCGGATAAGCTTAAATTCTTGCCGGCTTATCCGAACATCTCTTTTGATAATCTTCCCAGAATTTCACAGCCCTTGACAATCTGTTCGTCTGACGGGGTTGAGAAATTCATACGGAAACATGAGGATTTATCCTTTTCGCTTATCATGAACGCGCTTCCGGGAACAACCGCAACTTTATATTCCTCAACGGCAATACGGCAGAAATTCATCATATCGGCATTTTCGGGAAGGGACGCCCAGATAAACAGTCCGCCCTGGGGCCGGGTAACCGAAATTTTTCCGGAAAAGTTCCTGTCAATTTCCGAAAGCATCAGGCTGCACTTTTTACGGTATATTGTCCTGATTTTTTCAAGGTGCGCCTCAAAATTATAATTATTCATGAATTCGTAGCAAATTATCTGCCCCAGAACGTTGGTATGCACATCCGAAACCTGCTTGCAAACGACGATTTTCTGAATAATGTCTTTGGGAGCCGAAACGAAGCCGACGCGGATTCCCGGGGCTATTACCTTAGAGAAGCTTCCGACATAAATAACTCTTCCCTCGGTGTCAAGAGATTTTATTGAAGGGATATGCTCCCCGGAAAAACGGATTTCCCCGTAAGGATTATCTTCCAGTATGATAAAATTATATTTCACTGCAAGCTCATAAACGGCTTTCCTCTTTTCAAGTGACATGCATTTTCCTGTCGGATTCTGAAAGTTAGGGATAACATAAAGCACCTTCGGAACAGGGTTTGCCTTAATAGTATCCTCAAGGGCGTTGAGATTTATTCCGTCGTCCTCAAGACCGACGCCGCAGAGATTAACGTTATATGACTTGAAGGAATTAAGGCTTCCGATGAATGAAGGAGCTTCGCAAATCAGAGTATCCCCCTCGTTCAGGAATACCTTGCAGGAAAGCTCGTTGCCCTGCTGACCTCCCGAAACGATAATAACCTCGTCAATATCCGGACTAAAGCAGTTCTGGGATATAAGCCGCTTTTTTACTGTGCCGCGCAATGGGGAATAACCTTCCGTTATGCTGTACTGCAGTGCGGCGGCAGGATTTTCACTTAATATTTTTGCGGTTATTTCCGCAGTCTCTTTACCGGGAAAAGCCTCGGGTGACGGATTCCCCGCGGCAAAGGAAATAACGTCGGGAAACGCCGTGAACTTTAATATTTCACGGATTGCAGAAGCCTGCAGCCCGGAAACCTTATTGGAAAACGAATAATTCATACAGACCGCGTTAAACACGGACACCTCCTCAAGATATATAATAAAATTTATTATATCACATATTCAAATATTTAGCAACATAAATATTAAATATTGGACAAGAAGAGAGTGGGATTTGGAGTGTGGAGTGTGGAGTGTGGAGTTTATAGTTTGGAGTACAATGCTAATAACTTAAGAGATTTTTCTTTACAATAAGATTCCAGATTCCAGACGCCAGTGACCAGAAATCTAACCGCTGACCACTTATGATTAGTAGTTATTAGTTTTCTGTTTAAGTTGTTGACATTGCACTCCACACTCCACATTCCACACCATTGGCAACAACTTAAGAGCTTTACTTTTACAAAGATTCCGGTTCCCAGAAGCCAGATTCCAGAAATCTGACCGCTGACCACTGCTCACTGACCACTTGTAATGGAAAGCAGTAAATATATCAGTTTAAGTTGTTAACATTGCACTCCACACTCCACACTCCAAACTCCACACTCTTACAAGGGGGCTGGTTTCCACGAAAAAACAAGGGTTTTTATACAGTTCGGTCATATTGATTCTATCCGTGGCAATCACAAAAATCACCGGGGCGGTTTTCCGTATTCCTCTGGGTAATTTGCTCGGCGGAACTGGTATGGGATATTTTTCCTTTGCCTACGGTGTTTTTATGCCTGTTTATGCCGTTTCAATAACCGGGCTTCCCACAGCAGTGGCGAAGCTTACGGCTGAAAACGCCGCTTTTGACAGGTTTAGCAATATCCGTAAAATAAAACGGGTTTCGCTTACCGTTTTCGGTACGGCAGGGCTGGCTTTGACCCTGCTTATAGCTTTGCTCGCATATCCTTTCTGTACTTTTGTCACAGACCACAGCCACCCCGGGGGCTGTCCCCGCCGTATTATGCATAGCTCCGTCGGTGTTTTTCGGCTGTATTACAGCCGTTTACAGGGGGTATTACGAGGGTATGCGCAATATGTATCCCACCGCTGTTTCGCAGGTCGCCGAGGGGTTCACAAAGCTTTTTGCGGGACTGGGGTTTTGCCTGCTGGTTCTGAACGCGGCGGAAAATGAACCATATAAGCTTGCCCGGATATTTCATACAAGCACAGAAAGCGTTCGGGAAAACGCTTTGGTATATGCCGCCGCCGTCTCAATCCTCGGGGTTACCGTTTCAACCCTTGCCGGTATGGTTTTTCTGATAATACGCGATAAGCTGCAGGGTAAAAATACTGAAACCGACAGCGGGGTTAAAGCCGATTTGTATACCGACAGGTCGAAAGAAATAATAAAACAGCTTCTTGTTACGGTGATTCCCATAGCGATAGGGGCTTTAGTCACAAATCTTACTTCGCTTATTGACATAGCCACAATAATCCGGTCGCTGAAGAAAGCCGTCACGGAGTCGCCCGGGATGTTTTCCGGGTATATTTCCGAAAGCCTGCCGGCGGACGAACTCCCCAACTTCATTTTCGGCAGCTTTACGGGTCTTGCGGTGACAGTATTCAACCTAATCCCGACGTTCACAAATATGTTCGGCAAAGGGGTTCTCCCTGCCGTTGCCGAAGGATTTGCACAGAAGGATTATAAAAAAGTACATAAATACTGTGAAAACGTGCTTTTTGCCACCGCTTTCATTGCTGTTCCCGCCGGACTGGGAATAAGCGTGATGTCGGGGGAAATACTGGAACTGCTGTTTCCGTCCAAGCCGCTGGAAGTTGCGGTAAGTGAAAAATCACTGGCTGTTTTAGGAATAGCGGTAATTTTCCTGTCAGTATCGACGACCGTCTTTGCGGTACTGCAGGCGGCGGGGAGAAGTGATATTCCCGTCAAGCTGATGGCTGCCGGGGTTGTTATAAAGTTAATCGGAAATATTATACTGGTTCCTTTACCTTATTTTGGGGTGAACGGAGCCGCTGTTTCAACGCTTGCATGCTATATGTTCATTTTTATCATGTCCCTTTATTATTTCAGAAGGGTAACGTTAATACCTTCGGGCAGAATAAATGCTTTAATCCTGAAAATTTCATTCTGCGGAATTTTATGCGCCGTAACGGCTTTCCTGATGAAAGATTTGTTAATAAATAAGTTCAGTAATTCCATTTCTCTGGTAATTTGTATCGGTTCTGCCGTTATAATTTACATAATAAGCACACATTTGATGGGAATATTCACGAAAAGTACGTTAAAATCGCTGATTTATTAGTTTTTTTTTAAAACCACTTGAATTATTTTAAATTATCGGTTAATATATTAAGGAAGCAAAATAATATTTGGAACGGAGAATGACATTTCTTACTATGGAATTTCCTGAGAAGAGCAGGTACGGCATTGAGGATTTACTTGAAATAATGAGAGTCCTCCGTTCCGATAAGGGATGCCCCTGGGACAGGGAGCAGAATCATCAGTCCATACGAAGGGATTTTATCGAAGAGGTTTACGAAGCGGCTGAAGCCATCGACACAGGGGACGCTGCTCTGCTTCGCGAAGAGCTCGGAGACGTTTTACTGCAGGTAGTCTTCCATTCATGCATTGAAGAGGAAAAAAACAGCTTTACCTTCGGCGACGTCACGGACGAGGTATGCCGCAAGCTTATTGTAAGGCACCCCCATGTTTTCGGGGATGTTACCGTAAGCGGCCCCGGCGAGGTTTTAAGGAACTGGAATAATATAAAGCAGGAGACCAAAGGGCAGGAAACCTATTCCGAAACGCTCGAAAGCGTGTGCAGGACGCTTCCGGCTCTTATGAGGGCGCAGAAGGTCGGTCAGAGGGCAAAGCGCGCGGGGATGGATTTTGACGGCGTTGATTCCGCAATAAAGGCTCTGGAGGATGAAATTTCCGAACTGAAGGCTGAGTTCAGTAAAAACGGGGAGAATATCCGTGACGAGCTAGGGGATGTGCTTTTTTCCGCAGTGAACGTGTCAAGGCTTCTGGGCTTTGACGCCGAGGAAACCCTCGGTGCGGCGACGGATAAATTCACGGGCAGGTTCAGGGAGACGGAAAATTTAATAAGGTGTGACGGGATTGATATGAAATCCCTCAGCATAAATGAACTTGACGCCTACTGGCGTAAGGTAAAAAATGTTAAATATGACTTATATTAAGTCATAAAAAAATGGAGGTAAAATATCATGACAAAGGCAGAATTAATCAACGCAGTCGCTGAGAAGGGCGAATTCACCAAGAAGGACGCTGAAAAGGCTGTAAACGCCGTTACCGCGTCCATCACAGACGCGCTTTCAAAAGGCGATAAAGTTCAGATCGTGGGCTTCGGCACTTTTGAAGTACGCAATAAAAAAGCTAAGGAAGCTATTAACCCCAAGACAAAGGAAAAAATCCCCGTACCCGCTAAAAAAGCCCCCGCTTTCAGAGCCGGTAAAGCGTTGAAGGAATCCGTAGATGTTAAGTAATTACTTAATATGAATTTTTAAACGGACACAGGATTTTTACTGCCTGTGTCCGTTTTTCATGAAAGGCTGGTTAAAAGCTTATGCGTCTGGACAAATACCTTAAGGTGACAAGGCTGATTAAGCGCCGCACAATCGCAAACGAAGCCTGCGACGCCGGAAAAATTATCGTGAACGGCAAGACGGCAAGAGCTTCGTATGATATAAAGGCAGGGGACATCATCGAAATAAACATGGGTATAAAACCCCTGAAAGTAAAGGTAGTCAACGTCACCGAATACGCGACAAAGGAAAATGCCTCGGATAATTATCTGGTGGTGGAGTGATGCGTACTGAACAATTACACTTTTTGTGTAATTGTTCCCGGAAACAGACAAGTCTGTTTCCAGATGCGAAAAAATCAGAGCTTTTTCGCAATACTTCTTGATAATGTCTGCAGAATAAAACAATTTTCCGAGAAAACTGTTTTATTCTGCAGACATTAAGTAAATACATCCTTTAACCGATTACAACCCAGGTATATTATGGTACAATATATGTATTATCCATAAATTTCCTTTCAATTTTATTCGCCTGACGAAGGTAAAAATCTTCGTTTCCCCTTAAATGAACTTAATTCTATTTTATATACGGATGTAAAATTCAAAACGGTTCGGTCATATTCAAAACCGTCGTATCCGCAGTGAAGGAGCAGTAAATCAAGAGCTTTCAGGAATTCGTCCCCCGTAACTCGTTCGGCTTTACCGAACCCAATGAAGCTTTCATATTCGGCGGTTACATTTGCTCCTGATGATGCGTACCGGTGCAGTATATCCGCTTCTGTGCACACATATGGGTTCTGACGAATCAGGTCGTGTTTTAAACCTTCCTTTGCTCCGTGGATATAAATGGTAATTTTACCGTTTACCGCTTCGTATCCGAAAGACAAAGGAACAACATACGGATACGGTTCTCCGTTTAATCCGAGTCTTATCGTATCGGCGCGGCGGAGAATATCGACAATTCCTGAATAATCTGTTACTTCCCTGTCGTTCCTTCTCATTGGTTTAATATGAGGCTCCGTTTTTACGGATATGCTTTTCACACGAAAAGAATCAGATTTATGCGCTGTAATCACCGTGAAGCTTCTTGCATTTACCGTAATTACATAATCACCTGAGTATACATACCAGTTTTTGCCTTTTAGTTCAATCCGTTCCGAGCTTGCGGTTTTTTCACGGCACCATCCTATAACATCAGGTATTTTTAATAAAAGATTTTTTTGAATACGTTCAATACCCAGTGAAGTAGTATGAAGTTTATCTAAGTTTTCTCTTGGATTTAAAGCTTCATCCATTTTATACCATCCTTTCCGGACGTTATTATAAATTTCATTTGATTTTGTTCTCAGTTATTTTACGGACTGCAAGCCATATTCCGATTATAAATGACGCCGAACCCAGAATTATAAAGGCTCCCCACATCAAATTCCATAACGGATTATTTACATCAAACATACGGTTCAATAAATCTGTCCATACTTCCAGTCCGGTAAAAATCGCAAACAAATCGAAAATAACATACGCACCGCCGAAAATATACACCCATCGCCACCACTTCAGGTTATGCCTGTTTAATATAAAAAGAATAATCCCCCCGATGCAGAACAGTGACATCGCACCCATAAGGGAAAAATAAAACGCATCGCGGTTCATCATTACCGTCAGCCAAAAATCCGCATAGGTTTCCCGGTCAATCAGCCCCCATATACGATGCATGTGAAGCAATCCGAAAAAAATGAAAAATACCGGTTCTATCCAGAATACAGAATGCCTTTCATTAACTCTGAGTATCTTTCTTTTTTTAGATTTCATGTTTCAAAATCCTCGCTATTAAAATTGCTGTAAAAACGCCCCTTATCAGATGTGAATTTCAATATGCAGTAATCGGGGTCGGTTACTCCTTTAGGATAGTACATCGTATCCCCGCGCTCCCACAATTCTTCCTTTATACCGGGGTCTTCCAGCACTTCCATTGTTCCGGTCAGCATAACTCCCCTGAAAAAACGCCTGTCACAAAAATAAACGCTTGCTTTAGGGTTTTCACGGTACTGCGATACGCGCATAGAAGATGTGTTGGTTGAAAACCATATCTCCCTGATACCGTTTCTTTTCCGCGGAGCCAGCATAGCCTTCATATTCGGATAACCGTCTTCGTCAACCGATGCAATAAACGCTGTTTTCTGCTTGTCTATCAGATTTCCGATAGTCTGCTCTGGGTTTCTCATCATAATTATTACCATACCTTTTAAAAAGATTTATTTCACAAGACTAGGGCGTGTTCGATAATTAGCAATGTGTATAGAAATAAGTGATTTTTGTGCCGAATAAGGCAAAAAATCGCAGGAAACCTCGGCGGTTTTCANNNNGCAGGAAACCTCGGCGGTTTTCAAGATTTTTTAACGCAATGCGGTGCAAAAATCACTATTTATGTGCATATTGATGATTTTCGAACACGCCCTAAACTCATTTGCGTAATATTTTTTCCAATGCTTTTCCTTTTGCCAGCTCGTCCACAAGCTTGTCAAGACGGCGTATGTTAAGCATTAACGGTTCCTCAATCCCCTCAAGCCTTACCCCGCAGACCGTCCCTGTTATTTTTCCGGCGTTAGGGTTAATTTGAGGAGCTTCGCCGAAAAAGTTCTCATAGCTTGCTTCTTTATCAATCTGAGATTTAAGGCTTTCTTCATCATATCCCGTAAGCCAGCAAATTACTGTGTCGGTTTCTTCTTTTGTGCGTCCCTTTTTCTCAGCCTTCTTAACTAAAAGAGGATAAACGCTTGAAAAAGCCATCTTATAAACCCGTTCATTTTTCATTCGGTTCAGCTCCTCATATTTATATCTGATACATAAGGACTATTATCAGAAAAAATATATGAATTTTTTATTAATTACTAATTTTTCCTGATTATTGATTTATACAGCTCACTTTTTTTATACCCCGTTATTTTTGCAATTTCTCTGCATGCGTCCGCAGGCTTCAAACCGCTTTTTATCAACTCGTCCGCTCTTATTAATGCCTCTTCAAAAGTAAAGCAGTTTTCCCCTGACGGCGCATATCCTTCAATAACAAGAACATACTCGCCCCTCGGCGTTTTTAGCTTATAATACTCCAAAGCCCCCGAAAGGGTTGTCCTGATTACCTCTTCATGGATTTTCGTCAGCTCGCGGCATAATGATATTTTCCTGTCTCCGAAAACCGATAGCATATCCTCAAGCGTTTTGATAAGCTTATGCGGAGCTTCATAAAAAACCAAGGTCCGGGTATCGTTTTTCACCTGCTCAAGGTGAGTACAACGCTGTTTTTTAGTAACCGATAAAAAGCCCTCAAAAGCAAAACGGGATGCCGGCAATCCGCTTATCGCAACGGCTGATACTACTGCCGAGGCTCCCGGAATCACTTCCGCTTTTATTCCCTTTTCATAACACTTTTTTACCAAATCCTCGCCGGGGTCGGATATACAGGGCATTCCGGCGTCCGAAACAACGGCGCAGTTCTCCCCGTTTTCAATACGGCTTATAATCTCGTCAAAAACAAACGGAGCCGAATGCTCATGGCAGCTTAAAAGCGGTTTCTTTATTTCAAACCGGTTAAGAAGCTTTATTGTTACCCGGGTATCCTCGGCGCATATGAAATCGGCGTTTTTCAACGTTTCCACGGCACGGTACGTAATATCCCCCAGATTTCCTATAGGAGTTCCCACAACATATAGTTTTCCGCTCATATTGACAGATATGCCTTATATTGTAATATAACTTTTAATAAATGAAATTACAGTATAAAGCCCCTTTCGGCATAAAATTATTTTCTGTAAACAGATAACAGCTCGTCCGAATACCCGTTGTTTCCGTTTATATATAACTGAGGAAGCACTTTCATAAACGGTTTGCTTCCCAGTTTCCCTTCAATCAGAAACAGCCAAGGAGCGTCAGCCGGGGTTTTTGATACGAACCTTAGCTCCTTTGGTTCTATATTATTGCTTTTCATTGCAGCAATAACGTCTGCAAGGCGTTCAGGTCTGTTGCACATACAAAGCCTTCCCCCGGATTTAAGAAGCTTTGAAGCCGACCTGCATACGTCTTCAATATTGCACATAATCTCATGACGCGCAATTTTCTGAGCTTCTGATTTTGTTTCGCAGCCGGAATTCACAGCCTTATACGGAGGATTGCAGGTTACAACGTCAAGCATATTCCCAGGGTATCCATCCCATAATTCCTTCAGGTCGGCACAAACGGGGATAAGCCTGTCCAAATTGTTTATTTCAATAGTATGCTCAAACTGTTCTATTGCCTGTTTTTGAATATCAATACCGTAAACAAGTGAAGGTGAAAATTTGATTTGCATAAAAACCGGTATAATACCGCATCCGGTACCTAAATCACAGACCAGGTCCTTATGGCGCGGTTTAGCAAAATCGGCAAGCAAAAATGCGTCCGTACCGAATGTATGCTCTTTAGTAACGCATATCTTTATATTATTTTCCAATAATTCAAATCTCAGAACATCCATCTTGTATTTCCATTATTTTAATTTTACATAATTTACTTTTGTATTATAACATATTAATCCTTTAATTTCAATACTTTAATAAAAATGGTTTTAACCGGATAATAGACGCTGACTCCGGAGATTCTGCTCTGGAATCAGCGTAAATTTTATATTCAACAGTAATGCTATTTATCAAAGCTGGGATTAATTGCATAAAAGTTCTTTGCGTTCAGGTTATCCTGACATAGCCTCAAGCCTTCACCGAATCTCTGAAAATGTACTATTTCGCGTTGTCTGAGGAATTTTATGGCATCCCTGACGTCAGGGTCGTCGGCTAAACGAAGAATATTATCATATGTCGTACGGGCTTTCTGCTCCGCCGCTAAATCCTCGACCATATCGGTAATAACATCGCCCTTTGACTGGAAATAATCTACAGTAAAAGCGGGACCTGATGCGGCTACAGGATATATTCCTGTAGTATGGTCTACAAAGTATTTATCGAAACCGCTGTCTTTGATTTCTTTTAATGTCAGATTTCTTGTCAGCTGATATACAATTGCTGAAATCATTTCAACATGCGCCAGTTCTTCGGTTCCTATATCAGTGAGCATTCCTTTTATTTCAGCATACGGAGCAGCATAACGCTGATTTAAGTAACGCAGTGAAGCGCCCAGTTCACCGTCGGGGCCACCTAATTGTGTTATCACTAACTGTGCAAGCTTAGGATTCGGATTTTTAATATTCACAGGGTATTGTAATTTTTTTTCATATTGCCACATAAATTAATTAGCACTCCTTTCCCAAGGCCACGGATCGTCAACCCAATTAAACTTAGTATCTGAATTTGATTGGTCAGCAGTTAATAAACCATATTTCTGCACATAACTGTTTACCGCAATATCTCGTAATTTTTTATATTCGTTGAACATTCTCAATGCGTTCATATCGGTAGGATGCGTATCCAAATAAAGATTTAACTCCAGTAAATAGAAATCATACATTTGAACTGCTTTTTTTAAATTATTGTTTTCCATCATTTATTTACCTCCTGTCTTCCTTCAAAAGGTAAAAATAAGCTTGGGAATATTGTGCCTTTTTCGAGAGCTTCATTTTCGGTATATGTCGGTTCCCACTGCTGAAAAGGCACATATGCCATTCCAACAGGCGTTTGAGCAGGAAAAGGACTTTTTATAGCTGAATTCATACCCGGATTGGAATTAATTCTTTCCATAATCACCAAATTCTCCTTTTAATATAAATTATCAATGAATGCATATATAGATTTAAAGCATTAATTTTATTATTTTACAGGATACATAAAAAAACTTACGGATATAATATTAGTAAGTGATTTATTTTAAAACTGTAATACAATAAATAATTAAATTGCTGATTTCCTATTATAACATTCCTTAATATTATATTTTATGCCGCCGGAAGTTTAATGGTCACACTAAACAGCAAACAATTAAAAAAGTATTACAAGATTAAAATTGTATTACAAATTAAAAATAGGTATTAACTTTTAAAGAAGAATATGGTATAATAAATTGATATTATCAGGAAATTATAATTATAATCAGATTCCGGATTGAAACATTCTCATAAATCGGTAAAGGAAGATTTTAACATGGCTAAGAAAAATATATCCCCTCAGCATTTGGATACTCCGGAGAATCCGGATAAAAAAACACAGGTAAGAAGAAAAAAGAAAAAAGTCAATCCTGTAAAAAGAACTCTTGTGGTTATAGGCACCACTTTATTATCCCTGGTTCTAATCGTAATAATAACCGGCTCGATAATCGCAGCCGCCCTGACCGTTTATATTGTCCAGTTTTCCAATGATGTTGACGTGATTGAGCTTGACTTATCCGATTTGGATTTAGCCTATTCCACTTTTATATATGCTTATGATGATAACGAAGCAGTGACCGAATTAGCGAAAATAAGCCGAAAAGCCGACAGAATTCCGGTTACTATTGATAAAATCCCGCAGTATGTTCAGGACGCTTTTGTTTATACCGAAGACGAAAGGTTTTACGAGCATGACGGGGTAGACTGGCAGAGAACTTTTATGGCATTTTTGAATGAATTCCTTAAAATGTGGAGTACCAGGCAGGGCGGTTCGACAATTACGCAGCAGCTTGTCAAGAACGTCACTTCGGATGACGCAAAGACCTGGGACAGAAAAATGCGTGAGATTTTCAGGGCTTCCCAGCTTGAAAGATACCGTCCCAAACAGGAAATACTTGAGGCTTATCTGAATTTTATCGGATTCGGCGGCAGTACCGCAGGCATTCAGGCTGCCTCGCTTAAATATTTCGGCAAGGATGTATCCGAGCTGTCCGTCGCTGAGGGAGCAGTTCTGGCGGCTATACCGAAAAACCCCGAAGTCGTGAATCCCTTTGCCGACAGGGAACAATGCATCGAACGCCAGAGGGAAACTGTACTCCCTATGATGTATAAAAACGCAGCAATTTCCGAAAAGCAATATTATGAAGCTTTAGAGGAAGAGCTGGTTTTCGTTGAACCGAATGCAAATTCTGATTCCGGCGGTACAGGAATACAAAACTGGTTTACCGATATGGTTATCCGCGATGTTACCCTGGATTTGGCTGATTTGTACGGAATTGAAGAGGACGAGGCAAGCGACCTGCTTTATAACGGCGGTTTTGAGGTATATGCAACTGTTGACATGGAAATGCAGAATGCCGTTGAAGCAAAATTCGTCGATTACACCACATTTTCGGACAGGGTACTGACCGACCCGCCCGAAGCGGCTTTCATATGCATGGATTATCAGGGGAATATCAAAGCCGTTGTCGGAAGCAACCGTGAAAAAGTAGGTTCAAATGTATATAACAGGGCTGACAGGGCGTTAAGGTCGCCCGGTTCATGCATTAAACCGATTACCTCTTACAGCTACGGTATTGAAAAAAACCTTATAAACTGGTCAAGTGTCTTCAGAAATGAACCTATTATTACCGATATGATTGACCCGGAAACGGGAGCAAAAAGAACATGGCCTTATAATTACAACTCAAGGTCTTATGATTACGCAGGTTATTTTACCTTTCAGGCTCTGCAGCGTTCGCTTAATACAATTCCGGCGCAGCTTATTGAAATGGAAACGCCGGCTGCTGTCTTTGAATTTCTTCAGAACAAGTATCAAATCACATCGCTGAACGCATATGACGCCGATATGGCTCCCCTTTCTGTCGGCGCGCTGACGGACGGTATTTCCCTCAGGGAGCTTGTGGCGGCATATCAGCCCTTCGGCAATGCGGGAATATATTGTAAACCTACGTCTTATACAAAGGTTCTCGATTCAAACGGAAAGGTTATTCTTGAGCATAAATACACGCCCTTGCAGTCGCTCGGCAAAGAAACCTCATATGTTATGAACAAGCTGATGCAAACCGTAATAGAAGGTCCAAACGGTACAGGCAGGGCAGCGCGGCTCTCGGTTACCCCCCTTATCGGAAAAACCGGAACGTCGCAGGACTGGCACGACCTTTCATTCGTGGGATGCACGCCCGATTATGTCAGCGGTATTTGGTACGGCTACGACGTCCCGAAACAAATCCCGACGGGAACGTTCTACAGCTCGGCTCAGGTATGGAAAAACGTGTTCGGTGAAATTGCCGACTCTATGCCGGTTAAGTCTTTCCCGGAAAATAACGATGTAAAGGAGCTTTATTACTGTACCCGCACCGGTCTTATTGCAAGCGGAACCTGCCCCACCGGAGCGGTAGGGTATTATAAAAGCGACTGTATACCCGAAACCTGTCCCGGCAACCATGCCGTGACCGAAAAAAAAGAAAACACCGAACTGGCATAAGTTAAATTCTTCATATTAGAGGATAAAAAATAAGTAAAACTTAGAACCTGTTCCCATAGGCGTAAACATATATCATTTCGGTAGATTTTACCGAATACAGCGTTGAAAATCTTGAAAGGCGACAGCCTGTCTGCGGATTTTCGCCTTGTCTTCAGTAAAATCATACTCGAAAATCCATACATTTTTCCTATGGGAACAGGTTCTTAACTTCCACAACAAGTGTTCAGTAAACAGTGGTCAGTGGTCAGATTTCCGGAAACGACTTTCCGGGAACTTTAAAAACTGCTGATAAAATATAAATCACCGTTTAATGTCATTTTCTTTATGAAGACATAGTCTGATAATTTGTACAGTTTTCGGTTTATTAAGGATGATTAAATGGAAAAAATAAAAATGTCATGTCCCTGCCATTTCGGACTTGAAAGCGTCCTTAAATTTGAAATCGGCAGAATCGGCGGTGAGGATATATCGGCAAAGGACGGAAGGGTAAGCTTCACCGGAAGTTTCAGGACGCTTACTAAAGCAAACCTGTGCCTTTCGACAGCCGAGAGGGTTTTAATTGTATTAAGTGAATTCAAGGCTGAAAACCCGAAAGAGCTTATAGAAGCCGCCGACCGTATTCCGTTTGAGGATTATATAGGCAGGAACGACCGGTTCCCCGTTAAGGGACATTCTCTTAATTCATCGCTTCACAGCGTGCCTGCCTGCCAGTCAATAATAAAAAAAGCCGCGGTAAACAGGCTCAGCAAAAAATACGGTATAACCTCGTTCAATGAAACGGGAGCGTTGTTTCAAATCCAGTTCAGTATACTTAACGATAATGTTACGGTTTATTTAGACAGCTCGGGCGAGGGTCTACATAAAAGAGGATACAGGAAGAATTCCAACGACGCTCCTATTAAAGAAACTCTGGCGGCGGGGATTATTGACCTTGCGCATATAAGAAAGGACAGTATTTTTTACGACCCTTTCTGCGGAAGCGGTACATTCCTTATTGAAGCAGCGTATAAGGCAATGAATATCGCACCGGGGCTGAAACGAACCTTTGCGGCTGAACAATGGGGTATATCAGACCCAAAGCTGTGGGAGGAAGAGCGCGCTTCCGCTTTAGCGGCAATTAAGAGGGACAATGATTTTTTTGCTTACGGATATGATATTGACCCGGAAGCGGCTGCCCTTTCAATTGAAAACTGCCGCAAAGCGGGTATCGGAAACAGAGCCGAAGTAAGACAGGCAGACATTCATGATTTCAGGTATGAGTATGAAAACGCGGTAACGGTATGCAATCCCCCTTACGGCGAACGATTGCTTGAATTAAAGGAAGCCGAGAATTTATATAACGTTATGGGTAAAAAATTCGGCTCGACGCAGAATCATCCCTGCTTCATAATAACGCCTCATGAGCAGTTTGAACAGTTTTTCGGCAAAACTGCCGATAAAAAAAGAAAGCTTTATAACGGGATGATTAAATGCCAGCTTTATATGTACTATAATTAATACCAGAGGTAATAGTATGTTTTTCGAAACGAAAAATCTGATAATTGACAGAAGCTTATGCCGTTTTTCTTTATAGAATTTACAATCAGCCATTTGTATTGCAATGGTCGATAAGAATAATATACCGTCATATCGTCTGCTCAAAAAAACGGATTTGTGTTCTATTCAATGAAAAAAACAAGCGGAGTGCAGTCACATTACAGAGTTAATGCTAACCGTCATGAAACTAACTGATTTGTCGGTGGGATAATATGATTAAACCATATTCAAACAATGATTTTGACAAGTGCCTCGATTTATTTATCAGGATTTTCAACTCTCCGCCCTGGAACGATAACTGGACGGTTGAAACGGTTGATAAGCGTTTAAAGGAATTTACTGATAACAAACGCTTTCTGGGTTATACGTCATGGCAGGACGATATACTGACAGGCGCAGTTTTCTGTCAAATGAAAACCCATTTTTCCGGGGATGAAATATTTGTTGAGGAACTTTTTGTTTCCGGGGATTACCGACGCTTAGGTTATGGTAAAAGACTTATGAATGCTGTGGAAGAATATGCTAAGGAACACTCGTTTGTCAGTATAACTCTGCTGACAGGTACCGGCGGTACAGCGTTTAAATTTTACGAAAACCTGGGGTTTAAGCATCTGGATTATCTGGCTTTTATGCAAAAGCATATAAATACTGAAGTTTTCAATAGAATAAATTAAAATCATCAGGCGTTATACCGCCATTGTTAATTGTTAATTGTTAATTATTAATTAGTATAATTTAGCCTATAACCCTGTCGTATATTTTCACATCCAGTATGCTGTTTTCAAGCATGTCATCCCCGTAATTGCTAAGATATCCGGGATTGTATTTTCTTATGATTTTATAAATATTAAAAACATCGCATTTATTATACCATACCGCAGTAGAATACGCGCTTATTACGGTGTCGCGGAGGTTTTCCCTTACTGCCTTTTCTATTTCCCCTTCTTTTATTCCGTACGGATTTTCAATAATCTGTACGGATATATTTATTTCCGCCTTTAAACGTATGCTGTCATTAAAAATATCCGTTTTCATATCCGTATCGGATTTGATAATCAGCGCGGTCGCGGTTTTGCCTCCGACCGTAACGGGAACATTAACCCTGTCATCATTTGAATAATCATCCATTAACAGCTTTACCCCCAGGACGTCATTTTCGGAAACCTGATAACCGGTAATTACTTTATTGTCTTTAAGAAAAGTAAGACCGTTAAAACTGATTGTCTGACCGTCAGACGATATTACAGGCAGGACGCAGGAAAGCCCAAGAACGCTGACATTGGAGGTTAATTCCTTAAGGGGGGTATAAACGGTTTCGCCGTGACGGGCAGACGTATTCATAAGCTTTAACAGGTATTCGGCTGAAAATGCGCCGTCCTTAAGCTCGGTGGCGACTATTCCGGAAGGGTCGTCGGAATACACAACGGGACACCCGGGGGTAATACCGGAATCAAGGAATATCCCAAGCTCGTCGGCAGGGGCGTCCAGATTCCTGCCGATTATCAGAAGCTTTATATGCCCCAGAAAGAATTGTTTACCCTGTTTTTTTTCAGCGTCTTCGATTGCCCTGAATATGGTAGGACCTGTACCGTCAACTGTTTTTGAATTAGCCATGGTTATATCCGGCTCTCCCGTGCCGCTCTGCGAGTGGTAAAGCTGGATATTAACGACATACATATCGTCCGACTTGTCAATTCCCATTAACTGAACAAACGCACGCTGATTAACCTCGACGCCTCCGAAGCATCCTGAAGCCAGTACGGTAATCAGTCCGAGAACTATAGAAAGCTTCACCGCTTTTTTAACCTTCACTTTTTATCCCTCCTAAGCTTTAGTGACAAGAACAAAAGAAACGGAATTATACCCGCAAGAAGAATTATTGCTATTCCGGAGCAGGTGTACTGATAAAATGCGGAAAAATCCTGATTGGTCATAATAAAGGGCAGCGCTGTGCAGAAAACGATAAAAGCGGAAATGGAATTCCTCAGTTTAAGCTTGGGGAAGACCTCTCCTATCAGCTCCCCTATTATATGGAGGAATAACGATATGGCAATAACGGAGGTCATAGTCCATAATACCATAAAAATCGAATCGGTCCGCTGTAAAAACCTTATGCCGGTATATGAACCTACCGAAAGGAACGGATAATCGGTAAGCAGGGCAAATTCGCCGAGAATTAAGATTATCATCGCCGTTATGCAAAGCGAGACCGTAAGCTTAGCGGCAAGAAGTCCGTAGGAGCTTTTTCTGAATTTGCCGCTGACATGCCTTGATAAAAACGCTAGGGCTATTATTTCGCCGTTGCGCGCCAAGTCGTCAAGCACAGCCTGAAACAAATCGGATTTATAGCTTGTATCATAATACAGATTTACCGGATTATACTCGTTCCTTGAAGTAAAGGCTATTACAGCCAGCATTATTATAAAAACAACAAACAATAATACCGATGAACGCGAAAGACCTTCTATCCCGAGCTTTGCGCAGTATACGCATATCGCTAGGAAAATACCCGTCCATATATATTCGTTCGCAGTCGGGAAAAATCTTGTGGTAATGAACCTTTCAAAGTGTATAACCGCATTTACGGAGTAAAATACAAAAAAGGCAAAATACAGAATC